>ERZ888423.576-NODE-576-length-36919-cov-9.017497_pt1 | contig 36919 bp, 31 predicted proteins | sample MGYA00520523_ERZ888423 | MGnify/ENA primary metagenome ERZ888423 (study PRJEB32303, sample SAMEA104408611) | aquatic metagenome | biome: Brackish water; feature: Pelagic; material: water | place: Baltic Sea | collected 2014-06-08T10:24:00 | depth 30,27 m ... | reverse complement strand
GGGGCACCCGTCGAGACCGACCCGGCCCTGACTGCGAAACCCGAGATCGAAGCCCCTCCCGCTGGCGAACTGACCGAGGCGGAGGTCGCTGAGCCGGGGTTCAACCGGTAGTCAGACGCACTCCATCAGGGTTCCGTCGACTTCGCCGACCGCACCGACGGTCGCGTGGGTCTGGATCCTGCCGTCGGTGGATGTCGTTGTGGCGCAGACGATCGCGCATCGTCCGCCGTCGACGCGGCGGGCGATCGCCGGGGAGCGTTCCAACAGAGCCAGTCCGGTGTCGACGACATGGGCCGATGTCACCTCCTCGATCGAGCCGGCATCGACGCCGCGGCGCACGATCGAGCCGATCGCGTGCTCGACCATGCAGCGGGTGGCCCCGTCCGGCAACACGGCATCGGTCCAGGCCCGCATGGCGGTGCGCATCGCCTGGCACTCCTGGTGGCCGAGCACGACGATCAACGGCACCTCGAGGGTCGTCACCGCGTACTCCAGCGTTGCCATCACCCCGCTGTCGATGACATGGCCCCAGGTACTGACGTCGATCAGCGACCCCCAGTTCTGGCCGAACACCATCTCGCTGGACAGGCCGGCGTCGGCGCAGCGGAACACCGCAGCCACCGGCCGGTCGCCGGCCAATCCGCCCCGGTGCCCGCGGACGGGCATGAAGAGCCGCTCGTTGCCGGTACGCAGTCGCTGCCAGGCGATCAGTGGGTCCGGCGAGGGTTGGGTGGACATAACGGACTTCCTTTCTGGTTGGGTACGGCTTCTCAACTGAAGTAGTCGGGTCGGCTGACGAACGTCTCGGTCACGAACATGACGCCGGAGGCCGCGTCGAGCAGTGGTCGCAGTCCGGCCAGCAGGGCCTCGACCTTGGGCTCGGGAACCACCGTGATGATCAGTTCGAGGGTGGCCTGCTGGTTGAACAGCAGCCGGCCCTGGCGATAGCCGTTGTGGCCGAGCCCGGACACCCCGGACAGCGAGGTGTAACCGGTGGCGCCGACGCTCTGGATGAGCTCGCGCACGGCGGACGCGTCGCTTCCCGAGACGACGACCTCGATCTTGATCATCTTGGTCAGTGCTGGTGCGGTCATGGAACCATCTCCTCGTCTAGAACTGTTTGGGTACTTGGTGATTCGGCCCAGGGCCGCCAGCCTGCGCGGGTCCATCGCCGCCAGGGCATATCGGGGCTCTCCCGGGCGGCCAGTGCCACCCAGTCGTTGCCGAACAGCTGCTGCAGGATCGGGTTTCGCTCAACGATGGTGTCGATCCGCGAGAGCGGGGCCTGGACCGCCGCCAGCAGCCGGATGGGCTCGTGCAGCAGCGTGTCGCCGTCGCACACCGACTGCCAGGGCAGCCCCAGTTGCAGATCACCGGTGTGTCCGGCGATCACCCCCACCGTCCCGACGACGTTGTGAATGGTTTTGGTGCCGGCCCCGAAAACCTGCGGGCAGACCGTCGAGAAGTAGTACTGGCAGTTGATCCATTGGGCCACCACCAGCGGTGCGGTGAGGATGGTCTCCAGTGCCGACCCGTCAGTGTCGACGTCGGCGTCGTAGGAGTGCAGGAAGACCCGGCGCCCCAGGTCGACTCCGCGGGAGATCTCCCTCGGTGCGACGACGAAGGCCGCATTGCCGGCCAGGCCCCATTCGGGGTAAACCTGCGCCCAGTCCAGCGAACGGCTTGCCACATGGCGGGCCGCCCGCCGGGGCGGGTACGCGCGGGCGGCCCCGGGCAGGGTCGCGCAGCGCTCCGCGGCCAGTGCGGCGCCGGCCTTGTCGAGATCGGCATCAAGGCGTTCGATATCGGCGCGGTGGGTGTCGGGTACCAGGTGGGTGTCGAGCAGGGTGACCCGGTCGGTGGCGGTGTCATGCTGGGCGGCGATGAACCAGGTGTGCTCGCCGATATCGATGCCGAGGCTTCGCAGCCCGGCCCGCACCTGCGGGCGGTTCAGGATCGCGGTCGCCGTGCGGGCGTTGGGCGCGCCGGCCTGCCCGCCGCAGGCACCGCAGTCCAGGGATGCCTGGTAGGGGTTGTTCTCGGTACCGCTGCCGTGGGCGCACAGCACCACCAGCCTGCCGAATCCCGCGGTGAGCCCCATGGTGGTCAGCGCGACCTGGGCGAACAGCACCTGCTCGTTCTGCGGCATCGCGTCCAAGTCGATGACCGTCGGCGCCGGTGGAGCCACCGCATCGCGCAGTCGCCGGCGAATCGACCCGGTCAGCGCCGGCGCCAGGGTCTTGGCGGCCGACAACGGCGCGGCGGCCCATCCCGCCGCCTCCGCCAGCGTGAAGGGCGCGGCCATCCCCTCCTTGGCCGCGTGGAACGCCGCCTCGGCCCCGGCCAACCGGGTGACCCCGGCGATTTGCCGCTCGGCGGTGGCGTCCGCCTCCGGTGCCGGGGTCTCGGCGATATCGTGATTGGGCGCGATCAGCACCGGGCACAGATCACTGGGAGCACCGCCGAGCAGTCCGGTGAATCGGATCGCGACGGCGAAGAAGCCGGCGAAGCCCAACGTCTCATAGCCACCGATGGACTCCAGGTGGCGCCGCAGACCCTCCGAACGGGTGTCGATGCAGCTGACCAGATGGGTGTGCACCGGATCCGGCCGCCCTGGTGCATTCCCGGCCTCCAGCGAGCTGAGCAGATCCTCGCGGTAGTGCGCTTCATACGCGTTCTGCCACAGCATCTCCCGCGCTGTTACCGGCATTGCGGTGAGCACCCGGGCGGCGGCGGCGATCTCGGTGTCGCTCACCCCGGCCAATCCCCACACCTGTACCAGTCGGGCCGCGCGCTCGCGGGCGGACGGAGCGGCGGGGGGCTGCGGGGTGTCGGCCGCGCTGATGCCGCCGCGGTGGTGTGCCAGCAGCACCGCCTCGTAGGTCAGCCGCATCGCCAGGTAGTCGATCAGGTCGATGCCCCGGTCGCGGCCGGTGCACCAGTGCACGTGGGCCGCCCACCCGGGCATCCGGGTGAGGTGGGCCTGCAGGTAGCCGGTCCGGGCGTCCTCATCGACCCCGAGGGCCGACAGGGCTGCCAGGATCGCGTCGTCGGCACGTTCGGCGACCTGGCGCAGGTCCTTGCGGGCCGCGCGGTTGACGGTGCGATCGGCGGGTGCCAGCGCCCGCCACGCGGCGTAGAAGCCGTTCGCCCGGCCCGGCATGGGCCAGGCCGCGCCGCCGAAGAACGCCGCGCACCACTTCGCCGTCTGGGCGTCGACCGCGGCCGCGACCGCCGGGCAGCGATCCTCGGCCCGGAATCGGTAGCGACGCATGGCCGGTAGTGACCCGGTGCCGTGCAGCAGATCGGCGCGCAGCAGTTCCAGCGGGCTCGCGGTGCGTCCGCCGAGGTGCAGATCCGGTCCGTCGACCAGATTCGGGAAGCGCCGCGCCAGTACCCGATCCAGGTCGTCGTCGGTGATGCGGCCGTTGCGGTGCAGGTCGCGGAACGCCTGCTCGCTCAGTGTTGCCGACATCCCGTAGAGGTCGGCTGCCCGGCGAGCTGCCTGCTCGAAAGGCATCGACTCCAGTCCGGCCAGCGGATTGACGGCGATGAACGTCTCCAGCGGGTAGTGGGTGGGCAGCACCCGGCCGGCGAGTGTCACATCGCTGCGCAGCCGGGCGCGCCGGGTGCTCAGATCGGTGGTCATGACCGTCCTCCTGTTGTCAGTGCGGGCGAGATATGGCCGGCGCCCAGCGCGCCGGTGTAGAGGGTCTGCTGGATGCTGACTGCGCCGGGACTGCGACGTAGCGCGGTCAGACCTCCCAGAACTGCCAGCGCGGCGGCCGCCAGCAGCCACACGCTGGTTGCCGACAGGCCCGTCGGGGGCAGCGCCGGTGCCAGGTATCCGCTCAGGGTGTGGACGATCGCCACGTAGCCCACCGCGGCCGGGATCAGCAGCACGGCCCCGCTGAGCGCAGCCGCCGCACCCGTGCAGCGCTGCAGCCAGCCCCACATCACCGCCGCTCCGGTGGCCCAGGCGAAGATCAGCAGCGCCTGCTCGGCGGCATGATTGCCGCCGGCCGTCGGCACCACGGCGACGGCGGCGCCCAGGGCCAAGCCCGGCAGGACAACCGCGGCCGCAGCCCGGGCCAGCCATTGCCGCCCTGATGGCGCAGGCGCCGACGGGAGGGATTCGTGACGGCGGTGCCGCGATATCGCCGATCCCGAGGACAGGAACAGGGTGGCCTTGTAGAAACCGTGGGCCACCAGATGGATCACGGCCGCGGCCCACAACCCCAGTCCACAGGTCAGGATCATGAAGCCCATCTGGGCGGTGGTGGAGTGCGCCAGCGCACCCTTGATATCGGGTTTCACCAGCATGATGGTGGTGCCGTACACCATGGTCGCGGCGCCGGCCAGGATGGTCAGCGCCTGCGCCAGGCCATCGGCGCTCAGCGGCGCCAGTCGGATCAGCAGGATGCCGCCGGCGTTGACCACGCCGGCGTGCAGCAGCGCGGATACCGGGGTCGGTGCGGCAAGGGTGGCCGGAAGCCACCGGTGGAAGGGGACCTGAGAAGACCGGGACAGTGCCGCCAGCACGACCAGGACGCCCAGCACCGCAACGACAGGCCCGCTGAATTCTCCACCTGCCCGCAGGTCGATTCGGCCCCATGTCGCGGTGGCGACCGCCACCGCGGCCCACAGCGCCAGGTCGCCGATGACGAACGCGATGACGGTGCGGCGCACGCCGTCACGCGCGGCGGGCAGGTGCCAGTAGGTGGCCAGTAGCAGGACCAGTGCCGCGCCGGCGAGGGTCCAGCACAGTGCGAGGGTGACCAGGGTGCTGGCGGTGGCCAACCCGGCGGAGGCGGTGGTGAGCAGTCCCGCTCCCCCGGTGAACCAGGCGGAGCGCGGATCTCCGGCGAGGTAGCGAACGGCGAAGGCCTGCACGATCCCGCTCACCCCGAACACCAGCAGCAGCAGGATCACCGACAGCCGGTCAACCCCGAACTCCGCGATCCCGAGGGTCACCGAGGCGGACTGACCCCGGCTCCCGCCGACGGCGAGGACAGCGGCACCGGCAAATCCTGCCCCGGCCGTCACCGCGCCGAGCCGAGCCACGGCGCGCGGCGCTTGTTTCCCGAACAGAAATGCCAGCAGGGCGGTCATCGCCGGCGCCGACACCATGGCCGCCAGCACTGCGCTATCGGTCATCCACAACATGCGATTCAAATTACGTTTGTTGTAGTTCGCTTGTCAAGCTTCGCGATTGTTAATTCTTGTTATCTGCGGCATGCGCGCGTGGCGATGCCGCCCCCGGCCGGTTTCCATAAGTAGAGTTCCGGCCATGGCCGAGTGGACGTTCCTGACCAACCACGCCCACACCCTGGTGTGCATCGCCCGCGATCCCGGACTGCGGTTGCGCGATGTCGCCGAGCGGGTGGGTGTCACCGAGCGGGCAGCGCAACGCATCGTGAGCGATCTCGTCGAGGCCGGTTACCTGGACCGGCTGCGCGAAGGCCGCCGCAACTCCTACCGGGTCCGCAGCGACCGGCCGCTGCGGCACCCGGTCGAGCGCGGACACCACATCGGCGAGATCCTCGAGGTGCTCCACGACACAGGCCTACACGACAAAGGCGCAGCCCCCACTCCCGTCTGAGCATCCCGCTCAGCACTCAGGCCCGAAATCCTCCCGGTAGCGCCGCAAACCGTCGATCTTCTCCGCCAGGGACGCCGTCGGCCCGGCGTAGAACATCCAGGGCATGGTCAGAACGGCGTCGATACCCGCGGCGCGGGCCCGCTCGAAATGCGCCGGGGTGAATGCGTCCGTGAGTGGGGTGATCACCGTGAAACCGTCCATGCCCAGCCCCGCCGCGGCCCGCACCTCCCGGATCCGGTCGACCGAGGCGATCGCCTGATCGAGCCCGATCAGGTCGCCGATCCAGCCGTCATTGCGGGCGGCCCGGCGCAGCGCGATGTCGGAGAGTCCGCCGGCGTAAATCGGGATCGGCGGCGGAGTCGGCGTCATCTCGAGTCTCGGGGTGCGGTAGAACTCGCCGTCGAACTCGGTCCACCCCGGCTGCCACAGTGCCTTCATCAGGTCGAGCATCTCGTCGGTGCGCTTGCCGCGGCGGGCGAAGGACTGACCGAGCAGGTCGAACTCCTCCGCACACCAGCCCACCCCCACGCCGAGTTCCACCCGGCCGCCGGACAGACAGGCCGCGGTGCCGATGGCCTTGGCCGCCGAATACGGATCCCGCATGGCCGGGATGTACACGGTGGTGACGAACTTCAGCCGCCGGGTGGCCTGCGACAAGGCGCCGACGAGCACCCAGGGGTCAAGCCAGTCGGTGAACGGTTGCCAGCGGCGCTGACCGTCCTCGGTGTAGGGATAGGGGGTGGACAGTGTCTCCAGGTTGACCACATGGTCGGGAATGGCGACACCCTCGTAGCCGAGATCGTCTGCAGCCCTGGCGATCTCGATGATCTCACCAGCTGACAGGAACGCCGTACTGACGTAGAACTTCATCGCGTGCCCTCGCTCACGTCAGCCCCCGAACACCTTGCTGACCACTGCCTTCGCCCGCCGCGTGACGCGCAGGTAATTATCCAGAAACTCCCCGCCGTCACCGCCGGGCCAGCCGGCGGCCACTGCCACCGCGTTGAGCTGGCGGCCCGGTCCGGGCAGCTGATCGGTCGGTTTGCCGCGCACCAGCACCAGCGCGTTGCGGGCCCGAGTCGCGGTCAGCCAGGCCTCCCGGAGCTGGGCGGCGTCTGCCTCCGGGATCAGCCCGGCCGCGGTGGCGGCATCCAACGCCGTCAGCGTCGAGGGGCTGTGCAACCCGGGCACCTCGTGAGCGTGCCGCAACTGCAGCAGCTGCACGGTCCACTCCACATCGGCCAGACCGCCGCGGCCCAGTTTGGTGTGGGTGTTCGGATCGGCGCCGCGAGGCAGCCGCTCGGCATCGACCCTGGCCTTGATCCGGCGGATCTCGAGCACCGCCTCCGGAGAGACCCCGCCGTCGGGATAGCGGGTCCGGTCCGCCATCGCCAGGAATCGCACGCCGAGGTCGACATCGCCGGCCACCGGTCGCGCCCGCAGCAGCGCCTGCACCTCCCACGGCTGGGCCCACTGCGCGTAATAGGCCGCGTAGGACCCCAACGTACGTACCAGCGGCCCGCTGCGGCCCTCCGGGCGCAGGTTGGCGTCCACCTCGAGCGGGGGGTCGTCGCTGGGCGAGCCGAGCAGGGTGCGCAACCGCTCGGCAACCCCCGTCGACCACTTCACCGCCCGCGTCTCGTCGACGCCGTCGGCCGGCTCGCAGACGAACATCACATCGGCATCGGATCCGTAACCGAGTTCACCACCGCCGAGTCGGCCCATCCCGATCACCGCAATGGCCGCCGGGGCGGCCCCGCCATCCGGGGTGGCCGCCCGGATCACCGCGTCCAATGCGCACTGCAGCACCGCCGCCCACACCGAGGACAACGCCGCGCACACCCGCTGCACGTCGAGCAGGCCGAGCAGATCCGCCGAGGCGAGCCGGGCCAGCTCCCGGCGGCGCAGGCTCCGCGCGGCCGCGATCGCCCGGGTCGGGTCGCCGTGACGGCCGGCCGACGCGACCAATGACCGCGCGACCGCGTCATGGTCGACGTCGAGAAGCTTGGGGCCGGTCGGGCCGTCCGCGTACTGCTGGATCACCTCGGGTGCGTGTATCAACAGATCCGGCACGAACGCCGACGTGCCCAGCACCCGCATCAGCCGCTTGGCGACGGCGCTTTCATCGCGCAGCGTGGCCAGGTACCAACGATGTTCGGTCAGCGCCTCGCTGATCCGTCGATAGGCCAGCAGGCCGCTGTCCGGGTCGGGAGTGTCGGAGAGCCAGTCCAGCAGCCGGGGCAGCAGCACCGCCTGCACGCGGCCGCGCCGGCCTTGTGCGTTGACCAGGGCCGCCAGATGGGTCAAGGCGCTCTGCGGCCCCTCGTATCCCAACGCCGCGAGCTGCCGTTCGGCGGCCTTGGGCGACATTCCGGGCGCGAACCCGAGCGACGGGCCGACCGATTCCAGCAGCGGCTGATAGAACAACTTGGCGTGCAGTTTGGACACCCGCACGTTCTGCCGTTTGAGTTCATCGCGCAACACCCCGAGCGCGTCATGGGTGCCGTCCGGGCGGACATGCGCGGCCCGCGCCAGCCACCGCAGCCCCTCATTGTCGTCGGGCGGGGGCAGCAGGTGGGTCCGCTTGAGCCGCTGTAGTTGCAGCCGGTGTTCCAGCAGGCGCAGAAATTCGTACGAGGCGGTCAGATTCGCGGCGTCGTCCCGACCCACGTAGCCACCGGAACCGAGCGCCGCCAGCGCGTCCACGGTCGAGGCGACGTGCAGTGATTCATCGGTCCGCCCGTGCACCAACTGGAGCAACTGGACGGCGAACTCCACGTCGCGCAGACCGCCGGCACCCAGCTTGATCTCCCGGTCACGCATGCCGGCCGGGACCAGCGACTCCACCCGGCGCCGCATGGCTTGGACCTCCACGACGAAATCCTCACGCTCGCAGGCGGTCCAGACCATCGGCATCAGCGCGTCGACGTAGCGTTGCCCCAGATCGGCGTCGCCGACCGCCGGGCGGGCCTTCAGCAGAGCCTGGAACTCCCAGGTCTTGGCCCAGCGCTGGTAGTAGGCGATATGCGAATCCAGGGTTCGGACCAGCGCTCCCGCCTTCCCCTCCGGCCGCAGGGCGGCGTCGACTTCGAAGAACGCCTCCGATGCCAGCCGCATCATCTCCCCCGCCACCCGGGTGGTGACCGGGTCGGCATCCTCGCCGACGAAGATCACGTCGACATCGCTGACGTAATTCAGTTCTCGGGCACCGCACTTACCCATCGCGATGACGGCCAGCCGCGGTTCCGGAACATCGTCGCCGCATACCGTCGCAACAGCGACCTCCAACGCGGCGCCCAGTGCTGCGTCGGCCAGATCGGACAGGTGCGCACCCACCGTGGAGAACTGCAGCACCGGCTCGTTCTCCACCGTCGGCGCCAGGTCCAGGGCCGCCAGTACCATCAGCCGGTCGCGATAGTGTGCGCGCAGCTTCGGCAGAACAGTCGTTGGTACACAACCGAATTCGGCGATGCAGGCCGAAAATCCGCGGGCCAGTCCAGCAGTGTCCGGCAGCTGCACCTCGCCCTCGAGCAGATGCCAGGCCTGCGGATTGGCCACCAGGTGATCGCCGAAGGCCAGTGATGCGCCGAGCACCGAGAACAACCGGCCACGCAGCGACCGATCCGCCAGCAGGGCGTCGTTCAGGTGCGGCCAGTCCGCGCCCAGTGCCTCGGACAGTCGCACCATGGTGTGTAGCGCCACATCGGCGTCCGGGGCCCGGGACAGCGACCACAGCAGTTCCACGTGAGCGTCATTGTCCCAGCCCAATCGGGCCAGGTGGGCCGGTGCCGCCCTCTCGACCAGGCCCAGGCGGCCCGTGCTGGGCAGACGGGGTCGCTGGGTCGCGGGTTTAGCCACGACATGACGCTATCGCAGGGCGCTAACGGCGATTCACCGGCGGCGAGACTACAGCGACAGGTAGTTCTTCAGCTCGAACGGAGTGACGTTGCTGCGGTACTCCTCCCACTCCGCGCGCTTGTTGCGCAGGAAGTAGTCGAAGACGTGCTCGCCGAGTGCCTCGGCGACCAGTTCGGAGTTCTCCATCTCCCCGAGAGCCACCCCGAGACTTGACGGCAACTCGCGGTACCCCATCGCGCGGCGCTCCTCGCGGGTCAGCGTCCAGACGTTGTCCTCGGCCTGCGGGCCCAGGACGTAATTCTTCTCGATACCGCGCAGACCCGCGGCCAGCAGCACCGCGAAGGTCAGATACGGGTTACAGGCCGAGTCGGGGCTGCGCACCTCGATACGTCGGGAGGCCGCCTTACGCGGGGTGTACATCGGCACCCGGACCAGGGCCGACCGGTTGGCCGCGCCCCAGGACGCCGCGGTCGGCGCCTCGCCGCCGTGCACCAGTCGCTTGTAGGAGTTCACCCACTGATTGGTGACGGCGCTGATCTCGCTGGCGTGCGCGAGGATGCCGGCGATGAACGACTTGGCGACGTCGGACAGTTGCAGCGGGTCCTCGGAGCTGTGGAAGGCGTTGGTCTCGCCCTCGAACAGGCTCATATGGGTGTGCATCGCCGAACCCGGGTACTGAGCGAACGGTTTGGGCATGAAGGAGGCCCGCACCCCTTCGGCGAGGGCGACCTCTTTCACCAGATAGCGGAAGGTCATCACGTTGTCGGCCATCGACAGCGCGTCGGCGTAGCGCAGGTCGATCTCCTGCTGGCCCGGGGCGCCCTCGTGATGGCTGAACTCCACCGAGATGCCCATCTGCTCGAGCGCGTCGATGGCATGGCGACGGAAGTTGGGCGCAGAATCGTGCACGGCCTGGTCGAAGTAGCCGCCGTTATCGGCCGGCACCGGCACCGATCCGTCGTACGGGCCGGGTTCGAGCAGGAAGAATTCGATCTCCGGATGCACATAGCAGGAGAAGCCCAGATCGCCGGCCCTGGCCAGTTGGCGGCGCAACACGTGTCGACTGTCGGCCCAGGAGGGCGACCCGTCCGGCATGGTGATATCGCAGAACATTCGCGCCGAGTGGTGCTGACCGGAACTGGTGGTCCACGGCAGTACCTGGAAGGTGGACGGATCGGGCCTGGCCACGGTGTCGGATTCGAAGACCCGCGCGAAACCCTCGATGGAGGAACCGTCGAAGCCGATCCCCTCCTCGAACGCGCCCTCGAGTTCAGCGGGCGCGATCGCGACGGATTTGAGGTATCCGAGCACGTCGGTGAACCACAGTCGGACGAAACGGATATCCCGTTCCTCCAGCGTACGAAGCACGAATTCCTTCTGCCGGTCCATCCCGCGAGCGTATTCAGCGGCTGTTAAATCCGTGTTACGGGGTGACTGCGATCGCGGCGGACTTCAGCAGTTCAGATCGCCCGGCAGCACCCGGTCGACGAAGTACTGCACCACCTCGTCGTCCACACAGGAGTTGCCGTCGAAGACGACCGTGTGCTGAGTGCCGTCATAGGTGATCAACGGGGCCTTCAACTGCCGGGCCAGGTCCACACCGGCCTGGTAGGGGGTGGCCGGGTCACGGGTTGTCGAGACCACAACGACGCTGCCGCGTGGCGCGGGCGAGGCCGCCTTCGGTGACGACGTGGCGGGCACCGGCCAGAACGCGCAGAGGTCGCGAGGGGCGAATCCGGTGAACTGGCCGTAGGACAGGAACGGTGCCCGCGCCCGGATCTGCTGGTCGACCTCGGCCCACAGCGCCGGATCCTCCGGAGTCGGGGCGTCGACACACCGGATGGCGTTGAAGGCGTCCTGGCCGTTGCCGTAGTTCCCGTCGTCGTCACGGGACTCGTAGTCGTCGGCCAGCAGCAACAGATCGTCGGCGCCGGTACCGCGTTGCAGACCGAGCAGTCCGCTGGTCAGGTATTTCCAGTACTGCGGGGTGTACAGCGCGTTGACGGTACCGGTGATCGCGTCGGAGTAACTGAGTCCGCGCGGGTCGGATGTCCGGCCGGGTGCGGCGACCAGTGGATCCACCAATTGGTGGTAGCGATCGACGAACTGCGCCGGGTCGGTCCCCAGCGGACAGGCCAGGGATCGGGCGCAGTCGGCGGCGTAGTCGTCGAACGCCACCTGGAATCCGGCCATCTGTTCCACCAGCGACTCGAGCGGATCCTGGGTCGGATCGATCGCACCGTCGAGCACCATGGTGCGAACTCGTTCGGGGAACCGCTGCACGTATGCGGTGCCCAACTCGGTTCCGTAGCTGTAGCCCAGATAGTTGATCTGGTCCTCGCCGAGCGCGATCCGGACGGCATCCATATCCTTTGCGGCCGAGGCGGTTCCGACACCGGCCAGGAACGGCTTGCCCATCCGGTCCAGACACAGCTGGGCCAGCGTCTGGTTCAATTGCTCGATCTGCGCCACCCCGGCCTGGCTGTAATCCACCATCGGCTCGCGACGCCAGGCGTCGCGCTCGGCATTGGTGCGGCACCGTAATTCGGGTGTGGAGTGGCCCACGCCGCGCGGGTCGAAGCCGATCAGGTCGAAATGTTCGGCGATGGCACTGCCGGACAGCGCATCGGACAGGTTCACCACCGCATCGACCGCCGACGCACCCGGACCGCCCGGGTTCATCAGCAGCACGCCGATCCGCTCCCCGCTGGCCGGGATCTTCACGACGGCCAATTGCGCCTGCGGCCCAGTCGGATCCGCATCGTCGATGGGCACCGGGACGGTGGTGCACTGGGCGGTCGGAAGATACGCGTCGGCGACGAACCGGTCGCAACTCCCCCAGGTCGGTGACGTCGCCGTCTGACCGGCACCGGGGGCGGCGACGGCCGGCACCGCCGTCATCATCGCCGCCGTCATTACAGTGCACAGGACCGAGGTGGGCATCGCCGAGCCGGTCCGACCCGAGCGTTTCATGGCCGCCATCGTGGCACGGGACGAGCCGTCACGGCAGCGCCGAACGGTCACGCCTCGGTATCAGAAGCGCAGCGGTTCTAGCAGGTCGCGCCGGGGGGCGGCAGTTCGAGGTCCACCAGGTAGGCGGCGACGTAGTCGTCCACGCACTGCTCACCCTGGAAGGCCACGGTGTGCTGAGTCCCGTTGAAGGTCAACAACGCTCCGCCGAGTTGCTCGGCCAGATCCACACCGGCCTGGAACGGTGTCGCCGGGTCACCGGTCGAGGAGATCACCAGCACCGGTGGCAGGCCGGGAGCGGATGCGGTGTGCGGCGCACTGGTCGGCGGCACCGGCCAGAAGGCACAGGTGCTCAGCGGGGCGTTGCCGGTGAAGTCGCCGTAACTCATGAACGGGGCCACCTCCCGCAGTCGGCGGTCCTCCTCGATGGCCTTGGCCCGGTCGGTGATCGGCGGCTCGTCAACGCAGTTGACCGCCACCCGCGCATCCGTGGCGTTGGTGTAGCGCCCCTGTGGATCCCGGCGCATGTACATATCAGCCAACGCGAGCATGGTGTCGCCGCGACCTTCGGTCATCTCGGTCAACCCCTGGGTGAGGTGGCGCCAGAGGTTTGGCGAGTACAGCGCCATGATGGTGCCGACGATGGCGTCGTTGTAGCTCAGTCCACGCGGATCCCTGGTCGGCAGGGGGGTGTCCACCAACGGGTCGACCAGGCTGCGGTAGACGTCGACCGACTTGGCTGGATCGGTGCCCAGCGGGCAGTCCGGATCGTCGGCGCAGTCGGCGGCATAGTCGTTGAACGCCTCCTGGAAGGCCTCCGCCTGGTCGATATCGGCCTGGATTGGATCGGCGTTGGGGTCGACGGCGCCGTCGAGGACCATCGTCCGGACCCGGTCCGGGTAGGCCTCGGCGTAGGCTGCGCCGATCCGGGTGCCGTAGGAGTAGCCGAGGTAGTTGATCTTCTCGTCGCCGACCGCCGCCCTCAGGGCGTCGAGATCCTGGGCCACGCTGGCGGTGCCGACGTTGGCCAGGAATTCGGTACCCATCTTGTCGATGCAGCGCTGGACGAACTCCTTGGTCTCGTTCTCGATGCGCTCCACACCCTCGGGGCTGTAGTCCACCTGTGGATCGGCCCGCAGTCTGTCGTTGTCGGCATCGGAATTGCACCACAGTGCCGGCGTGGACGAGCCGACGCCGCGGGGATCGAAACCGACCAGGTCGAACCGCTCACGAACCGGGGTCGGCATGCCCTCCAGCAGGCTGGCGGCCGCCTCGATTCCCGATTCGCCGGGGCCACCGGGGTTGATGATCAGCGATCCGATCTTCTCGCCGGTGGCCGGGAAGCGGATCAGCGCAAGCGTCGCTTCGGCACCATCCGGATCGTCGTAGCTCACCGGGACCGCGATCTTGCCGCACTGGGCCCCCGCCGGGATGGGCAGCGCATTGCCGCCGCCGGCACCGCCGCCCCCACCCGTGCGGCACGGCCCCCACTCGACCGGCTGGCCGACCCGCGGCTCGGCCAGCACCGCCCGACCGGGAACGGTGCTGCTGCAGCCGGTACCGGCCGCGAGCATGACCGCCGCCATCGCGATTCCGGCGGGGAGCACCAGTGCGGTGCGAGGGGAACGGGGGCGGTGATGCAGCCTCATGGCCAACATGCTGCCATGAAGCGCCGATGTGCCTGGTAGTGCGGCCCCTTCGGGGCGTTTCACCGGATCAGCGGCGCGGGCTTGCGGCGGCCTCCAGCAGCTCGCCCATTCCGTCGGCGAACCCGTCGGCCATATCCCACAGGTCCGGTATCAGTTCGGGACAGGAGATCAGGCCGACGTTGAGCCTGCCGTTGAGCGACATCACGGTGATGTTCAGAGCGGCGCCGTGGAAGATCGGCCCGAGCGGGTACATCCCCTGCACCTCCGCACCCAGGAAGTAGAGCGGGATCTGCGGCCCGGGCACATTGGAGACCACCAGGTTGTGCACCGGCCGCGACTCGGTCAACCGACTGCGGGCGTACACCCGCATCGCCACCCCGAACACCGCCGGACCGGCGAATTGGCTCCAGTCCTGCAGCAGGGTGGCGCCGATGGCCGAGCTGTGCTCCTTGGCCACATCGTTGGCCGCGGCAATCGCCGTCAACCGCTCGGCCGGGTCCTCGATCCCGGTCTGCAGGGTGGAGAACATGCCGGAGACCTGGTTGCGACCCGGCCGGTCGGAGCGGTCGTGCACCGACACCGGGACCATCGCCACCAGCGAGGACTCCGGAAGCTCACCTCGGTCGAGCAGGAACTTCCGCAGCACGCCGGATACCAGCGCCATCACCACATCGTTGACCTTCACCCCGAAGTGGTTCTTGACCGTCTTGATGTCCTCGAGGTCCAGCTGGGCGAAGGCGACGTTGCGGTGCGCGGTGATCGTGCCGTTGAACGGGGTCTGCGGCGCGGCGAACGGGTTGGCCATGGCCCGTCCGCCCGCCGCACGCCGCACGGTGTCGAACACCGTGGACACGGTCGCCGGCAGCACGCTGGTGGCCAGGTTGATCGGCCGGCTGGCGAAACGGCCCAGCCCGCCCAGGGCGATCCGCAGCGGGTTGACGTCGCCGCTGGCCTCGACCGGGTCCGGCGCCGGTGCGTCCGGCTCCACACTGCACAGTTGCGACATCAGGTTGGCGCCGGTGACACCGTCGACGGCGGCGTGGTGCACCTTCGTCATCACCGCCATCCGGCCGCCTTTGCGGGCGTCGGTTCCGTCGAGCCCCTCGATGGCCCACATCTCCCAGAGCGGATGACGCCGGTCCAGCGGCAGGGCGGCCAGGTGGCCGCAGATCTCGGCGAGTTCCACCCGCCCGCCGGGCGCGGGCAGTCCGATCCGGTGCAGGTGGCGGTCGACGTCGAACTCCTCGTCCTCCACCCACACCGGGTGGTCGAGGTTGAGGAAGCTGTTGGCCAGTCGTTCCCGGAAGGTCGGGATGGCCGTGATCCGCACCGCCAGTTCGGCACGCAGACGCTCGAAGCTGTAGCCACCCGGGATCGTGGCGGTGTCCAGTTCCAGCACCGAGCACACGTGCAGGGGCTGGGTCGAGGTTTCCAGGTACAGGAAGCTGGCATCGAGCCCGCTGAGCCGCTGCAGGTGCTGCATGGTCCCGATGGTAGGCGTGCCTGTGTGAGCAAGTGCACTCCCGGGTTGATTCCTCCGCGGCCCCGGCGGTGGCAGACTGAGGAGGTCACGCGAACCCGGGGACCCGGATGGGCCACGAGGATCGATCCGACCAACGCTGGGAATAACCATGTCAGAGCAGACGCTCTACGGCGGTTCCGCCGAGCCCGCACGCACCCCGCCCCTGACCAAGATCCGCACCCACCATCTGCAGCAGATGAAGTCCGAGGGCCACAAGTGGGCCATGCTCACCGCTTATGACTTCTCCACCGCCCGGCTCTTCGATGAGGCGGGGATCCCGGTGCTGCTGGTCGGCGACTCCGCAGCGAATGTGGTGTACGGCTACGACACCACCGTGCCGGTCACGATCGACGAGCTGATCCCGCTGGTCCGCGGCGTGGTCCGCGGCGCCCAGCACGCCCTGGTGGTGGCCGACCTGCCGTTCGGCAGCTACGAAGGAGGCGCCGCCCCGGCTCTCTCGACGGCCACCCGGTTCTTCAAGGAGGCCGGGGCCCATGCGGTCAAGCTGGAGGGCGGCGAGCGGGTGGCCGAGCAGATCGCCACGCTGAGCGCGGCCGGCATCCCGGTGATGGCCCATATCGGTTTCACCCCGCAGAGCGTCAACGGCCTGGGTGGCTTCCGGGTCCAGGGCCGCGGCGACGCCGCCGAGCAGACCATCGCCGACGCCATCGCCGTGGCCGAGGCCGGGGCGTTCGCGGTGGTGATGGAGATGGTTCCCGCCGAGTTGGCCACCCAGATCACCGGGAAACTGACCATCCCCACCGTCGGTATCGGCGCCGGACCCAACTGCGACGCCCAGGTGCTGGTCTGGCAGGACATGGCGGGGCTCACCAGCGGAAAGACCGCGAAGTTCGTCAAGCGGTTCGGTGCCGTCGGCGCCGAGCTGCGCCGTGCGGTCACCCAGTACGCCGACGAGGTCGCCACCGGCGCCTTCCCCGCCGAGGAGCACAGCTTCTAGCCGCCTGTTCATTTGGATATGCGAACCTGAGCCCATGGCCAGATCCCGGGGCGCCCAGAAGCAAGCCGAGCGTCACGTCGAGTTGGAGACGAAGTTCGACGTCATCGAGGACACCGTCTCACCCTCATTCGACGGTCTGACGGCGGTCTCGCGGTCCGAGAAGCTGCCCACGCAGCATCTCGAGGCGCTGTACTACGACACCGCAGGGTTCGACCTGGCCGTCAACCGGATCACCCTGCGCCGGCGTACCGGAGGGGGCGACGCCGGCTGGCATCTCAAACTGCCGGCCGGCGACGCTCGAACCGAAATCCGGGTTCCGCTCGGCCCCGAGACCGGTCCGGTACCGGCCGAGCTTCTCGAGGTGGTGCTGGCGATCGTGCGTGACCGCCCGCTGGTTCCGGTGGCGCGGCTGGCCACCACCCGCGATGTCACGATGCTCTACGGCGCCGGCGGCGCTGCGCTGGCCGAGTTCTGCGACGACCGGGTCGATGCCCGCCGGCTCGATCCGGTCGACGGCAGCACCGCCGCCGAACAGCGCTGGCGGGAGTGGGAACTCGAATTCGTCGGCGCCGGGGTCGACGACGGCACCGAAGCGCTCGGCCGCCTCGCCAACCGGCTGCTCGATGCCGGCGCGGTACCCGCCGGACACGGATCCAAACTGGCGAAGATTCTCGGCGAAGCGGTGCCCCAGCGCCCCGAACCGCCCTCGGATCCGGTCCATCGCGCGGTGGCCGAGCAGGTCGCCAAGCTGCTGACGACCGACCGCGATGTCCGCGCCGACGTCGAGGATGCGGTGCATCAGATGCGGGTGACGATCCGCCAGATCCGCAGTCTGCTGCAGGCGTCCGAGGAGGCCTTCGGGATCACCGACGACGCGACCATCCTCACCGAACTGCGCGAGCTGGCCGGGGTGCTGGGGGTGGCCCGGGATGCGGAGGTTCTTGCCGCGCGCTATCAGGAGTCCTTGGACGCGCTGGCACCGGAACTGGTCCGCGGCCCGGTGCGGGAACGGCTGGTCAACGGGGCGTGGCGGCGCTACCGGGCCGGCCTGAACCGATCGGTGAAGGCGATGAGCTCGGCGCGGTACTTCCGCCTGCTCGACGGCCTGGACGCCGTGGTGGAAAACCCTCCGGCGGCTCCCGACGACGACCACCCACCGGCCACCGTCGCGACCGGGTACAAGCGCGTCCGACGCCGGGCCGCCGAGGCCGAGACAGCCGCCGGCAACGATCACGATCACGATGACGCCCTGCATCGAGTTCGCAAGGCCGCCAAGCGACTTCGCTACCTGGCGGCCGCCACCGGCGCTTCGGAAGTGTCCGCGCAGGCGAAGCTCATTCAGAGTCTGCTCGGCGACCACCAGGACAGTGTGGTCAGTCGCAGCCATCTGCTGCGGGAGTCCGCCGCCGCGCATGCCGCCGGCGAGGACACCTTCACCTACGGGGTGCTGTACCAGCAGGAGACCGAACTGGGCCGCCACTGCGGGGAGCAACTCGCCGGCGCTCTCAAGGATCTGCGTCGCAGCGTGCGCAGGTCCTCGTAGGGCGGACGAGTTGGCCTGTAAGCCGGATCCTGTTCCGCTACGCCAGGCGTAGCGGCGGCGACCATCCATCTGGGCACACCGTCACCGGGTACCTCAAGCGGCCTACCCGCAGGCTCGGGCGAGCAGCCCTCAAGCGCCTGCGCAGCCGCACGGGTGCGGCCTCTTGGCCTTGCTTCGGGTGGGGTTTACCTAGCCATCCCGGTCACCCGGGATGCTGGTGCGCTCTTACCGCACCGTTTCACCCTTACCACCGACCTCAGGGCCGGTGGCGGTCTGTTTTCTGTGGCACTGTCCCGCGAGTCACCCCGGATTGCCGTTAGCAATCACCCTGCTCTGTGAAGTCCGGACTTTCCTCGACCCACCGAAATGAGCCGCGGCCGCCCGGCCAACTCGTCCGCATCCAATAACGTACTGCGCGGTGGTGATCTTCCGCGAATACGGCCTCAGCCGTTCTTGCGGTAGACCAGCCAGCGCAGTTCGATCGGGCACTGCTCGCGCGGGACGTCGAACACGTCCAACCCGCAGACCCAATTCACATACCAACTGGTGGGAGGCCACTTCTCCGCGGGCAGATGAGCCTTCTCGTAGTCGTGGACCGAGTCGTCGGCGACCAGTTCCAGCGGCAGACCGGCTGCCGCCTCGGCGAGTTCGGGGTAGGTGAAGATCGAGGTGTAGGTCTGCTGCCCCAGTTCTCGCGTGGCGTCATCGGGCTGATACCCGTCGCGGGCCAGGAAGACGTTGAACACCAACTGAGCGCCCGGGGCCAGACATGCCGCCGCCAGTTCGAACATCCGCCGGACCTGATCGGTGGTCCGGAAGTCCGACACCACCTCGGACAACAGGATGAGCTGGTAGTCGGTTCGCAGATCCTCGACGGTCTCGAAGACGTCGCGCCGAAGGACCCGGACATCGAGGCCCTCCCGACGGGCCTCGTCGGTCAGGATTTCGGCGAATTTGATAGTCATTTCGACGGCGTCCACCGGATGGCCCCGGCGCGCCAACGCCAGGCTGTTACGGCCGGTGCCGGCACCGATGTCGAGCACCGGGAAGCCGGCCGGGTCGGCCGCTCCGGTAGCCAGATCCCACACCCGAGCGTCCGGTTCGGTGCCGAACAGCGGCGGCTCGCGGGTGCCGACCCAGTTGTCGTAGGCCTCGCCCACGGTGAACCATTGCGCCTTGACGTTATAACTCGCGGTCAGACCCACCGGTGATTCGTAGCTGATCACGATATTGGACCGCGGCGAGGCGTCGTAGGCGAGTGCCAACTGCCCGGCCAGCACCTCCCGGAGGTGCGCGAGATCCTCGGCACTGAACTGCACCCCCATCGCGGCGAAGGTGTCGTCGCACATCGTGACGTAGTCCTCCAGCATGCCGGGGACCGCCGGAAGGGTGATCTCACCGCGGCCGACCGCCCGGCGCATCAGGCGTCGGGTCATCGACGGGCGAAGCGCGGATTCGGGGGGCATTTTCTCCATCCCACTCATTTACCCGACCCCGGGCTGCGGCGCAGCAGGATCACGTTGTCGACCAGGACGGCCTCCTCGCCGTCGGGCCCCCGCGCCACACGGTCGGCGCTCTCCACCCGAATCCGCTCCCACTGCCCGGAGTCCAGCGCGAGCCCGGCGACGACGGACTCCGCGGAGGGAAACTCGTGGTGGTGCAGTTTCGAGGCCCAGGGCGGTGCGGCGGCGTGGTCCACGATCAGCAGGGTGCCCCCGGGCGCCAGCGCGGCGGCGGCCCGGCGCAGGATGGCCGATCGGTCCATCTCCAGGGTGCTGTGCAGGAACTGTGCCGAAACGAGATCGAAGGGGCCGTCCGGAAAGCTGCTGGTCAACTCGTGTTGCTGGAAGTCGATGCGGTCGGCCAGCCCGCGATCGACGGCGGCGGCCCGCGCCCTGGCCAGCGCGGTGTCCGAGATGTCGACGGCGGTGACCGTCCAGCCGTGCTCGGCCAGCCAGATCGCGTCGGCCCCCTCCCCGCAGCCGAGGTCCAGCGCCCGGGTGCCGGCGATCTGTGGGACAACCTCGGCCAGCCGGGCGTTCACCCGTCCGCTCCAGACCTGCGGCTTGGCCGTGTAGTGCTCCTCCCAGGTGGCGTGGTGGTCACCGGCGGATCCGGTCATCGGGCTCTCCTGTTCATCCGTTCAGATACGAGGTGTCGTTGACCAACCGCACCGACGCACCATCATCGGGGTAGAACTCGGCGATGCTCAGCGAGGCCAGATCAAGGTGCAGGCGGTGCAGGACGGACGCTCCCGCGCCCAGTGCGAGTCGCAACAGGGTCTTGATGGGAGTCACGTGCGAGACCACCAACACCGTGGAATCACCGTGGTGCGCGACGATTCGGTCCCGGGCACGCCGCACCCGGTGGGCCACCTCATCGAAGCTCTCCCCACCCGGGGCGGGCAGGCTGGTGTCGCGGAGCCACCGGCCGTGCAGGTCCGGTTGACGTTGGGCCGCCTCGAGGAAGGTCAGTCCCTCCCACTCGCCGAAATCGGTCTCGATGAGGTCGTCGTCGACCTGCACCGGCAGCCCGAGCGCGCCGGCCGCGGCCGCGGCGGTGTCATAGGCCCGTTGCAGCGGCGAGGTGACGACCGCCGAGATGCCGCCCTTGCCGGACAGGTACCGAGCGGCGTCGGCGGCCTGGCGACGGCCAACGTCGGTGAGTTCGGGATTGCCGCGCCCGGAGTAGCGACGCTGCCGGGACAGCGCGGTCTGGCCGTGGCGGAGCAACAACAGACGGGTCGGACCGCCGGCGTTACCGGTCCACGTCGACGGCGGCACCGCAACCGCATCGGGCGGCGGGTCTGCGGCGCGCCGCACCTCCGGGGCCGGGCCGGAGGCAGTCGGGTCCGATCCCGCTGCCGCGGCGTCCATCGCCTCGTTGGCCAGCCGGTCGGCGTGGGAATTCCGTTCCCGTGGAATCCAGCTGAAGCTGACCACGTGGAACGTCGACGCCAGCGCCCGGGCCTGCTGATGCAGTTCGGCCATCGCGGGGTGCTTGACCTTCCAGCGGCCGGCCATCTGCTCGACGACGAGTTTGGAATCCATCCGCACGGACACCTCGTCGGCGCCCAGGCGGCGGGCCTCCTCCAGACCGGCGATCAGACCGCGGTACTCGGCGACATTGTTGGTGGTCACCCCGATCGCCTGCTTGTGCTCGGCCAGGACGGTGGCGTGGTCATCGGCCCACACCACGCACCCGAATCCGGCCGGGCCGGGATTGCCGCGAGAACCGCCGTCGGCCTCGACGATGACCTTCACCAGACCTCTTTCACCAAGCGGATCACCCGACAGGCCCGGTGATCCGCAGCAGGATCGCCCCGCACTCCGAGCAACGCAGCACCTCGTCCTCGGCCGCCGCCGAGATTCTGGACAGTTCGCCGCGGTCGAGTTCGATGCGGCACGCCCCGCATCGCCCGCCGAGCAGCCGGCCTGCGCCGATTCCCGATGTACTTCGTTGCCGCTCATAGAGCTTCACTAGATCGCCGTCCAGACCGGCAACCACCTCCGCGCGCCGGGCGGTCCGCTCGTCACGCGCCTGCTCGACCTCGGCGAGCGCCTCGTCGCGAGCCTGCCGGGCGGCGGATAACTCGGTGTCCAAACGGTCGAGGGTGGCTTGTTCGGCGGTCTGCTCGGCGGCCAGTTGCTCGCGGCGTTCCATCACCTCCAGCAACGTGTCCTCGAGGTTGGCCTGCCGGCGCTCCAGGGTCCCCAGCTCGTGCTGCAGGTCCGCAAGCTGCTTGGAGTCGCTCACCGATCCGGAAGTCAACAGGCCGCGGTCACGGTCCTCCCGCTGGCGGACGGTGTCGACCTCCGACTCCAGCTTCGCCACTTGGCCGTCGAGGTCCTCGCAGGCGATGCCGAGGACCGCGAGGCGGTCAGCAACCGCCTGATGCTCGGCCTGGACCTCCTCATAGCGCTGCTGCTCGGGCAGGTGCGTGGCGCGGTGCGCCAGGCGGCCCAGCTCGGCATCGACGCCAACCAGCTCCAGCAGGGAATGTTGCTGCCAGGCATCAGCTTTCATGATCGCCTCTCGGTGTAGTCGATATTCCACGGGTCGGTGCGAATCGGGCACACCGCGACGCAGAGTGCTTCGCCGAAGTGTGACCGCAACAGTTCGGCGGCCTGAGCGCACCAGGGGTACTCGCTGGCCCAGTGCGCGACATCGACCAGGCCGACATCGCTGCGCCGACGATGCTCATCGGCAGGGTGATGCCGAAGGTCGGCGGTGAGGTAGGCCTGCACCCCGGCGGCAGCGGCGGCGGCCAGCAACGAGTCTCCGGAGCCGCCGCAGACCGCGACCCGGGTGACCATCGCATCGGGATCCCCCGCCGCGCGCACACCCCAGTTCGTCTGCGGCAGAACGGTACCCGCCAGTGCGACGAAATCGGCGAACCGAAGCGGCCGGGCCAGCACACCGATGCGGCCGATACCCGTGCCGCTCGGCAACGCCGCGAAGCTGACGACGTCGAAGGCCGGCTCCTCGTAGGGATGCGCGGTACGCATCGCGGCGAGAACCGCGGCCCGGACACCGGCCGGGGCGATCACCTCGATGCGCTCCTCGGGCACCCGTTCGATCTGTCCGGACCTGCCGATCGCCGGCGAGGCGCCGGTACCCGGCAGAAACTGGCCGGTGCCCGCCACGCTCCAGCTGCACTGGGAGTAATCGCCGATCTGCCCGGCGCCCGCGGCGAAGAGCGCGGCCCGCACCGCGTCGGCGGCGTCGGCCGGGACGAAGACCCCCCATTTGTCCAGCGCCGCCGTGCCGGCGGCCGGATCAAGGACCGACTCCACCGTCAGTCCCAGCACCTCAGCCAGCGCGTCCGAGACGCCCGGGGAGGCGGCATCGGCGTTGGTATGGGCGGTGAACAATGCGGCGCCGCCGCGGATCAACCGGTGGATCAGCGCACCCTTGGGCGTGCTGGCGGCCACGGTGTCCACCCCGCGGAGCAGCAGCGGGTGGTGCGCCAGCAGCAGACCGCGGGGCCCGACACCCTCCACCACCGCGGCGGTGGCATCCACGGCCACGGTCACCGTGTCGATCAGGTCATCCGGGTCGCCGCAGACCAGCCCCACCGAGTCCCAATCGTGCGCCAGACCGGGCGGATAGGCATCGTCGAGCACGGCCATCACCTCGGCCAGCCGCACACTCATCGCAACCCCTCCGCGACGGCGGCCACCAGCACCGGCCAGTCCGGACGTACCGCCGCCCGTAGACAGTCCGCCGGCAGCCCGACGAAGGTATCGCAGCGACGCACCGCAATCCCGTTGGCCCTGAGATGCTTTCGCATCAGGGTGGCATCCGGCACGGCGAACGTCACGAACGGTGCACGACCCTGGACAACGTGTAGTCCCAGTCCACCCAGGGCCGCGGACATCTCGGCCCGCAGCGCCGAAAGCACCTGTGCGCCGGCCCGCGCCTGGGCCACCGCGGCGGGTGTGCAGCAGGCGGCAATCGCCTCCAACTGCAGCGTCCCGAGCGGCCAGTGCGGCCGCCGCGCCGCCAGCCGGGCGAGCACCTCGGGTGCGCCCAGCGCGTAGCCGACCCGGAGTCCGGCCAGCGACCAGGTCTTGGTCAGGCTGCGCAGCACCAACAGATCGGGCAGTTGCAGCTCGGCAACAGACTCCGGCTCATCCGGGATAGCGTCGGCGAACGCCTCGTCCACCACCAGCAGCCGTCCCGGCCGGCGCAGGCCCAGCACCGACTCCCGCGGGTGCAGCACCCCGGTCGGGTTGGTCGGGTTTCCGAGCACCACCAGATCGGCGGCCGCCGGGATGACCGCATCGGCAAGCCGGAACGGTGGTGGCAGGACCACCTGCCGCAGCGGAATTCCGGCGGCGGACAGCACCGCCTCGGGCTCGGTGAACGATGGGGCGATCAACGCCGCCGACCGCGGTTGCAGGGCCGGCAGCAGGGCGAAGCCCTCCGATCCGCCGGCCAGCAGCAGGACCCGATCCTCCGGCACACCGTGACGGCGGGCTACCGCCGTTGTCGCCGCGGCGTGATCGGCGGCGCTGGGATACCCGGCGAGATCGGGCAGCCGGCCGGCCAGCCGCCGCAGCAGCCAATCAGGCGGGGCGCCGTGGCGCACGTTGACGGCGAAGTCGAGTTCACCGGGCACCGCCGCCCGGTCACCGTGGTAGCGCGATCCCGGGCGTACCTGCCCCCGCGCAGCCCGATCACTCACCAGATGCACAGTAGTCGCCGGGCCTGTCGGTCGAGCCGACGATGCGGCCGGGGACGGGTCAGCCACAATGGAGCGGTGAGCCCCACAGCCGCCGGCGCCCGTCCACAGTTGGTGATCTTCGATCTCGACGGCACGCTGACGGATTCGGCGGAGGGCATCGTGGCCAGTTTCCGGCACGCCCTGGCCGAGATCGGCGCCGAGGTGCCCGACGGCGATCTCGCCGGTCGCATCGTCGGCCCGCCGATGCACACCACGCTGGCGGCACTGGGTCTCGGCGACCGGGTCGACGAGGCGGTCGCCGCCTACCGGGCCGACTACACCAGTCGCGGGTGGGCGATGAACACCGTGTTCGACGGTATCACCGAACTGCTGACCGATCTGCGCGATGCCGGGGTGCGACTGGCGGTGGCCACCTCCAAGGCCGAACCGACCGCGCGCCGGATCCTCGAGCACTTCGAGATGGCGGCCCACTTCGAGGTGATCGCCGGGGCCAGCCTGGACGGGACGCGGGCCGCCAAAGCCGAGGTGCTGGCTCACGCGTTGGCACAGCTGGAACCGCTGCCCGAGCGGGTACTGATGGTGGGCGACCGCGCCCACGACGTGGAGGGCGCCGCCGAGCACGGGATCGCCACCGTGGTGGTGGGCTGGGGCTATGGAGGGTCCGATTTCCTGGATCCGCACGTTGCGGGGCGGGCGACCCACGTCACCACGATCGACGACCTGCGGGAGGCCCTCGGTGTCTGAGCCCCGTATCCCGCTTCATGTCACCTTCGTCTGCACGGGCAACATCTGCCGGTCGCCGATGGCGGAGAAGATGTTCGCCCAGCAGATTCTGCAGCGCGGGCTGGCCGATGCGGTCCGGGTGAGCAGCGCGGGTACCGGGGACTGGCATGCCGGCGGCGGTGCCGATGACCGCGCGGTACGGGTGCTGCGGGACCGGGGCTACCCGGCCGAGCACCGGGCCGCCCAGGTCGGCGCGGACCACCTGGCCGCCGATATGGTGGTGGCGTTGGGGCGCAACCACCTCCGACTGCTCGCCGACTATGGGGTACCACCGCAGCGGCTGCGAATGCTGCGGTCGTTCGAACCCCGGTCCAGTGCCCATGCACTCGACGTCGAAGACCCCTACTACGGCGACCACACCGATTTCGACGCTGTGTTCACCGTCATCGAAGCGGCCCTGCCGGGTCTGCACGCCTGGGTCGACGAGCAGCTGGCCGCCCGGGACTCCACCGGCCGCGAGGGGTCGAACTGATGCGCCGGTTGGCTTTCCTGTTTCGGCCCGGGTGGATCGCCCTGGCACTGGTGGTGGCGGCGTTCACCTATCTGGCCTTCACGGTGCTGGCACCGTGGCAGCTGGGCAAGAACACCACCACCTCCCGGGAGAACCGGCAGATCGAGGCGTCCCTGACGGCCGATCCGGTGCCGGTGACAGACTTTCTGCCGCAACAGGATTCGTCGGCCCCCGATGCGCAGTGGCGCCGGGTCACCGCGACCGGCCGGTACCTGCCCGGCACCCAGGTACTGGTCCGGCTCCGGGTGGTCGGCGCGGCCCCGGCCTACGAGGCGCTCTGCGCATTCGCCGTCGACGGCGGGCCCACCGTACTGGTCAACCGCGGCTACATCGCCCCCGAACAAGGCACCGCGGTGCCGCCGATCGCAGCGCCACCAACCGGAACCGTGACCATCACCGCACGGCTGCGCGATTCGGAGACCACCTCGGCGGAGCGCAGGCAACCATTCACCGAGTCAGGCTTCCTGCAGGTGTACGCGATCGACACGAGCCAGATCGCCGAACTCGTCAAGACCCCGTTGGCCGGCTCCTACCTTCAGTTGACGGACAACCAACCGGGGGTGCTCAAAGCCCTACCACTCCCCCAACTCGACGCCGGACCGTTCCTGTCCTACGGGATTCAGTGGATCGCCTTCGGCATCCTCGCCCCGATCGGCCTCGGTTATTTCCTCTACAGCGAGATCCGGATACGCCGCCGGGAGGCCGCGGCCCGAGCCGGCGCCGAGTCCGATTCCGCCGCGGGCATTCCCGCCCAGCCGGTCACCGTCGAGGAAAAACTGGCCGACCGGTACGGACGCCGGCGCTGAGGGCCAGCGCCACGACCACCGCGGCACCCTGAACCCACCGGGACAGCCGCACCGCCCGGCGCAGATCCCCCGGCCCCGGTGCGGGGCCGGCGCCGAGCGTGGGCCGGATCTCCAACTGGTGGCGGTACTGGGTGGGGCCGCCCAGCCGGATGCCGAGTGCACCGGCGAACGCCGCCTCCGGTACGCCGGCGTTGGGACTCGGATGACGGGCGGCATCGCGCCGCCAGGCCCGCACCGCACCGGCCGGCGACCCACCGACCAGGCCCGCGAACGCCACGGTCAGCACACCGGTCACCCTGGCCGGCAGGTAGTTGGCGGCGTCATCGGATCGGGCGGCAGCCCAACCGAATCGGGCATAACGCGGCGACCTGTTGCCGATCATCGCGTCCAGCGTGTTGATCCCGCGGTAGGCCAGGACCCCCGGAACCCCGGCTACCGCCACCCACACCAGCGGCGCAACCTGCGCATCCGAGGTGTTCTCCGCCACCGATTCGCAGGCCGCGCGGGCCAGCCCCGAGCCGTCGAGAACCGAGGGGTCGCGACCGCACAGCGACGGCAGCAATTCCCGGGCACCGTCGAGGTCCCCCGCCTCGAGTCGGTCAGCCATCGCCGATCCGGTCCGCGCCAGCGTCGTCCCGCCCAACGCCGCCCAGGTTGCCGCGGCCGTCAGCACAGCGGCCGCCGGCCCGCGCCCGGCCCGGCCTTGCAGCAGCGCCCCGGCGCCGGCCAGCGCTCCCACCAGAACCGCGGTGTGCAGCACTCCCGCGGCCCGGCCATCGCGGTAGCTGAACCTCTCAAGAGTCGTTGCACACCAACCGAATCCCGCCACCGGATGACCACGTCGCGGGTCGGCGAACAGCGCGTCGGCAACGAAACCCGCCGCGATCCCGGCGGCTCGCCACCGGTCTCGCAACCTCACCCCGGCAGCTTCTCACACATGATCTACTGCAGAGAAAGAGTCCGACGGAAGCGGAGCAATGCCAGATCGAATTCTCAAGGCCGGAACCATCATCACCATGGATCCGAGCCGACCCCGGGCTGAGGCGGTCGCCGTCGCCAACGGCCGGATCACCGCGGTCGGATCACTCGACGAGTGCCGCGCCGCGGCACCGGGCGCCGAGGTGGTCGACACCGGCGCGGCCGCCCTGCTGCCCGGCCTGGTGGAGCCGCACAGTCACCCGATGATGAGCGGTGTCGCCCTGAACCCGCCGGCTCGCAACATCACCCCGTTCAACGATCCGCATTGGTCGGACGTGCAGAAGGTTTTCACGGCCGCCATCGCCGAGACCGACCCGAGCACACCGCTGTTGTTCTCGGGCTTCGACGCACTGCTTCACCAGCGGCCCGCACCGGAGGCGTCCGAACTGGACACGATCTTCGGGGACCGGATCGCGGTCATCGTCGACAACTCCGGACATGGCGTGTACTTCAACACCGCGCTGATGAAGTCCAAGGGCTGGGACGTCAACCCGCCTGCCGACCCGGTCGGGGCGCATTTCGGCCGTAATCCCGATGGCAGCCTCAACGGCCAGGGCTTCGAAACCGGGGTGCTGTTCGCCGTGGTCGGCGATATCCTCGCCACCCTGGGGAACCCACTGCTGGCCGCCGCGGAGTATTACGCCACGATGGCGCAGGCAGGTCTGACCTCCACCTCGGATATGACCTTCGACCTCACTCTCAAAGGCGGGTACGAGTCGTTGGCGGCGGCCCCGTCCTGCCCGCTGCGGGTCAGCATGTGGGAGGTCTCCACCAGCGATACCTTCACCGAGCCAACATCCTTCGCCGCGGGAGACGAGTGGCTGATCAAGCAGGGCGTCAAACTGTGGACCGACGGCTCCCCGTGGGTGGGCAACATCGGCATCTCGTTCCCCTATCTGGACAGCGAGGCCACCCGGCTGGCCGGTATCGACCCGGCCAAGGCGGGCGGACCGCAGTCGATGAACTACACCCGCGCCCAACTGGACGCCATCCTGGACAAGGCGGGACCGGCCGGCTGGCAGATGGCACTGCACGCCAACGGAGATCTGGCCATCGATCTGGCGCTGGATGCCTACGAGGCGGCGCTGAAGCGGCACAACCTGATCGGCACCGATCACCGTTGGCGCATCGAGCACCTCGGCGCGGGCACCCGACGCCACTTCGACCGGGCCGCCGAACTCGGCGTCTACACCTCGATGGCGCCGTTCCAGTACTACTACTGGGGCGATCTGCTGGACGGGCAGATGTTCGACCACGAGCACGGTGCCCGCTGGCAGTCCTTCGGGGATGCCGCGGCCTCCGGTGCGGTGGTGTCGTTCCATAACGACGGTTCGGTATCCCCGCCGTCGCCGATCCTCAACATCGCGACCGCGGTGACCCGTCGCACCCGTTCCGGAGCGGTGCACGCACCCGATCAGACCATGCCACTGGAGCAGGCGTTGCGGGCGCACACCATCGACGCCGCGCGCACCCTGCACCGGGAGGCGCTCGTCGGCTCGATCGCCCCCGGCAAACTGGCCGACTTCACCGAACTCGCGGCCGACCCCTACACCGTCGACCCCATCGCGCTAGCGGAGAAGGCCGCGGTGCGGGGCACCTGGCTGGCCGGCGAGCGAACCGACCTTGACGCATTCCTCGGCGCAGTGCGCGGTACCGACGCCGCCCCGCACGCGCATCTGGCCGAGCACCCGGCCCGGGGCGGCTGCTGCTGACCCGGACTTGATGCGCTCCTGTCGCTGTCGAGTGGGACGTCAGCAATGGGCCCAGCCGGACCTAGCCTCCCGACCGAACCGTTCTTGTCTCGCCTTCGGATCTAGGCCAGGCATCGGAAATGACGACCAACTGGGTAATGCTCAGGCCCGACTAGCAAAGGGACCGCGTGACAACTGTCGCCATTTACCTTGTGATCACTTTTGGTCTGGGCGGGATCGCCATGGCAATGCGCCTGCCCCCATTGGTGGGTTTCCTGGCAGCCGGATTCGTCATCAACGCACTCAACATCGAGGAACTGCCGCAGCTGGAAGTACTGGCGGATCTTGGCGTGACACTGTTGCTTTTCGCGATCGGTCTCAAGCTCGACGTCCGCATCCTGCTACGCCGCGAGGTGTGGTTGACCACATCCGCGCACATGGTGATCAGCGTTGTCCTGGGAAGCGCCATGCTTTGGCTGGCCGCCGTGCTCGGCGTCGCCATGCTGGCGGGGCAGAGCATTCAGACGATCGCTCTGCTTGCCTTCGCCTTGTCGTTCTCCAGCACGGTGTTCGTGGTCAAGGTCCTCGAGGAGCGGGGAGAATCCCATGCACTCTATGGCCGCGTCGCCATCGGGATCCTGGTGATGCAGGACATCATCGCCGTGGTCTTCCTGACGGCCAGCAGCGGCCACCTGCCTAGCCCGTGGGCGCTGGCGTTGGTGGGCCTGTGGCCACTGTCTCGCATCCTGCGCAAGATCTGGAGCCGACTGGGCCACGGCGAGATGCAATCGCTGTTCGGCATCGTGATGGCCCTGGTCCCCGGGTACGCGTTGTTCTCCGCGCTGGGGCTCAAAGGTGACCTTGGCGCCTTGGTGATGGGGGTCCTCCTGGCCTCGCACCCGGCGTCCTCGGAACTGGCACGCTCGCTGTTCCACATCAAGGAACTGCTGCTTGTGGGTTTCTTCGTATCGATTGGCCTGACGGGGCTGCCGGATATGCCGACCATCGGCGTTGCGCTGCTGATGCTGCTGCTCCTGCCGTTCAAGGCGGTCTGGTACGTGGTACTGCTGTCGCGGCTCAAACTGCGGTATCGCACCGCACTGCTCGCCGGGCTGGGGCTGATGAACTTTTCCGAGTTCGGCTTGATCGTTGTATCGGTCGGCGTTTCGGCCGGCTTACTGGAACAAGCCTGGCTGGTGGAGATGTCGATCGCTGTGGCCATGAGCTTCGTGGTCTCGGCCCTGCTCAACGGCCGCGGGCATTTGATGGTGGAGAAGATCGCGGCTCGCCTGCCTGCCCAGAACGAACGCACCCTGCACCCGGAAGAACGCCCCGGCGACGCCGGCGACGCCGAGGTCGTGGTGATCGGTATGGGCCGGGTCGGGTTCGCCGCCTACCAACGACTCACCGATCACTACGGGCTCCGAGTAGTCGGTGTCGACTACGACGGGCCCCGTATCGAGCGACTTGCGGCCACGGGGCTGCGCGTGATCGAAGGTGACGCCACCGATCTGTACTTCTGGAACCAGCTAAGGCGTTCCGGCTCGGTACGCATCGCCATCTTGGCGATGCCACGTCACGGCGCCAATGTCACCGCGCTCGAATGTCTGCGCGAGTCAGGCTTCAGCGGCAAGGTCGCCGCCGTCGCCCGATATGACGATGAGGTGCAGTGGGCCAAGGACCACGGCGTCGGCATCGCCTTCAATGTGTACGCGGGCGCGGGACTGGAGTTGGCCGATCAGGTGGCCGACGATGCCGCACCCCGTGGGGGTGAGTCCGATAACCGCCCGGAGGGCCAATAGCCGACCGACGATCGACTCCGAAGGCCGTGGTGGGGCCGCGACGACAGCATCCCTGTCGTACCCCCCACCTAAAGTTCGCGGTGCATAGCCGGATTCGATACGGGGGGTAGACGAAATGGCAGGTTCATCGGACGGGACCAGACGGGGCGGGGCGCCGGAGACGTGGCCTGAGTACCTGCGCCGCATCAGCGGCGGGGCCACCCAGGCCCAGATCGCCGAGCGCATCGGCATCGGCCGACTCTCGGTGTGCAACTGGTTGCACGGCAAGACGCAACCCAAGGCCGAAACGGTGATCAGCGTGGCCCGGGCCTTCGGCCGCTCCCCGGTCGAGGCTCTGGTGGTGGCGTCCTATCTGGGCACCGAGGAGGTCGGCGATCCGGTTGAGGTGAGCGTCTCGCTGGAACAGGTCCTCGGCGAGTTACTCGGAGCCGAGGTTGTGCGTCGGCTGACCAGGTTGGAAAGCCTGGCCGGCACGGTTTGAGCCCGCCGGAAGCGGGACACGCGTAGCTTGGGCCGCGATGATTCCGCCCCAGAAGCAGATGACCGGGATGCTGGGACACCCGGTGGCTGAGAACCCGATTGACCGGATGTTCGACGCGGTCTATTCCCACTACGGTCTGCCCTGGCAATTCTGGAAGAGCGATATCGCCGACGAACGGGACCTCGCACTGGCCGTGGCCGCCCTGCGGCCGCTGGGCTATCGGGGCGTGGGGATCACAGTTCCCTACAAAGTGGCGGTGATCGAGTGTCTCGACGCCGTCGACGACGACGTGCGCGCCATCGGTGCCGCCAACTACGTCACCATCGAGCAGGGCCGGCTGATCGGCCACAACAACGACGGCAAGGGGGTCGTCGGGGCCATCGAGAAGGTGACGCCACTGGGCGGCCACCGAGTCGTGATGCTGGGCGCCGGAGGCGCCGGGCGGGCGATGGCGATGGAGATCGCCCGGGCAGGTGCCGAGCATCTGACCCTGGTAACACGGCGGGAAGCCCAGGGATCCGAGGTGGCCGCGCGTGTGCAGGAGGTCACCGGGGCGCCCTGCCGCTGGCAGCCGTGGAGCGCGCCGATAGCCGTCCCCGAGCACACCACCCTGCTGATGAATGCCACCCACCTGGGGTGTGCGCCGGAGCTGGAACCGGTTCCGGTGAACTGGGATTCGGTGACTCCGGACTGCGTTGTGGTGGATGTGATCACCAATCCCCGGATCACTCCCTTCCTGGCCACCGCCGCCCAACGCGGCTGCCGCATCGTCGACGGGGTGGAGATGCTGGTCCAGTTGGCGATGGAGATATTCCAGCGCTGGACTGGGGTGACACCCGAGGAAGCCGTCTTTCAGGCGGCGGTGGCAGACGCCCTCGGCGAGGACGCCCCGGAGATGGTGGGCGTGGACGGTATCGAACCGCCGACCGCTGGTGTGTAAAACCAGAGCTCTACCACTGAGCTACACGCCCGTGCCACGGGCAGCGCTACACGCCCGTGCCCGGGCAGGCTACCCGCCACCGGTGCGGGTTGGAAAATCGCGCGTCAGGCCTTGAGCGTCGCCAGGGCGTCGGTCCACACCTTCTGATCACGGGCCTCACCGGGCTGATTGCACTCGGCGAACCGGATCACCCCCGCGCGGTCGATGACGAAGGTTCCGCGATTGGCGAAGCCGCCATCGCCGTTGAACACTCCGTACGCCTGCGCCACCGCGCCGTGCGGCCAGAAATCGGAAAGCACCGGGAAGGTGAACCCGCTCTCGGTGGCCCAGATCTTGTGCGTCGGGGGTGGCCCCACCGACACCGCAAGGGTGGCGGTGTCGTCATTGTCGTAGGTGGGCAGATTGTCCCGGACCTCGTCGAGTTCACCCTGGCAGATGCCGGTGAAAGCCAGCGGGAAGAACACCAGCAGCACATTCTTGCGGCCCCGGAAGTCACTGAGGCTGACCGGCTGTCCGTTCTGGTCCTTGAGGGTGAAGTCCGGGGCCTGCGCCCCGACCGACAGTGTCATGAATGCCTCCCGGCCGCCTTGGACTTGGGCTGTACCAGCCGGCTGCCGATCCAGTCACCGAGATTCGCCGACGATGTCTGCATCAGACCTGCGGTGGGGGCTGCCTCGGCGATATCCGCCGGCAGCACGTGACCGGGTTTTCCGGTCTTGGGCGTCAGAACCCAGATGATCCCGTCCTCGGCAAGCGGGGTGATGGCGTCCATCAACCGATCCACGAGGTCCCCGTCGCCGTCTCGCCACCACAGCAGCACCACATCGATCACCTCGTCGGCATCCTCATCGAGAAGGTCGCTGCCGCAGGCCTCCTCGACATCGAACCGGATGCCGTCATCGGAATCGTCGTCCCAACCCAACTCCTGGACGATCTGATCGGGGTGGATGTCCAGCCGCTGTGCGTAGCTTCGCCCGCCGTCACCCAAGGCGACCACCGTCTCAGACCTCCTCTTGCGTCGACCGCCTGTTGTGCGCCTATCGTCGCACGACCGGCCCCGGTCGTTCTCGTCGCGGTCGGTTATCGGTACATAACGTCGCAAAGATCCAGGGCATTCGACCTGGCATCGTTGAGTTCGGTGATGACCGTGTTGAACTCAGCCGGCGGCGCCTGGTTGGTGATCGCCTCGGCGGTGTTGAGGGCACTGGCGACCCAGCCCAGGAACACTTCCGCGAGTTCGTCGGGCACGATCTCGCTGATGCTGTTCTCCACCGCTTCCGCGCTCTGGATCAACGCATCGACGGCCGGCACCTCGGTGGCCCCGACATCTCCACCCTCCTCGTTGAACGCGTCGACATAGTCGTTCACCGCGTCGATGGCCTCGGCGCTGCTGATCGCCAGGGTCTCGCAGGTCGCCAGGGCGGCCTGCGCGGTCATCGAGGCCTGCCGCTGCGACTCCCGGGCACTGGAACTCGCCGCGGACTGCGATGACGACAGCGACATCGACGTGCGGTAGGCCGGGGCTTCCTCGGCATTCACGGCGGCGTCACCCCCGGTGACGGTGGTACATCCCGCCGCCCCCATGGACAGCACTGCAGCACCGGCGGCCAGAACTCCGGCGATGCGCAAACCCCGCGCGGTTCCGCTCAGCACGGTTGCAGACGTTACCGGGTAACCGCCCGGATGGGCGCGCGGCGCGAACTCTGCGTCGCGAGCGGCCTCGGTGCGGCACGATAGGGCGGTAATCAATCCCACCCCTGCCCCAAGCCACCGAGGAGCGGAAGTGACGGCCCAGTTCGCGCGCGATCAACGGAGTCAAGGCCCGGGTGGTTCACCCGAATCCGATCGGGTTCGGGTGATTCGCGACGGTGTCGCCTCCTACCTGCCCGATATCGACCCCGAGGAGACCTCGGAGTGGCTGGAGTCGTTCGACGACCTGCTGTCGCGTTCCGGCCCGGCGCGTGCCCGATACCTGATGCTGCGCCTGCTTGAGCGGGCCGGCGAACAACGCGTGGCGCTGCCCGCGCTGACCTCGACGGACTATGTCAACACCATTCCCACCGAATTGGAACCGTGGTTCCCCGGTGACGAGGACGTCGAGCGCCGCTACCGACGCTGGATCCGATGGAACGCCGCCATCATGGTGCATCGCGCCCAGCGCCCCGGGGTCGGTGTCGGCGGGCACATCTCCACCTACGCGTCGTCGGCAGCGCTCTACGAGGTGGGTTTCAACCACTTCTTCCGCGGCAAGTCCCACCCCGGTGGCGGCGACCAGGTCTACATCCAGGGCCACGCGTCGCCCGGAATCTATGCCCGCGCCTTCCTCGAGGGCCGGTTGTCCGCCAACCGTCTTGACGGCTTCCGCCAGGAGCACAGCCACCCCGGTGGCGGACTTCCGTCCTATCCGCATCCCCGGTTGATGCCGGACTTCTGGGAGTTCCCGACGGTGTCGATGGGCCTGGGTCCGATGAACGCCATCTACCAGGCCCGGTTCAACCACTACCTGCACGACCGCGGTATCAAGGACACCTCCGACCAGCATGTCTGGGCATTCCTCGGCGACGGCGAGATGGACGAGCCGGAGAGCCGCGGACTGATCCAGGTCGCCGCCAACGAGGCGCTGGACAACCTCACCTTCGTGGTCAACTGCAACCTTCAGCGCCTCGACGGGCCGGTTCGCGGCAATGGCAAGATCATCCAGGAACTGGAGTCGTTCTTCCGCGGCGCCGGCTGGAACGTCATCAAGGTGGTGTGGGGACGCGAGTGGGACGCCCTGCTGCAGGCCGATAAGGACGGCGCGCTGGTGAACCTGATGAATACCACCCCGGACGGGGACTTCCAGACGTACAAGGCCAATGACGGTACCTACGTCCGCGAGCACTTCTTCGGCCGCGACCCCCGCACCAAGGCGCTCGTGCAGAACATGTCCGACGCCGAGATCTGGAACCTCAAGCGCGGCGGCCACGACTACCGCAAGGTGTATGCCGCCTACCGCGCCGCGATGGATCACAAGGGTCAGCCGACGGTGATCCTGGCCAAGACCATCAAGGGCTACACACTCGGCTCGCACTTCCAGGGCCGCAACGCCACCCACCAGATGAAAAAGCTTGCGCTGCAGGACCTCAAGGATTTCCGGGACTTCATGCGGATTCCCATCAGTGACGCCCAACTGGAGGAGAACCCGTACCTCCCGCCGTACTACCACCCGGGTCCGGACACCCCGGAGATTCGGTACCTGCTCGACCGGCGGACCGCGCTCGGCGGTTTCCTGCCCGAGCGCCGCACCACATCCAAAGCTCTGGCACTGCCGCCGAGCGAGGTCTACAAGCCGTTGAAGGCCGGCTCGGGAAACCAGGCCGTGGCCACCACCATGGCGACCGTGCGGATTTTCAAGGAACTGCTGCGCGAAGCCGGCGAGAACGCCGTTGGTCGGCGCATCGTGCCGATCATCCCCGACGAGGCCCGGACCTTCGGCATGGACTCGTGGTTCCCGACGCTGAAGATCTACAACCGCAACGGTCAGCTCTACACCGCCGTCGACGCCCAACTGATGCTGGCCTACAAGGAGAGCGAGAAGGGCCAGATCCTGCACGAGGGCATCAACGAGGCCGGCTCCACCGCGTCGTTCACCGCGGTCGGCTCGTCCTACTCGACGCACAACGAGCCGATGATCCCCGTCTACATCTTCTACTCGATGTTCGGCTTCCAGCGCACCGGTGACAGCTTCTGGGCCGCCGCCGACCAGATGGCCCGCGGCTTCGTGCTGGGTGCCACCGCGGGGCGCACCACGCTCACCGGCGAGGGTCTGCAGCACGCCGACGGCCACTCCATGCTGCTGGCGTCGACCAACCCCGCGGTGGTGGCCTACGACCCGGCGTTCGCCTACGAACTCGCCCATATCGTCGAGAGCGGGCTGAACCGGATGTTCGGCAAGGACCCGGAGAACGTGTTCTTCTACATCACCATCTACAACGAGCCCTACCTCCAGCCCGCCGAGCCGGAGAACCTCGATGTCGAGAACCTGTTGCGCGGGATGTACCGCTACCGGCCGGCCGGCCAGCCGCGCACCAGCACCGCCCAGATCCTGGCCTCCGGCGTGGCGATGCCGGACGCCCTGCGGGCCGCCGACATGCTGGCGCAGCGCTGGGACGTGGCTGCCGACGTGTGGTCGGTGACGAGTTGGAATGAACTGCACCGTGACGGCCTGGCAGTCGAAAAGGAGATCCTGCGCCACCCGGACCGGCCGGCCCCGACACCGTTCGTCACCCGGGTGCTGAGCCGGACGACCGGTCCGGTGGTCGCCGTATCGGACTGGATGCGGGCGGTTCCCGAGCAGATCCGGCCCTGGGTGCCGAACACCTACGTCACCCTGGGGACCGACGGGTTCGGATTCTCCGACACCCGCCCGGCCGCGCGCCGCTACTTCAACACCGACGCCGAGTCGGTGGTGGTGGCGGTGCTCGAGGCGCTGGCCCGCGACGGCGAGATCGATCCGTCGGTTCCGGTCGCGGCCGCCCGGGAGTACCGCATCGACGATGTGCTGGCGGCCCCCGAGCAGACCTCGGACCCCGGAGTGGCTTAGCCACGACATCAGGACCCGGAGTGGCTTGAGGGCGCCCAAGCCACGGCAGCGAT
>ERZ888423.575-NODE-575-length-37011-cov-13.411138_pt1 | contig 37011 bp, 25 predicted proteins | sample MGYA00520523_ERZ888423 | MGnify/ENA primary metagenome ERZ888423 (study PRJEB32303, sample SAMEA104408611) | aquatic metagenome | biome: Brackish water; feature: Pelagic; material: water | place: Baltic Sea | collected 2014-06-08T10:24:00 | depth 30,27 m ... | reverse complement strand
TCATAAAAAAGGGTTGTGTATAGTTTCTATATATAAAATAAGAATTGTGTATTTATTTTAAGGTATAATTTTACATTATTCAATTTTTAACTAATTAAATTACATATTATGAAGAAAATTACATTAATTACATTATTATTTTCCGTTTTTGGATTTTCCCAAAATCTAATTACTAATGGAGATTTTGAGAATGGTTCTGCAGGATGGTCTGGTAATGCATTAAACGTTGTTACGGAAAATGGCAATAGTTATAGTTCTGCCAATGTTACGGTTGCGGGTAACGCTTTCGATGTTAATCTTAGTTATGTAACCCCTATGTTAACTACAGGTACAAACTATAGATTAACATTTACCGCTTGGTCTGATAGAAGTAGGACTTTAGTTGTAGGTCTTGGTTTAAATGAAGGTCCATGGACAAATGTTACTCAGACGGTTAATTTGACTGCTACATCACAAACTTTTGTTTTAGATTTTACTACAAACTTTGCTAGTGCTAACAGTAGAATAATTTTTGATATGGGAGCAGCTGTTGGTTTTGTTGGTATTGATAACGTATCACTTATTAAATTGCTTCCTCTTATTCAAAATTTTGAAACGCCTGTTACGTACACTTCAGCAGCAGCTTTTGAAGGTGCTAATTTTTCTATTGTAGCAGATCCTGCTACTGGTGGAACTAACGGTCAAGTTTTTAGTGGTATTCAAGCTACAGGTGGTCAACCATGGCAGGGAATAGAGTTTGTTCAAACTGCTAAAAAGGCTAAATTGACAACTAATAAAACAATGTCTGTTGATGTGTATTGTTCTCAAGCTTTTAATATTTTAGCTAAAGTTGATCAAGGTGGCGTCGGTGTTGCGGCATCTGCTACTGGACAAGCATACACTACTCCTGGTCAATGGCAAACATTAACTTTTAACTTTGCATCACCTATGGATAATACAGCTGTTGCAAATGGGGAATATGCAAAAATTATCTTTTTTGGAAATTGGAATTCAACAAATAATGGATTTAATAATCCAATTACACCATTAACATTCTATATTGATAACATTAGATCAGAGGAAGCAATTATCCCTGTTACATTGCCACTTATACAAAATTTTGAGACACCAATTACATATACTTTAGCTGATGCATTTGAAGGAGCTAATGCTTCTGTAGTAGCTGATCCTGCTACTGGTGGTGCTAATGGACAAGTGTTTAGTGGTGTTCAAGGCCCTGGAGGTCAACCTTGGCAAGGTATTGAGTTTGTTCAAACTACTAAAAGTGCAAAATTAACTACTAACAAAACAATGGAAGTAGATGTCTATTGTTCACAAGCTTTTAATTTATTAGCAAAAGTAGCTCAAGGAGGAGTAGGTGCACCTGAATCAGCAAATGGACAGGCATATACTACACCAGGACAATGGCAAACATTAACTTTTGACTTTGCTTCACCTATGGATAATACAGGTGTTGCTAATGGAGAGTATCAAAAAATTATCTTTTTTGGAAATTGGAATTCAACAAATAATGGATTTAATAATCCTGTTACATCTCTAACATTTTATGTTGATAACATTAGAGCTAATGAAGGTGTTATTACCCCACCATCTGATCCAATTCCATCAACTCCAGCTCCAGTTCCTACAGCACTCGATGCTAATGTTTATAGCATATATAATGACTCAAATAATTACACTACTACTTTTCCAGTTCAATATCAATTTGGTACTTTATCCGGTGAGCCTGATTTAGACTCTTCCACAGCTGTTAATAAAGCATATAAATTTAATTTTGGAATCGCTGGTTGGGGTCAAGGTGAAGCAATGGCAAATGTTTCTTCTTATAATTATGTTTCATTTGATTACTGGGCACAACCAGGTTTGCCAAACGGATTTAAATTTGTTTTGATTAGTAATAATGGTACTGTTTTAGAGAGAAGTTATCAAATTGGAACTAATGAATCTTTGGTTACAGGTGAATGGAAAAAAGTTGAAATTCCAATGTCTTATTTTACTAATTTAGGATTTGCTAGTACTAACTTTTTTCAATGGAAAGTTAGTCCATTCGCTGACAGTGTTGATAATGCTGGTTTTGTTTACATTGATAATATTTTATTAACTACAACATCTGTATTGAGTAATAGTAATTTTACAACTTCTAAAGTTAAACTATATCCAAATCCAACATCAAATGTATTAAACATTGAAAGTTTAGGAACTATTCAAACTATTTCAGTTTACAATGTTTTGGGTCAGGAAGTGATCAACAAAGCATTAAACAGTACTTCAACTTCACTTGATGTTTCTAGTTTAAATTCTGGAATCTATGTAGTTAAAACGGTTGTAGATGGTGTTACATCTTCTACTAAGTTTATCAAACAATAGATATACACTATATTATTTATTTAAAGACTGCTAGAAATGGCAGTCTTTTTTTTATTTAAAAAAAATATATATCTTTAGTTCCTTTAATTGTAACAAAAATGAAATTTTATAAAGTTCACTTTACTTGTTTACTTCTTTTATTTGTTTTCGCAATAAATTATGCGCAGCAATTACCGCCCATTGTAAAATATTCAAAAGATATTTATAATGCAGGGATTCAAAACTGGATGATTTCTCAGGATAATCAGCGGTTTATGTATTTTGCGAATAACGAAGGCTTACTAGAGTATAACGGTTCAAAATGGATTTTATATCCTTCTCCTAACGAAACCATCATTCGCTCTGTAAAATGCATCAACGATAAAATATATACGGGTGCTTTTATGGAATTTGGCTACTGGCAAAGAGAATCTAACGGCGAATTATTTTATACTTCATTGAGTAAATCTATAAAGTCTAAAATTAAAGATGATGAGCAGTTTTGGGGTATTTTCCCATTTGATAATTATATACTTTTTCAATCATTAGAAAAAATTTATGTTTACAATACAAAAACCAAATCGTTTAGTATAATAGAACCAAACAGTACTATTAACAAGGCATTTAAAACTTCAAACGGTATTTATTATCAAACTTCAAACGGTTTATTTGAAATAGATCAAGGAAAGGGAAAACTATTTTTAAGCAATGAGATTATTAATAACAATAAACTCATAAACATTTTTGAGACTTCAAAGGGCATGCTATTAGTTACCCAAAAGCAAGGTATTTTTAAATACAAAAATGGAGTATTTTCTAATTTTCAGACCACTATTGACAATGATATAAAACAGACAAATATATACAGCAGCTATATGTTATCTGATGAAAGTATAGCATTAGGTTCTATATCAAATGGTATTTTTATTTTATCAAAAGAAGGGAGAAAGTTATATCATATTACTCAAAATTCGGGATTAAGTAATAATACAGCGCTTTCTCTTTATGAAGATCTAGATAAAAATTTATGGATTGGACTGGATAACGGCATTAATTGTATTAACTTGAATTCGCCAATTAATAGTTATTTAGATAACACGGGAATTTTAGGAGCAATTTATACTTCGGTTACGCACAATAATAAATTATACATCGGAACAAATCAAGGACTTTTTTTTAAAGACTTAAATGCTGCAGATAAATTTGAATTTGTTCAAAATACAAAAGGGCAAGTTTGGTCACTTTATTCTTTTCAAAACACCCTTTTTTGCGGACATGATTCGGGTACTTTTATTGTTAATGGTGCTAACGCAAATCTTATTTATTCGGGCTCTGGAACATGGAAGTTTGAACCCTACTTAAACGATTCTAATTATATGTTACAAGGAAATTATAATGGAGTTTCTGTATTGGAAAAAAAGAACAATTCTTGGATTTTTAAAAACAAAATTGCAGGGTTTAATTATTCTTCCAAACATTTTGAAATTATTAACAATAGTACGATCTATGTAAGTCACGAATATAAAGGGATTTATAAATTTAGTATTGATAAATCAGTTTCTAAAGCAATTGGAATATATAAATTTGAAAATCCAACTAAAGGAAAGAATGCATCCTTGGTCAAATATAACAACTTCATTTACTATGCTTCAAAAAATGGTGTATTTAAACTGAATACTAAAACCAACCAATTTATAAAGGATAAATCATTAAGTAGTATGTTTCACGATGATGAATATGTAACAGGAAAAATGATTGTAGATAAGTCTAATAAATTATGGTTTTTTACTAAAAACTATATTCATTACTATTCATCAGGAAAATTATCTTCAGAATTAAAAAGGAATAGTTTGCCCATTCCTTCTTCCATGACAAATTCAATGCCGGGCTATGAAAACATTTTTCAATTGAGTACTACTAATTATCTGATAGGAACAACAGATGGTTTTTATATATTGAAAAATAATGATTTTAAGTTTAATAACTACAAAGTTTCTTTAATTCGAATTTCTAATACAGTTGTAAATTCAAAATCAACTAATATTTCTATTGCAGACGAAACAAGTCTTTCACACGATCAAAATAATCTAACATTTCATTATACAGTTCCCGAATACGATAAGTATATTAACGCGGAATACCAGTATAAACTAGATGGATTAAATGATGAGTGGAGTGAATGGTCTTTTAATTCACAAGTAGTCTTTGAAAATTTACCAGCGGGAGATTATACTTTTAGCGTAAGGGCAAAAGTAGCCAATTCTTTAACTGATAATATTGAATCGTATTCATTTGTTATTAAAAAGCCATGGTATGCAAATACATGGGCTAAATTGTTTTATTTATTTTTATTGATTTTTATAGGGTATTATATTCATAAGTTTTACACTCAATATCATGAAGAAAGACATCAAAAAATTATCACTGAAAACAATATTTTGTTAGAGCTTAAAGAATTAGAAAACGAGCAAAAAATAATGAAAATTAAAAATGAGCAGTTAATTCAAGATGTCGACAAAAAGAGTAAAGAATTAGCTGTTTCTACAATGAATTTAATTAAGAAAACAGAACTCCTTAATATTATAAAAGGAGATCTTAAAAGCTCTACAGATAGTTCTACAAATAGAAGTATTAAAGCGGTTATTTCTACTATTAATAGAAATGTTAACGAGGAAAACACTTGGAATGTTTTTAAAGAAGCTTTTGATAGTGCCGATAATAATTTCTTGAAAAAAGTAAAAGAAAGTCATCCTGCTTTAACACCAAATGACTTACGTTTATGTGCTTATCTTCGTTTAAATTTATCTTCAAAAGAAATTGCTCCTCTTTTAAATATCTCTGTAAGAAGTATCGAGATCAAACGCTATCGTTTGCGTAAAAAAATGAATTTACCGCACGAAATGGGATTAGTTGAGTATTTATTAGCAATATAATTAATGTTTTAATCGATGATTAAACTATACATTACCTTAACATTATTGTTATTCAAATGACTACTTTCCGTATGATTAATTCACTAAAAACATATACTTTATTAGTCTTTCGGCGTTTTTAAGGGTTGATTTTAATTTGTATATTTTTTGTTGAGGTTAATTTTATTTTTAGTTACTACAATAATACTATTTTTATATTTCTATAAATTTTTAATTTTAATTAACAAAAACCAAATAAACAAATGAAAAAAATTTTTCTATTATTAATTTTTTCTTTTTCTTTTTCCAGTTTTGCTCAAGCTGATAAAGTTATTGTTGAAAACAACAATGCTCAGATGAAGCTTAAAGTCAATGGAAAAGATTTTATAGTCAATGGAATGAACTGGGATTATTTTCCAATAGGAACTAATTATTCTTATAGTTTATGGAATCAACCAGAAGATTTTATTAAAAAAGCGTTGGATGATGAAATGGGATTGTTAAAAAACATGGGGGTAAATACAATTCGTGTTTACTCAGGAATCCCAAAACAATGGATAGAATATATTCATGATAATTTTGGCATTTATACGATGCTTAATCATTCTTTTGGAAGATATGGTTTAACTATAGATGGTGTTTGGAAACCAAATACTGAATATTCAGATGCTAAAACAAAAGCACTTTTATTGAAAGAAGTTACACAAATGGCTTCAGATTATAAAGATACTAGAGGTCTGCTTTTATTCTTGTTAGGTAACGAAAATAATTATGGTTTGTTTTGGGATGGTGCTGAAACAGAAAATATTCCCGTTAAGGATCGCAAATCAACAATACGAGCTCGTGCAATGTATAAATTGTTCAATGAAGCGGTCGTAAAAATGAAAGCGATTGATGCAAATCATCCAATGGCTATTTGTAATGGTGACTTATTGTTTTTAGACATTGTTAATGACGAGTGTAAGGATGTTGATATTTATGGAACTAACGTTTATAGAGGTGCCTCTTTCGGTGATTTATTTGATCGCGTTAAAAAAGAATACGGGAAACCTGTTTTATTTACTGAATTTGGGTCTGATGCTTTTAATGTTTTATCTAATAGTGAAGATCAAAATGCACAAGCTTTTTATTTGAAAAGTAATTGGAAAGAAATATATGAGAATGTTTCAGGAGCAGGGAAATCAGGTATCGCAATTGGTGGTTTTACCTTTCAATTTAGTGATGGATGGTGGAAATTTGGACAAACATCTGGTTTAGATGTTCATGATTCTAATGCTTCTTGGTCAAACGGTGGTTATCAAAAAGATTATACCGAAGGACAAAATAATATGAACGAAGAATGGTTCGGTATTTGTGCCAAAGGCCCTGTTGATGCAATTGGTCATTACCAATTGTATCCAAGAGCAGCATATTATGTGTTAAAAGAAATTCACAAATTTAATCCATATGCTTCAAGTGAAAACAGTAATGGAGTTAAAACGCATTTTGAGACTGCAAATATTATGGACGCTGCTTTAAGAGCACGTGCTGATAAAGCTGCTTTAGCTGGAAATGAAGGAGACGTTATTAGATTGAGTAATCTTAGAGCCGAATTCACAACATTTAATACAGGAGGAAGTTTACTAACAACACCTACTGTAGATGATCCAGAAACGAATAAATATCCAAATAAAGTTGGGTTTGACACAATGGAATCTTACTTTATAGGAGTAGAAGGAAACCCATCTGCGAACATGAAAGCAAATGTTAATTTCAACATATTAGGTAATGTTGCAGAAAATCCAATTAATGAAATCTTTTACGAAAATAGAGGTAGAGCTCAAACGTTATTATCTAATGATGGTGAGGTATATACAAATGATGTAAACAGAGTTCAAATTTACAATGCCTCTTACAAATGGACGGCTAAAGATTTTGAGATTAGAGGTTTCTATAGAACTGGTCACTACCATTGGGGGTATGAAGGCGATTTCTTCGGATTGTATCCTGAAGCAAATTATGGTCAAAATTTAGACATCTATAATGGTGTAACTTCTGGTTTTGAAATTGATGGTAGAGGTAGTTTAAACGGATTAAAAGCGGCTTTTGGACCTCAATTATGGTGGGGAGCTAACCCGGCTTACTTATTAAAATACAACAGAAAAATTGGTATTTTCAATACAGCTGCAGTTTATCATGAGGATATATCAAGTGCTGCTCAAGCGGTAACATCAATTTTTATTCCACAACCAAAAACAAGAAGAGCTTCTGTTTACTTTCAAACTAAGTTAGGTGGTTTAGGAATTGAATTTGGAGGTATTTGGGGTGGTCAACCACTTATTGGCAGAGAATTTCAAATGATGAAAGGTTCTGAAGTTAAAGTCGACAAAATTAACAACAAAGATAATTGGGGAGGAAAAGCAAAATTGACTTTCTCAAAAGGAAAAGTTAATATGTATACTCAAGGTGCAATTTATGGTTTAGTAGCTAACCCTGGAGGTGATTATACTCAAACTTTTACAGGATGGCGATTAAAAGAGAGTGGAAGTGGTAATCAAATGAACGTTTTAGCTGGTTTTACTTACAACATTAATTCCGATTTACAAATTGCTCCTAATTTCTTATGGCAAAAACCTCTAGTAGATGCAATGCCAAATGGAGTTGATGCACCTGGAAGATTAAGAAATATTCTAGACGATCCATTTATTGTAAGATCAAATCGTGAAACCACAGGTGGGGAATTATTATTAACCTATGATCCAACACCTGGAACTTGGATGTATGAATGGAATAATGATTTATTAGAAGATGCAAAATTTGCTTTTAGTACAGGTTTTGTTTACCGTCATTTACCTACAACAATGGATGCATCAATTGGTTTCTTAGAAAACAGAACTCAATTTGCATTTGAAAAATCGGCACCAGCACAAGATTTATGGGAATCTAATACACGAATTGTTTCAAAATTAACTTCAAACTTAGGTATTATTGCTAATTTATATTTTGGAAATGGACAAGCTAATGGCGATTCTGAAAGAACCATCAACAGAATGGGTGGTGATTTAAGAATGATATATAACAAAGTAAAAGTAGTTTCGTCACTTAAATTAAATGATTGGGGACCATACGATTACCACAAAGATTTTAATTTAACATATCCTGTTCAAAGTGCAATCGATATTTCAACTTCTTTAGGAAAACCAAATTGGTTCATTTTACCGGATACAAGAATAGGTATAATGGGTATTTGGAGAGCATTAGATCAATATTCTCCTAGATATTCACCAACTTATGTTCCAGCAAACACTTATCCTGCAGTCCCTGAATTAAGCCCTGTAGGTTATGGCAATGGTTCTGAGTGGGAAATTAGAACATACATTCATATAAATATTGGTAAATAATTTTAAAAATAATAAAATGAAAAATAGAAAAATTAATTATTTAAGAAATTCGTTCCTTTTGACAATTGTTATACTTGTCAATTTGAATTGTGAAAGAGAGATATCAGACGATGCAAGCGATGCTACATTTCCAAAAACAGCTGAAATATTTACAGATACTCCAGTTGGCATGGGTACTAACTTTTACTTTCCTTATGGACCAGATGCTAATAACCCAGTTGGTTCAAAATTTAGTGCTTGGTCTGTAGATACTGATGTAAGTTATAAAGGGAATGCTTCGATGCGTTTTGATGTGCCAAATGCAACTGATCCTCAAGGAAATTATGCCGGAGGTATTTTAAGAGTAGATGGCGCTGGTCGAGATTTAACAGGTTATGACGCGCTAACGTTTTGGGCTAAAGCATCTCAAGGGGTAACAATTGGAGAGATTGGTTTTGGAGAAGACTTTTATCCAGACAAATACATTACTACTATGACGAATATTAGTTTAGGAACGGCTTGGACAAAATACATTATTCCAATTCCTGATGCTTCAAAATTAGTGCAAGAAAAAGGTATGTTTAGATACTCTGCAGGAACTCAAGGAACAAATGGTGCAGGATATACATTTTGGATTGATGAATTGAAATTTGAAAAATTAGGAACAATCCTTCCATTACAAGCTTCTATTATGAATGGTGCTAATGTTACTAGAACTACTTTTGTAGGTGTTGAAACCCCAATTACGGGTGTTATAACTACATTTAATATGCCAAATGGTGTAAATCAGTCGGTTACTATTAGTCCTGGATATTTAAATTTCACCTCTTCAAATCCATCTGTTGCTACAGTTAATGATGCTGGAGTTGTTACTCCAATTGCAGCAGGTACAGCAATAATAACAGCTACATTTAACAATCAACCAGCAACAGGAAGTTTAACAATTAATTGCTCGGGTAGTTTTACTCATGCACCTCGACCAACTCTTAACCCTGCTAACGTAATTTCAATTTTTTCAGATGCTTACTCCAATGTTCCTGTGAGTTACTATAACGGTTATTGGGCTCCTTGGCAAACTACTCAATCTAATAATTTTGCGGTTTTGGGAGATAATGTTTTGAATTATACAAATTTCAATTTTGTGGGTATAGAATTTAGTAATCCAACAGTTAATGCAACTTCAATGACGCATCTTCATTTAGATGTTTATATACCAGGTCCTATTGCACCAGGTAGACGATTAGAATTAAGATTGACTGATTTTGGGCCCAATGGAGTATTTGGTGTTGATGATTCACAAAGTCTACCTTATGTAGTATCAAATAATTTAGTTTCTCAGAGTTGGATGTCTTTTGAAATTCCATTAAATCAACAAACAGGTCTGAATAGTAGATCTCAATTAGCTCAAATAATACTCTTAGGTGGCGATAACTCAACATTATATGTAGATAATATATATTTTCATAATTAAAAATAAAACAAAATGATTTTGATAAAAAATAAGATAAGTTTAATCACTTTAATTTTAGTTAGTAGTTTTTTGAATAGTTGTTCAACAGATGAAAAACAAACAGTTGTTACCAAAACACAATTGGTAATGAGTGATGAGTTTAATGAAGATGGTGCACCAAATCCAAGTTTATGGAATTATGACATTGGAACGGGTTCAAACGGTTGGGGAAATAATGAATTGCAATATTATACAAATCGTGCGTCAAATATTAAAGTTGAAAACGGAATGTTGCATATTACAGCCAGAAATGAACAATATATGGGTAAAGCCTATACTTCTGCCCGTATTTTAACAAAAGGTAAATATGATACAAAATATGGAAGAATTGAGGCTCGTATTAAATTACCTAGAGGTAAAGGGATTTGGCCAGCTTTTTGGATGTTAGGAAGTAATATTGAAACAGCTATCGAAATACCAGACAATCCTAATACGGTTGCTTGGCCAACATGTGGTGAAATTGATATCATGGAATATTTAGGTAATAAGCCAACAGAATTTTTTGGTACCGTTCATGGACCTGGATATTCTGGTGGAGCTTCTATCGGTAAAACATATACATTACCAAATAGCAGATTTGATACTGATTTTCATGTTTTTGGAATAGAATGGGATGAAAATTATATTAATTTTTATGTAGACGATAAATTGTACAACCAAATTACTCCTGAAGATGTTCCAGGTGAGTGGGTTTTCAATCAACCCTTTTACATTATATTAAATGTTGCAGTCGGTGGTAATTTACCAGGCTCACCTGATAGTCAAACTCCATTTCCACAAACAATGTTAGTTGATTATATTAGAGTATATCAATAAAAAAACACGGTTAATTATTGCACTTCAATGTTTTTTAATTGAGGTATATAAAATTTTATAATGACATATAATAACATAAAATTAGGTATTGCATTTTTTGTTTTTGCCCTATTTTCTTGCAGTTCAAATAAAAAATTAATTGTTTCTGAAAAACGCTCTGAAATAGATCAAAAAGTAGATTCGATTATGCATTTAATGACTTTAGATGAAAAAATAGGTCAGCTTAATCAATATAATGGTTTTTGGGACATAACAGGACCGGTACCAAAGGAAGGTCATGCGGCAAAAAAATATGATGACCTTAAAAAAGGTTTAGTGGGTTCAATGCTCAATGTAAAAGGGGTTAAAGATGTCAAAGCTTTACAAAAAATTGCTGTTGAGCAAACGTGTTTGGGTATTCCTTTATTGTTTGGTTTTGATGTAATTCATGGCTACAAAACAATTAGTCCTATTCCTTTAGCTGAAGCGGCAAGTTGGGATCTTCAAGCTATACAAAAATCAGCTGAAATTGCTGCGGAAGAAGCTGCAGCTGTAGGAATTAACTGGACATTTGCTCCCATGGTTGATATCTCAAGAGATGCACGTTGGGGTAGAGTTATGGAAGGTGCTGGTGAAGACCCTTATCTAGGAAGTTTAATTGCAAAAGCTAGAATTCAAGGTTTTCAAGGTAATTTATCAAACAAGAACATTATTGCTTGTGCTAAACATTTTGCAGGGTATGGTTTCGCCGAATCTGGACGCGATTATAATACTGTTTTTGTGAGTGATGATGTCTTGCATAATAGCATTTTACCTCCTTTTAAAGCATCGGTTGATGCTGGAGTTAAAACATTCATGAATTCGTTTAACGATCTAAATGGAATTCCTGCTACAGGAAATTCTTTACTACAACGATCTATTTTAAAAGGAAATTGGAATTTTGAAGGTTTTGTTGTTTCTGATTGGGGATCAATTAATGAAATGATTCCTCACGGTTACGCAAAAGATAGTAAACATGCCGCTGAAATTGCAATTAATGCTGGTTCAGACATGGATATGGAATCCTATGCTTATATCGACCATTTAAAAACATTAGTTAACGAAAATAAAGTTGATATCGCTAAGATAAATGATGCTGTAAAACGAATTTTAAAAGTAAAATTTGAATTAGGATTGTTTGATAATCCTTATAAATATTGTGATGAAGCTGTTGAAATAGCTACAGTTGGAAAATCAGAATTTCATGAAGGTGTTTTAGATATTGCTAAAAAATCAATTGTCTTATTAAAGAATAAAAATCAAATACTTCCGTTAAAAAAATCGGGACAAAAAATTGCTTTAATTGGCGCATTAGCAGCTGATAAAACAAGTCCTTTAGGAAGTTGGAGAATTGGCGCTGATGAAAATACAGCAATTTCGGTAATGGAAGGAATGAAAAACTATCCAAATAATGAATTGACTTATGCTAAAGGTGCAGATGTTGCAATTGGTAGAATCCAATTTATGTGGGAAACGAAGATAAATACTACTGATAAGTCTGGATTTGATGAAGCCATTCAAATTGCAAAAAAAGCCGATGTTGTAGTGATGGTTTTAGGTGAACATGGTTTGCAATCAGGGGAGGGAAGAAGTCGAACAGATATTGGATTACCCGGTGTTCAGCAAGATTTATTGGAAGCAGTTTATAAAGTAAATCCAAATATAGTATTAGTGCTTACTAACGGAAGACCACTTGCTTTACCATGGGCTGCTGAACATATTCCGGCAATTGTTGAAGGTTGGCATTTAGGAACCCAAAGCGGAAACGCAATAGCACAAGTGCTGTATGGTGATTATAATCCAAGTGGTAAATTACCAATGACATTCCCTAGACATGTAGGACAATTACCTATATATTACAATCATAAAAACACTGGTAGACCCACCATGAATGAACCTGAAATTGTTTTTTGGTCGCATTATATTGACGAGGAAAATACTCCTTTATATGCGTTCGGACATGGTTTAAGTTATTCCAAGTTTGAGTATTCAAATTTAAAATTGTCAAGTAATTCCTTTTCAGCAAATGAAACTATTTTAGTGCAAGTTGAATTAAAAAATAATAGTGCTGTTGAAGGTAAAGAAGTAGTTCAATTATATATTCGTGATATGGTTGGATCCTACACAAGACCGGTTAAAGAACTCAAAGGATTTGAAATGGTTACGTTAAAGCCCTATGAATCAAAGGTAGTTTCTTTTACAGTTGATGCTAAAATGTTAGCTTTTTATACTGCAAACAATGTTTGGGAAGCAGAATCAGGAAATTTTAAAATATTTGTCGGCGGTAGTTCTGATAATACTTTGGAAGCTGAAATAATTTTTAATAATTAATCCATAATGTTTAAATATACTTTTTCAAAGATTTCCATTGTATTCTTTTTATTTTTCAATTTTTCATATGCTCAAGTAGATGTAGTATATTCTGATTTAGTTTGGTCAGATGAGTTTGATACAAACGGCTCTATAAATTCAACAAAATGGCACCATCAAACACAAATTCCAGCGGGTGGCAGTTGGTATAATGGAGAGCAACAACACTATACCAACTTTTTATCTAATTCTTTTGTAGAAAATGGAGTGTTAAAAATTGTTGCAAAAAGAGAAGTTTTAAATAACCAAGGTATAACAAAGCAGTTCACCTCAGCTCGTTTAAACTCAAAATTTGCCTATACTTATGGGAGAGTTGATATACGCGCAAAAGTGCCAACTAATCAAGGTACTTGGCCAGCACTTTGGCTTTTAGGAAAAAACATAACAGAACCTGGAGGATTTTTTGCTGCAACACATGGCACAACACCTTGGCCAGCTTGTGGTGAAATTGATATCATGGAACATGGAATAACACAATCTCAACCTGCGGGTTATGTTCAAAGTGCATTACATACGCCTTCTTCATCTGGCGCTACAATAAATCATGGTGGCACAATTGCGAATAACCTTGGTAATAGTTTTCATGTATACTCTATGAATTGGTCACCCTTTCAAATTACGTTTTTATTAGATGGAGTTGCCTTTTATACCTATAATCCAGCAGTAAAAAATGCTTCAACATGGCCCTTTACTGCTGATCAATACTTGTTGCTTAACATAGCAATGGGTGGAGTAGCAGGTAATATACCAAGTAATTTTAGTCAGGCTACTATGGAAATTGATTATGTTAGGGTGTATCAAAATGTGCAAGTTGATACGCAAATTCCTACAAATTTTACGGCAACCGTTGGAGCAGTGACAAGCTCATCCATTGAGCTTTTATTAAACTCCAATGATAATTCAGGTTCTGTTGTATATGGAGTAACTTATGGCTCAAATTCTACCTCAGCGGCTGGAACATCAGGTGTGCAAAAATCAGTTGTAATTTCAGGTTTGAATCCAACTACAAATTATTCATTTTCAGTAAGCGCCAGTGATTTAGCGGGAAATAACGCAGCAAATAATTCAATTACTTTAAATGCTACTACTTTGGGTATAACAGTTTGTAACGGAACCAACACGGCTGCGCAACAAGGTTCTTTTAATACGGGTTATAATTATGCTTTTGAAACTATTGGCACTAATAGTGTTAAGGTTACTTTTGAATTATTAGATACTGATAAGATAGGATTAGTTGCTTATTTATGGAGACAATCACCTTTTTCAGAAGTTCAAATGACCAATGTTTCTGGACGAACTTTTTCATATACGTTAACGGGTCAAACTCCTGGCTCAACAATTAGTTATGCAGTTAAATTTGCTTATGCAAATGGATTGTCGGTTACACAGTATTTTCAATATGTAGTGGGTAATAATTGTAATTTAGGATTAAACGAAATTACGAATAACAACAAAATTAAATTCAAAAATCCAGCTCATTTAAATCTTGAGTTTGATCAAAATATAAACATCAATAATTTGAAGATATATTCATTACTAGGTCAAAAAATGATGGATATAGATGAATGCCGTTCAATAGTTGATATTTCAAATTTATCTAAAGGAGTTTATTTTATGATTATTTCAGTTGAAGACAAGATTTATAAAGAGAAATTAGTTATTGATTAGCGTTGATTTCTAACTTTCTTATATTAAATATGTTAAAATTTTAAATAGAATTTGTTTAATAACAAAATTTTATGTTAAATTTGGTTCAATTAATCTTCTAAAACAAAATTGCCTATTACAAACAATTACTTTTTACAGAATCCCTAATCTTAATTAACTAAAAGGTATTGTTATGGCTAATCTTGTATTTCCTGATGCGATCTTAGTAAAGAACTACATAAGCGGAGATGAATCTGCTTTGACTTCTTTGATCGAAAGACATCAATCTAAAATCTACGGTTTTATTTATTCAAAAGTGAATGATAGAGATTTATCTGATGATATTTTTCAAGACACATTTATAAAAGTTATTAATACACTTAAAACAAAATCCTATAACGAGGAAGGTAAATTCTTGCCTTGGGTTATGCGTATAGCTCATAATTTGGTGGTGGATCATTATCGCAAATCAAACAAAATGCCATTTAATCGAGAAACGGAAGAATATTCTATTTTTAATTATATGAGTGATAACGCACCTACAATTGAAAGTAAAATGATAACGGATCAAGTAGAAGCTGATTTAACACGCTTGTTAGATGAATTACCAGAGGATCAAAAAGAAGTTTTAATAATGAGAATGTATCAAGATTTGAGCTTCAAAGAAATTTCAGAATTAACAGGTGTTAGTATCAATACTGCGCTAGGAAGAATGCGATATGCGGTCATAAATTTGAGAAAAATAATTGAAAAAAATCAAATTATTTTAACTAATTAATACTAAAACAAATCTTTTGTCGTTATAACAATATATTTTAAATTGTAAAAAATGGCAAAACTTTACACTAAGAAAAAATTTGCTGTTGAAAATTTGAAACCTAAAAAAGAAACAATTTCGTTTATACTTAATTATTCAAAAGCTTTAAGTATTCATAAAATTGGGAATTCAAATTTTCAAATTATAGCAAATTAAAAAAATGCCTCAAATTTCTTTGAGGCATTTTTATTGTATTAATTTTATTTTTTGGCTTTTTCGAGCACACTTTTTCTACAAATCGTTTTAGTAATTATATCTTTTTCTAAATTCCAACCTCGTGCGGGAGAGTATTCACGACCGTACCAAATAATTTGTAAGTGTAAATTATTCCAACACGCTTCTGGAAAAATACGTTTGGCATCCTTTTCAGTTTGTTTTACATTTTTGCCATTGGTGAATCCCCAACGATACATTAAACGATGAATATGAGTATCAACAGGAAACGCTGGAACACCAAAAGCTTGGCTCATGACTACACTTGCCGTTTTATGCCCAACTGCTGGAAAAGCTTCTAAAGCTTCAAAACTTTGTGGTACTTCGCCATTGTATTTGTTAATTATGATTTCAGATAAACCATGAATTCCTTTTGATTTCATTGGTGACAAACCACATGGGCGGATGATTTCTTTAATTTCTTCCACACTCATTTTTATCATATCATAGGGATTATCTGCTTTAGCAAATAAAAGCGGCGTAATTTGATTCACACGAACATCGGTGCATTGTGCCGAAAGCAACACCGCAATCAATAAAGTATAGGGATCTTTATGGTCTAACGGTATTGGAATTTCGGGATATAATTCATTTAACGTATTTATAACAAATGTTACTCTTTCGCTTTTAGTCATTTTTGTAATTTTGTTTACTAACTTTAAACAAATTTAAACTATAAACTTTAAACTAAAAATAAAATGACAACATTAAAAGTAGGGGATAAAGCACCTAATTTTTCAGGCTTAGACCAAAATGGAACTTCACATAAATTGACTGATTATACAGGTAAAAAATTAGTAGTTTTCTTTTATCCAAAAGCAAGTACGCCAGGTTGTACAGCCGAAGCGTGTGATTTAAGAGACAATTTTACTCGTTTTCAATCAAGTAATTATGTATTATTAGGTGTCAGTGCAGATAACGCTAAAGCGCAATTGAAGTTTGTTGAAAAATATGATTTACCTTTTCCGTTATTAGCAGATGAAGATAAATCGGTTATTCAAGACTTTGGAGTTTGGGGACCAAAGAAATTTATGGGTAAAGAATACGATGGTATTCATAGAACCACTTTTCTAATTGATGAAAGTGGAATCATAGAAGACGTAATTTCTGAAGTAAAAACAAAAGCGCACGCTGCACAGATTTTAAAATAATAAAAAACCATCCGATAAACGGATGGTTTTTTTACAAACTAAACTAATTAATTACTGTTTTAAAAAGCGTATTTATTTTCGCTAATTATTTTTGCAGCAATTTTTTCACGAAGACCAATTACATTTGGCATATTCGTATATTTTGTAAAACGTTTTAAACCCATTAACATCATACGTTGTTCGTCGCCTTCTGCAAAAGAAGCAATTCCTTCTTTACCTTTTTGATTGATGATGTCAACCGCATGATATAAATATAATTGTGCCATTGCAATTTGCTCTTGAACTTTATCCTGACCTACTTTATTAGCTAATTTTTCAGTTCTAAGAATGGTACTTTCAGCCATATAAACTTCAATCAAGATATCAGAAGCAGCCATTAATAATTGTTGATGTGATTCTAATTCTGCTCCATATTTTTGTACCGCAGCTCCAGAAACCATTAAGAAAACTTTTTTCAATTTGGCAATCATTTCTTTTTCTTCAGCAAATAATTCAGAATAATCAGGAATATCAAAAGACGGAATTCCCATTAATTCTTCGGCAACAACCATAGCTGGACCAATTAAATCAACATGACCTTTCATCGCTTTTTTCACTAACATTCCCACTGATAACATTCTATTGATTTCATTAGTTCCTTCGTAAATTCTAGCAATACGAGCATCTCTCCAAGCACTTTCCATTGGTGCATCTTCTGAAAATCCCATACCACCAAAAATCTGGATTCCTTCATCGGTACACGCTTGAACATCCTCAGAAACGGCAACTTTTAAGATAGAACATTCAATTGCAAATTCTTCAACGCCTTTTAATTCGGCTTCTTGATGCGAATTTCCTTCACTCACTCTGATGTTTATTCTATTTTCAATATCTGCAGCAGCTCTATAAGTAGCACTTTCGCCTGCATAAGAATTGGTAGCCATCTCGGCAATTTTAGCCTGAATTACCCCAAAACTAGAAATAGGCGTTTTAAACTGAACTCTTTCATTGGCATATTGCACTGCACCAGAAATCGTTCTACGTTGCGCTTCTAAACAAGCTGCGGCTAATTTGATACGACCAACATTTAAAGCGTTCATCGCAATTTTAAAACCTTCGCCACGACCTGCCAACATATTTTCAACTGGTACTTTTGTTTCGTTAAAGAAAACTTGACGGGTAGAAGAGGAGCGGATTCCCAATTTATGTTCTTCTTCACCCATCGAAATTCCGTTAGAAGGATCATTTTCAACTATGAAACCTGTGATGTTTTTATCATCTTCAATTCGAGCGAAAACAATAAATACATTACAAAAACCAGCATTTGATATCCACATTTTGCCACCCGTGATTTTATAATGTGTGCCATCATCTGAAAGTACAGCTTTTGTTTTACCTGAATTGGCATCAGATCCTGCACCTGGTTCTGTTAAACAATAGGCTCCAAACCATTCGCCAGAAGCTAATTTTGGTACATATTTTTGTTTTTGTTCTTCTGTTCCGTATAGCGTAATTGGCATCGTTCCAATTCCAGTGTGTGCTCCAAAAGCAGTTGAAAATGAACCAGTTGCTCCTGAAATATAATCGCAAACTAAAACGGTATTTACAAATCCCATTCCCATTCCGCCATAAGCAGCAGGAACAGCAACGCTTAAATAACCTAATTCACCCGCTTTACGCATTACTTCTTCGGTAAGCGCAAAATCTTTCTTTTCAAAACGTTCTTTGTGAGGCCATAATTCTTTATCTACAAATTCGATAACCGAATCACGCATCATGATTTGTTCTTCGTTGAAATCTTCGGGTGTGAAGATGTCTTCGCATTTTGTTTCTTTAACAAGGAATTGACCTCCTCTAATGATATCTGTCATAAATTTTATTTTTTAGAGAAAAGAAAATAGACTTTTCGGAATTCTATATTTTCATTTTCAGTTTATCTATATTCTATTTTCTTTGTTCTATATTCTTACTTCAAAAATTCAAAAACACCAGCTGCTCCTTGACCGGTTCCTACGCACATTGAAACAATACCATATTTGCTATTTCTTAATCGCATTTCATCAAACAATTGTACCGATAGTTTGGCCCCTGTACATCCCAGTGGATGGCCTAAGGCAATGGCACCACCATTTACGTTTACGATTTCAGGATTTAAACCTAATTCTCGAACAACGGCCAATGATTGTGCAGCGAAGGCTTCGTTTAATTCGATTAAATCGATTTGGTCTTGCTTTAATCCTGCTTGTTTTAATGCTTTTGGGATGGCAGTAACCGGACCAATTCCCATGATTCTTGGTTCTACTCCTGAAGCAGCGTAGCTTACCATTCTTGCAATGGGTTCTAAGTTTAATTCTTTCACCATTTCTTCGCTCATGATTAATACAAAAGCTGCGCCATCACTCATTTGAGAAGAATTTCCTGCGGTAACCGATCCATCAGCTGCAAAAACAGGTTTTAATCCTGCTAAAGCTTCAACTGAAGTTCCAGCTCTTGGGCCTTCGTCTTTATTTACAATATATGATTTGGTCTCTTTTTTTCCGTTTTCATTTACAAATGTTTGTTCGACAGTGATAGGCACAATTTGTTTATCGAATTTACCTTCTGCTTGTGCTTTTAAAGCTTTCATATGCGATTGAAAAGCAAACTCATCCTGATCGGCACGAGAAGCGTTGAATTGCTTAGCTACAGCTTCAGCCGTTAAACCCATTCCCCAATAATAATCTTCGTGACCGGCAGCTGTAATTTTATAATCGGGAGTAGGTTTGTAGCCTCCCATTGGAATAAAACTCATGCTTTCTGCTCCTCCAGCAATGATACAATCGGCCATTCCTGATTGAATTTTAGCCGTTGCCATAGCAATGGTTTCTACTCCAGAAGCACAATATCTATTGACTGTAACGCCAGGAACATCGGTTATTTTTAATCCCATTAATGAAATTAAACGGGCTACATTTAAACCTTGTTCGGCTTCAGGCATGGCATTTCCTACCATAACATCATCAATACGTGTTTTGTCGAAATTAGGCAAATCCTTCATCATGTGTTCGATGGTTTCTGCTGCTAATTCGTCTGGTCTTTTAAATCGGAAAACGCCTTTTGGTGCTTTTCCTACTGCGGTTCGGTAACCCGAAACTATATATGCTGTTTTACTCATAGCTATCTTTATTTAGTATATTGTATATTGTATATTGGATAATGTATATTGTTTTATTTCGAGTCAATCGAATTTTGTAATTTTATTATCATATTTTGAATATGTTGAATTTCAGATTCAAAAAATTTAAAATCAGTTTCCATAATATAACCTAAATTTTTGCATATTATAAGCTGGGTTTCAAATTCAAAAGCAGAACCCAAAGAAATTCCAAGAAAATTACTAAAATCTTTATCCGTTTTTCTACCACAACCCTCTGCAATATTAGATGGAATTGAAACAGCACATCTTCTTATTTGTGAAGTTAAACCATAAATTTCTTCTTTAGGAAAAGATTGAGATTTTAAATATGTTTCCGTAACTAATTCAATAGCTTTTTGCCAAACTTTTAATTCTTTAAAATAATTCATAATACCAATTTACATTATACAATATACATTATACAATTAGTTGCGTAACGGTTTCCCTTTAGTCAACATAAACTGAATTCTTTCTAAAGATTTTCTTTCACCTGTTAGAGATAAAAATGCTTCTCGTTCTAAATCCAATAAGTATTGTTCAGAAACTAACGTTGCTTCTGATAAATCGCCACCCGCCATTACATAAGCTAGTTTGTTTGCAATTTTTTTATCGTGTTCAGAAATATATTTACCTGCTTCCATTTGGTCAGTTCCTACTAAGAACATTCCTAATGCTTGTTTTCCTAATACTTTGATATCTTTTCTTCTAACTGGTTGGGTGTAACCTTGTTCAGCCATTTGTAACGCTACTTTTTTCGCTGTTGCAATTTGGCGGTCCTTGTTTACTACTACAATATCTCTTCCTTTTTGTAAAACGCCGGTATCAAAACCTTCATAAGCTGAAGTAGCAACTTTTGCCATTCCCACTGTTAAGAAATATTCTTGAAGAACGTTTAATTCTACATCATTTTTACGGAATAAATCAGATGCTCTTAAAGCCATTTCTTTAGAACCACCACCGCCAGGAATTACACCTACACCAAATTCTACTAATCCAATGTACGTTTCTGCAGCAGCAACTGCTCTATCAGCGTGCATTGTTAATTCACAACCACCGCCAAGTGTCATTCCGTGAGGAGCTGCAATAACTGGAATAGCTGAATATCGGCATCGCATCATCGTATCTTGGAACATCTTGATAGCCATGTTTAGTTCGTCATATTCTTGTTCGACTGCCATCATGAAAATCATTCCTATATTAGCTCCCACAGAGAAATTAGCTCCTTGATTTCCAATTACTAAACCATTGTAATCTTTTTCAGCAATGTCAATCGCTTTGTTGATGCCTTGCAAGACACCCGCACCAATAGAATTCATTTTGGAGGTAAATTCTAAATTGATAATTCCATCGCCTAAATCGGTAATTATTGCATCGCTGTTATTCCATATTTTTTTGCTTTGGCGAATGTTATTTAAGATAATGAAGGCATCTTGACCTGGAATTTTTTCTACTTTTTTGTTTGAAATCGAGTAGAAATGTGTTGCTCCTTCTTTAATTGAATAGAAAGAAGTATTTCCAGAAGCTAACATTTCCATAACCCAAGATGCAGGTTGATATCCTTCCGCTTTCATTAATTCGATTCCTTTTTCCACTCCGATGGCATCCCAAATTTCGAATGGTCCGTTTTCCCAACCAAATCCTGCTTTCATTGCATCGTCGATTTTGTAGAATGCGTCAGTGATTTCAGGAATTCTATTAGAACAATATTGAAACATTGAAGCGAAATTTTTTCTGTAAAATTCGCCTGCTTTATCTTTTCCGGTAATTAATATTTTAAAGCGATCAATTGGTTTTTCAATTGTTTTTGTTAATTCTAACGTTGCAAAAGAGGATTTTTTATTAGGTCTATATTCTAATGTGTTTAAATCTAAAGTTAGAATTTCTTTACCTTCTTTTTTATAAAAACCTTGCCCTGTTTTGCTTCCTAACCATTTATTTTCCATCATTTTGGAAACAAATTTTGGAAGTTTAAATAATTCATGCGCTTCGTCGTTTGGACAATTTTCATAAATACCGTTGGCAACATGCACTAAAGTATCTAAACCAACGACATCAACTGTTCTAAAAGTAGCTGATTTTGGTCGGCCAATAACAGGTCCTGTTAATTTATCCACTTCTTCAACTGTTAATCCCATTTCCTTCACTTGGTGGAATAAGCTTTGAATACCGAAGATTCCAATTCTATTCCCTATAAACGCTGGAGTATCTTTTGCAATTACTGAAGTTTTACCTAAGAATTTTTCACCATAGCTAGATAAGAAATCTAATACCTCCTGAGATGTTTTTGGGCCTGGAATGATTTCAAATAATTTTAAGTAACGCGCTGGATTGAAAAAGTGCGTTCCGCAGAAATGTTGTTGAAAATCGTCGCTTCTACCTTCACTCATGAACTGAATAGGAATTCCGGAAGTATTTGATGTGACTAAAGTGCCTGGTTTTCTAAATTTATCAATTTGTTCAAAGACTAGTTTTTTAATATCTAATCGTTCCACAACAACTTCAATTATCCAATCTACACTAGCAATTTTAGCCATATCATCGGTTGTATTACCAGTAGAAATTCTTGAAGCAAAACTTGGGTGATAAATAGGTGAAGGTTTTGATTTTAATGCATTGGTTAAGTGATCGTTTACAAAACGATTTCTTACAACTTTATCCTCTAGTGTAAGCCCTTTTTTTTCTTCCGCCTCTGAAAGCGAATTTGGAACAATGTCTAAAAGCAACACTTCTACACCAATATTCGCAAAGTGGCAAGCAATTCCGCTACCCATGATTCCAGATCCTATGACTGCAACTTTTTTAATGCTACGTTTCATTTTTATTTTTTTATAACAGGTTGTTTTTAAAACTATATGTATTATTTATCTCTAAAAATTTTCTTATCCGTAATCAGTTGATTTATAATTTCTGAAACTTCTATAAAGTTTTTTAATTTCTCATCTGATAAGTTAGCTTTTACGGTTTCATTAAATAATAAAACGGTATTTTTAGAAAGTTCTCGTTTTTCTTTGCCTAAATTGGTTAAATAGATTAAAACACCTCTTCCATCAGCTGGATTTTTTTTTCGGAATATTAATCCTTTATCTTCCATTGATTTAAGTGTGCGTGTTAAACTAGTGGCTTCCATTCCCATTTTTGGACCTAGAGTAGTTGAGGGCGTACCTTTTTCTTTATCAATAGAAAGTAAGGCAAAACCTGTAGCCATTGTAGCTCCATATTTTGTAGCCTCTTCATTGTACATTCTTGCAACGGCTTGCCAGGTGTATCGTAATATATAATCGATCGTTTTATCTTGCATAATCTAATTTTGTTCAAATATAAAAAAAAATACTATGCACGCATAGTATTTTATGATTTATTTATTATTGAATTAAAAATTTAACATTTTAATAATAAAGTCTGTCTTATGACAGACTTTAATCTGTTGTTAACCGTATATTTTTGTGTACAAATCGTTGTATTTTTCTTTAATAACTTTACGTTTTAATTTCATTGTTGGTGTCAAATGACCACCATCAATAGACCACACATCGGGTGTTAACTCAAAGCGTTTTACTTTTTCCCAACTTCCAAAGCGTTCATTGTAATGTTCAATTTCTTCTTGAATTCGTTTTATTAAAGTAGGATTTGTAATTATTGCTTCATTAGTGGTTCCTAATTTTGCTTCAGGATGTTTCAAACCCCATTCTTTAATAAAATCGAAGCTTGGTTGTATAAAAGCGGCTGGCATTTTTTCACCATCACCAATAACCATTACTTGTTCAATAAATCGAGATTGTTTAAATGTGTTTTCAAGTAATTGTGGTGCAACATATTTACCTCCAGAAGTTTTGAACATTTCTTTTTTACGATCGGTAATTTTTAAGAAGCCTTCATTATCAAATTCTCCAATATCTCCAGTATGAAAAAAGCCATCTTTTAAAACTTCATTACTTTGAGCTTCGTCTTTGTAATAGCCAAGCATAACGTTTGGTCCTTTGCAAAGAATTTCTCCATCAGCAGCAATTTTAATTTCTACACCATCAAGTACTTTCCCTACAGTTCCTGCTCTAAATCCTTTATTTCTCATGTCATTCACAGAAATAACAGGAGAAGTTTCGGTTAAACCATATCCTTCCATAACAGGAATTCCTGCTGCGGTAAAGACTTTAGTTAATCTAGGTTGTAATGCAGCACTTCCAGATACCAATAATTCTAGTTCGCCTCCAAGCGCTTCCTGCCATTTTGAAAAAATTAATTTACGAGCAATTTTAAGTTGGAATTCATAAAACCAGCCATTTTCTTTATAAGGTTTATAGTTCATACCTAACTCTAAAGCCCAGAAAAATAATTTCTTTTTTACACCCGTTAAATCAGCACCTTTTGCATATATTTTATCATAAACTTTTTCTAACAAACGAGGAACAACTGACATTACGTGAGGATGAACTTCTTTTAAATTGTCTGATATTTTTTCAATACTTTCTGCAAAATAGATTGATATTCCATAATACTGGTACAAATAGGTAAGCATTCGTTCAAAAATATGACAAATAGGCAAGAAACTTAATGCTCTTGTGCTTCCTGCTCTTAATGGAACTCGTGGTGCACTCATTAAAACATCGGATACAATGTTTTGATGTGTTAGCATTACACCTTTTGGTTTTCCGGTTGTTCCAGAAGTATAAATTATAGTAGCTAAATCGGTTGTTGCTACATTGTTTTTTCGATCTTCAACAACATCTTGATTTGATTCATCTGCTCCAAGTTCAAGAATTTCTTGCCAATTTTTACAACCTTTAATTGTATTGTAAGAAAAAATCTCTTTCAGATTTGGTATGTTTTTTTTAACAGCAATTAATTTGTCATATACTTCTTGATCCGAAACGAAACAATATGAAGATTCAGAATGATTTAAAATGTATTCATAATCTTCTGACGTAATTGTAGGATACATTGGAACCGTTTGGACACCCGTTTGAAGAACCCCAATATCGGTTATATGCCATTCGGTTCTATTGGTGGATGAAATGATGGCAATTTTATCGTTTTTATTTACCCCTAAACGAAGCAGACCTCTAGAAAGAGCGTTTGCTTTTTCAAGATATTCTTTAGTGGATGTTTTAACCCATTCGTTATTGTATTTTGTAACAAGTGCGTCAGATAAATTGTGTTTTTCCAATTGATAATAAGGAAAATCGAATAAACGTGTAATATTTGTCATAATTCGCTATTAATAATTTCATGCAAATTAAAAAAATAAAATTAAAAAAGCAATTTTGATTTATTGATATTTTTTATGTCTTCAATAAATTATTCTAATAGGGAGAGTGTGATACAAATAATTGAAAGAATTGCAAGAAAAATTCCAATGTAATTTAGCTTTGAAAGTTTCTCTTTAAATATTAAAATTCCAGCGATACTTCCTAAAATGATAACTCCCATATTCATGCCTGCAAATACGGTAGACGGATTATTTTGCATTGCTTTGTGGGCATTTAAATAAAATAGGATGTTTCCAAAATTCAAAATTCCAATTCCAATTCCCCAATAACCACTTTCTAATTTTATGGTTTCTTTTTGAATGATAACTTTATATATAACAATTAAAATAGATAGGAGTAAAGCACCACCAAAAATAAAAAATAAAATGGTTGTAAATGGAATCTCGCTAATGGTTGCAACTCTTTTAAATAAGGTATCTATAATTCCAAATCCAAATAGAACGAGTAGAGGATAAATCCAGTTAATGTTTGAATTTTTAATTTCAGTCTTTTTTGAAAGCGTAAAAAATATCGCTGAAAACCCTAAAATTAATCCGATAATTTTATAGACTGTAAAAGTCTCATTAAAAATAAAATAGGATGCTAAAATGGGTATAAAAAGTGATAATCTTTGTGCAATATCAGTTTTTACAATTCCTATATTTTTAATTGAAGCATTTTGAAAAAGAAATACAATTGGCAAAAGTATCGAAAGGCTAACTAACAATTCTATTGGAATCTGTTCGAGACTTTCTTGAACTTGGGGTTTGAAAATAAGATAGGTTAAGACAAATGCAGTGGCATAATTCCATGTGATTATTTGAAAAATATTTACTTGAAAACGTTTAGCAATTTTGAGCAGTATTCCTACTGAAACACTGCAAATAATGCTTAAAATTACATACCACATTATTGATTTTTTTAATCGAAATTTTACTTACATTTGTGCAATATAATTAAAATTTGAATTAATGTATAGATTTTTTAGAGTTAATGAATATAAAGTTTTAGCCTACAGATTGTTGTTGGTTTATATAATGTATTTTGTAGCTAGAGTATTGTTTTATTATTACAATAATGATTTGTTAGATGTTCATGGTTTTAACGCATTTATAGCTATTTGTTACCATGGTTTAGTTTTTGATACTACTGCAATTTTATACATTAATTCAATTTTTATCTTGTTTTCAGCATTTCCTTTTTGGATTAATACAAAACCAGGTTATCAAAAATTTCTATTTTACTGGTACATGTTAACCAACTTAATTTTCTATTCATTAAACTTTGTTGATTTAATTTATTACAGATATAATTTTGCCAGAACAACTATGGCTGTTGTAGATATTTTGAAAAATGAAAAGTCATTAACTTTTATGTTTTTTAGATTTCTATTTACCTATTGGTTAGTATTTTTATTATTTATATGTATTTCTATTTTATGGATATTTTTATATAAGAAAATAAAAGTTGTGGAAATTCAAAATAAACCTAAAGTAATTCCCTATTTATTGTCATCAATTATTGGAGTTTTAATCATTGCTACATTATCTGTTGGAGGCATTAGAGGTGATTTTAAAAAGAGTACAAGACCAATCAATCTAGTAGATGCCAATAGATTTGTAAAAAAACCACAACAGGCCGATTTAGTTTTAAATACACCATTTGCTTTTTTAAGAACTTTAGGAGTTAAAAGTTTTAAAAAAACAAATTTTAATATTCCTGAGTCTTTTGTGACTTCTAATTTTCAACCGATTAAGCTATACAATAATAATCCTTCAACCCAACCCAATATTGTTTTAATTATTACTGAAAGTTTTGGAAGAGAATATTCTGGTGCTTTTAATAAACACGCAAATATCAAGGATTATGTGAGTTACACACCATTTATTGATTCATTAGCGCAGCATAGTATGATTTTTTCAAATGCCTATGCTAATGGATACAAATCTATTCATGGAATGTCATCAATATTGTCTGGAGTCCCTTCATTCAAAGACGCTTTTACGTCATCACCTTATGCAAAGCAAGATATTCAATCGTTAGTTTCAACATTGAAAGATAAAGGGTATGATACCTCATTTTTTCACGGTGCGCCTAATGGTTCTATGGGGTTTTTAGGCTTTGGAAATATTTTAGGTTTTGATCATTACTATGGTATGACAGAGTATGGAAATGACGATGATTTTGATGGATCTTGGGGTATTTGGGATGAACCATTTTTTCAATTCATGAAGAACACTATCGATTCTAAAAAAGCACCTTTTTTTACTACTTTATTTACAGTATCGTCTCATGAACCTTATATTGTTCCTAATAAGTATAAAAATAAATTTTCAAAAGGTAATATTCCAATGCACCAGTGTATTTCGTATACCGATTTTTCGTTTAAAAAGTTTTTTGAAGCTGCAAAAAATGAACCTTGGTATAAAAACACACTATTTATTATAACTGCAGATCATTGTAATCAAGTCAATTACACAGATCATTATTCAGAACAAATAATGAATCGTCTGGCTATTCCAATTCTTATTTTTGACCCCAATGGGAAATATAAGGGTGAAAATACTGATTTAGCGCAACATATCGATATTTATCCTACTGTTTTGGACATGATAGGTTATAAAGATCCATTCAGGAGTTGGGGCTCTAGCTTGCTAGATAAAAATCATAAAGATTTTGTATTTAATTATAATTCAGGGGTTTATTACTACGCTGAAGGAAACTATATTTGTACTTTTGATGGTAAGAAAGCAATCGGTTTTTATTCTGCTACTGATAAAAAATTGACTAAAAATTTAATCAAGTATAGAAATAAAGAAATGAATAATTTAGAAATATCTTGTAAGGCATTTTTACAAGATTATTACCATCGAATTATTGATAAAAAATTAAATATAAAGTAATGAACTTCAAGAAAAAAATTGGGTTAGTTATTATTGTTTTTATAACAATTGGCATTGGAAAATATGTGTATGACATGCATATTAATCATAATTTTGAAACAATTACAGAAGGTAAAGTATACAAAAGTGGTGTAATTCCTCCAGATGAAATTGAAGATTATGTAAAAGAATACAAAATTAAAAGTATTATTGATTTGCGTTTTCCAGGAACAGGTGATGAGGTGAATAATCCTGAAATTCCTACTGAACTTACTGCTGAAAAAGAAGCTATTGCAAAAATTAAGGGTGTAAACTATTTTAATAATGGTTCTGATCAGGTGCCTGAACCGCATAATCTAGATACTTTTTTCAAAATAATGGATGATCCTAAAAATTATCCAGTATTAATTCATTGTTATCATGGCGTTGGAAGAGCTGAAATGTACTCTGCAATTTACAGAATAGAGTATGAAAATATGGAAAAAGATGAAGCTAGAACAAATACCCGATTTTTAACTAAATGGAGTTCATTTGATTTAGGAAAACCTAAAGGAGATTTTTTGCATAATTATCAAAGAAGAAAAGATTCGTTAAAATAATTTCTGGTTTTAGACATTTTTACATGTTATAAGGCACCCAACCAACGATATTAACAAAAAAATAATATATAAGATTTAGTACAATTGTAGTTTTTAATTGATATTATTTTTTGTTATCGATCCATTTTCTGGCATTCACAAAGGCTTCTAACCAAGGTGAAACGTCGTCTTTTTGACCTCTGTCTGGATAATTTGCCCAATTCCAAGGGAACGTAGAACGCTCAATATGTGGCATCATTACTAAATGGCGACCAGTAGAGTCACACATCATCGCCGTATTATAATCCGAACCATTTGGATTGGCTGGATACCCTTCGTAACCATATTTTGCTACAATATTATACGCATTTTCAGGCATTGGTAAATTGAATTTTCCTTCACCGTGCGAAATCCAAACCCCTAAAGTAGCACCTTCTAAAGTAGAAAGCATCACCGAATTGTTTTTCTGAATTTTAACTGAAGTAAAGCCACTTTCATGTTTATGCGAATCGTTATGTTTCATTTTTCCATGAACTTCGTGCTCTGGAGTTATCAATTCTAATTCCATCATCAATTGGCACCCGTTACAAATTCCTACAGAAAGTGTATCTTCTCTTTTGAAGAAGTTTTTTAAAGCGGTGTTTGCTTTTTCATTGTATAAAAAGGCACCTGCCCAACCCTTAGCTGAACCTAAAACATCTGAATTAGAGAAACCACCAACGGCTCCAATAAACTGAATATCTTCTAACGTTTCTCTTCCCGAAATTAAATCGGTCATATGAACGTCTTTTACATCAAATCCTGCTAAGAACATTGCATTTGCCATTTCTCGTTCGGAGTTACTTCCTTTTTCACGAATAATAGCTGCTTTTGGTCTTGTACCAGCAGGAATTACAGGTAATTTACCATCAAATTGCGATGGAAATGTAAATTGTAATGCTTGTTTATCAAAATTATCAAAGCGTTCGTTGGCTTTTCCGTTCTTCGTTTGTTTTTGGTCTAATAAATACGAGGTTTCAAACCAAGTTTTTCTGGTTTCAGTTATCGAGAAGTTAAATGAATCATTAAAATTAGTAATAGAAACCACATCGCCTTCAATTACGGTTCCAATTTTATGTATCGTTATACCGTTAGCTTTAAATGTAGCTTCAACTTCAGCATCAGCTTGGAAAACGACTCCGATATTTTCATTAAATAACGTTTTAACAGCATCGTTTTCACCTAAGACGGTTAAATCATAGGATGCTCCTAAACCTACTTCTGCAAATGACATTTCTAATAAAGTGGTAATCAATCCACCACTTCCAATATCGTGTCCGGCTTTAATTTTTCTGTTTTTAATTAACTCTTGTAAGGTGTTGAATGCTTTTTTGAAAAACGCAGCGTCTTTAATAGTTGACGTTTCATTTCCTACTTTATTTTGCGTTTGATAAAATGAAGAACCTCCTAATTTAAATGTATCTTGTGATAAATTGATGTAATAAATGTTTCCGCCATTTCGTTGCAAAACAGGTTCCACTACTTTAGTGATATTTGAACAATTTCCAGCAGCCGAAATAATAACCGTTCCTGGTGCAATTACTTCGTCATTTGGGTATTTTTGTTTCATTGATAAGGAATCTTTTCCTGTTGGAATATTGATTCCCAATTCGATAGCAAAATCCGAACATCCTTTTACAGCTTCGTATAAACGGGCATCTTCACCTTCGTTTTTACACGCCCACATCCAGTTTGCCGATAAAGAAACCGAAGCTAAACCGTCTTTTAATGGTGCCCAAACTAAATTTGATAAAGATTCTGCAATGGCATTTCTACTTCCTGCTACCGGATCAATTAAAGCTGAAATAGGAGCGTGCCCAATAGAAGTGGCAATTCCTTCTTTTCCTTTATAATCTAAAGCCATTACACCTACATTATTTAAAGGCAATTGTAACGGACCTGCACATTGTTGTTTGGCTACTTTTCCACCTACACAACGGTCTACTTTATTGGTTAACCAATCTTTACAAGCCACGGCTTCTAATCGTAGTACCTGATTTAAATAGGTTGGAATTTCATTTGTATTATATTCTGAATTACTATAATTTCTTGTAATTGTTTTGTCGTTCATAATGGTTTTTGGCGAACTTCCAAAAAAGTCTTCCAAGGCATAATCCATTGGTTTTAATCCCGTTGATTTGGATTGAAATGTAAAGCGATGGTCGTTGGTTACATCACCCACTTCATACATTGGCGAACGTTCTCTATCGGCAATGCGTTGTAATGTTTCAATGTCTTTCTGACCAATAACCAAGCCCATTCTTTCTTGCGATTCGTTTCCGATAATTTCTTTTGCAGAAAGGGTAGGGTCACCCACAGGTAATTTATCTAAATCAATTAAACCTCCTGTTTCTTCCACCAATTCTGATAAACAATTTAAATGTCCACCCGCACCGTGGTCGTGAATTGAAACAATTGGATTGTTATCACTTTCTACCATACCACGAATGGCATTAGCGGCACGTTTTTGCATTTCTGGATTGGAACGTTGGATAGCATTTAGCTCAATTCCTGAACCAAAAGCACCTGTATCTGCAGAAGATACCGCGGCACCACCCATTCCAATTCTATAATTTTCTCCACCCAGAATGACAATTTTATCACCTGCAGTTGGTTTCTTTTTTATCGCTTGGTCTAATTTTCCATACCCAATTCCACCTGCTTGCATAATTACTTTATCGTAACCTAATTTGCGTGCTGCTTCTTCGTGTTCAAATGTTAAAATAGAACCTGTAATTAAAGGTTGTCCAAATTTATTTCCAAAATCGGATGCTCCGTTTGAAGCTTTAATTAAAATATCCATCGGCGTTTGGTACAACCATGGGCGAACTGCCATATCGTTTTCCCAAGTACGATTTTCTGCTAAACGAGAATAAGAAGTCATATACACCGCCGTTCCTGCTAAAGGCAACGAACCTTGTCCACCAGCTAAACGGTCACGAATTTCTCCTCCCGAACCTGTTGCTGCGCCATTAAAAGGCTCAACAGTTGTAGGGAAATTGTGTGTTTCTGCTTTTAATGAAAGTACCGAATCAAATTCCTTTTCTTCGTAAAAATCAGGTTTATCTGCGCTTTTTGGTGCAAACTGTGTGACTTTTGGACCTTTTACAAAAGCCACATTATCTTTATAGGCCGAAACGATTTCATTTGGATGGGTTTCAGATGTTTTTCTAATTAATTTGAATAACGATGTTGGTTTTTCTTCGCCATCAATAATAAATGTTCCGTTGAAAATTTTATGACGGCAGTGTTCTGAATTGGCTTGTGAAAAAGCAAATATTTCAGAATCGGTTAATTTTCTTCCTAATTTAGTAGAAAGGTTATTCAAATAATCAACTTCTTCAGCGCTCAATGCCAAACCTTCCGATTTGTTGTACGATGCAATATCGTCAATTTCTAAAATAGGTTCGGGTTGAATATTTATGGTGAAAATATCTTGTTGTAATGCTGCATATTTTTGAAACAACATCGGATCAAAATCATTAAAATCTGAACTTACTTTTTCAAATTCTTCAATACGAATTATACCTGAAATACCCATATTTTGAGTAATTTCAACGGCATTTGTACTCCAAGGAGTAATCATTGCAGCACGAGGACCAACAAAAAAATCCGCAAGTACGGATTTTTCAATTTTATGTGCGTTGCCAAAAAGCCAATTTAATTTGTTGCAATCATCTGATGAAATTTCGTTTTGCGTTTGTATCGCAAAAACAGTATTGGATTGGTTTCCGAAGAAATGAATCATTGTGTAGTTATTTTATTCCGCTGCGCTCCGTACAATTCGGCTTCGCCTCGGGTGTGTTGTTGTTTGTAAGTGCAAATTTATTTTAATTGTTTGAACAAACAAAATTTAACGCCTACGAAATAGATAAAATTTAATCAAATAAGGCCCAATTGTATGCACCCATATCCGTTGCGCCAGTTCTATTCTGATTTAATAGATCATTAAAGGTTGAATATTGTGTTTTTGCAGTGCCTTTAGCCGCGGAATTTTGGCCAATTCTTAACAAGTTATTTGTTGGATTTTCAAAATCAGGTTTATTGATAGAACTATTGGTTGCAATAAGACAAGAGGTATATAAATTAGTGTTTGAAAATTGATATAATGGATTGGAAGTAAACAGATTACTATAATCTATAAATTTTATTAAGCAATGGTCAAAATGGTAATTAAAAGGTGTTGTTGTACCTTTCTTTTGGAGATTTATTGATAAATTACTAGATCCGTAAATGATGCAATTTTTAAAATTTGCTTTTAGTAAAGGTTCAATTGTATATCCTGAAGTTGTCTTAATATAATCGTCTAAAACTACTGCTGTTTGATTAGGAGTTGACCAATAATTTGCAAAAGTGCAATGTGTAAATTCATAACTACCGCCAAAACTTCCTGCAAAAGATGCTTGGCCAGACTTGTTGATTACTACGTTTTTACCTTCAATAGTACCTGTTCGGGCTAAAATTCCAACATTCGAACAATTATAAATCTGAGTATTTTCAATAGATAGAGTAGGAGAAGTTGTACCATCATTCCCAGTAACCAATAATCCAACGGTAGCATTTTTTATCGTTAAATTTGATAGTTGATTGTTAGTACTTCCTTGACTGAGCCAAATAGTTCCCCATTGACCAGGAACTTCTGAAAAATCAGGCTCTAAACGATCGCCTTCAAAAATTACTTCATTTTCTAATTCTGGTGTAGTTGAATGCGTTCCATTTACATGAATGGAAGCATTATTAGCAACTATTAAACCCGATTCGGCATGAAAATGAACTCTAGCGCCCGCATCAACAACCAATGTTTTATTAGAAGGAACAGCGGCATAACCATAAACAACATAGGGTTTAGAATTGGTCCAATGCAATTCATTTCCGTTCATTGGATTACTTTCCTCTAAAAAACGACCACGAATTGTAACTGGATTTCCATCTCCATCAAGACCTAAGTTTAATTCATCATACGTATAACTTTCATCAGGATTTTGAACTCTTCCAGGATAAATAAAATAAGCATCTTGAATTAAAGTAACCAATTCCACTTTTTGAGTATTCGATCCTTCTCCAAATAATATTTGATCAGTATACAGAAAATCAGTAGTATTAGCATCAATTACATTAGCGGTTACTTCAATAAAGATAAACATGCTATCTTTTGCTAACAATTCTACATTATCAAATACTTTTCCAGGCATTCCGTCAACCATCATTCGGTATTTTGATGCTTCACCTTTGGCTAATTGTACTTTTGGAATCGAAATATTTTTATCACTTTTATTGTATACTTTTAAGGTATATGTACTTGAACCGATGTTCGTAAAAACAGTATCTAAATAAACGGTATCTTTTGAAAAACTTAGGTTTCCGGTACTTGATTCAAACTCAAAATCATTTCGACATGAAGTTAACGATACGGCAAATCCAACTAAGATTAAAAGTAATAAACGACGCATGTATGATGTAATTTTTGTAAATGTACTTATTAATTTGATTTTTTAAAAAATAAATCAGCTATTATCATCTACTAAAACGAAAAATATTCTATATTATTCTAGCAATAATGATTAATTTTACAAAAAAAATAATACCATGTTTGATAGAGATACCATGTTGCAATTGTGTAATGATTGGAGTAGAAACACATTGATGAACACATTAGATATAGTTTACACCGATGCTGGTGAAGATTTTTTAACGGCAACTATGCCTGTAAATCCTAGAGTGCATCAGCCAATGGGGTTATTACACGGCGGGGCAACAGTAGCTTTAGCTGAAAGTGTGGGAAGTGCTGCTTCATTGATGTTTGTTAATCCTGAAAAACAGGAAGTGCGCGGTATTGAAATTTCGGCCAATCATTTAAAAAGCAAACGAGAAGGAATGGTAACAGCTACGGCTAAAATTATTCATAAAGGCGCCAGTATTCATTTGTGGGAAATTAGAATCGTTGATGAAGAAGGAAAATTAATTTCGCTTTGTAAATTGACTAATATGGTTTTATCCAGAAGACAATAATGCAACTTTTTGAAGAAATAAGCACGCTTTTATCAGGTCAAAAGCCTTTTGTTTGTTATGTTAAACCAAATGAAAGTATTTGGAACTTACAAGTACAACAAACTAATGAAATAGTTACGTTTTCAGGTCAATCAGGTTTTGTATTTATGACTTTTGATGCAGGTGTAAAAATATGTTTACCAACAGAAATTAGTGCTTTCTCACAAGGAAATTTTGAAAATTTAGAGCAGAAATCAGCCGATAAATTTACTTCTGAAGCCAATCAAAAAGAGGCTTTTGAACATTTAGTTTCCAAAGGAATTGCTGCAATTCAAAATGGCGCATTCGATAAAGTAGTTTTATCGCGAAAAATAGTTTTGAAAGAACAAATTTCGGTTGTAGCAACTTTTCAGAACTTAATTGCGACATATCCCACAGCCTTTCGCTATTTATTTTTTCATCCTGAAATTGGATTATGGATGGGAGCAACACCGGAACGATTAGTAAAAATAAATCAAAATCAGTTTGAAACAGTTGCCTTGGCTGGAACACAATTGTTTGCTGAATCTATAATTTGGAATACCAAAGAAATTGAAGAACAGCAATTTGTAACCGATTTTATTGTTTCTGAAATAGCTTCCAAAGTAAAAAATCTAGTAATTTCGGAACCCAAAACGATAAAAGCTGGTAATTTAGCGCATCTGAAATCAATAATTACCGGACAATTGACGGATGATTTCTCGGCATTAGATTTGATTACGACCTTACATCCAACACCTGCAGTTTGTGGTTTACCAAAGGATTTTGCAATAGATTTTATTCAAAAAAATGAATCATTTGATAGAACGTATTATTCAGGATTTTTAGGCGAATATAATTCAAACAATCAAACCGATTTATTTGTAAATTTACGCTGTTTAGAAGTTGAATATAATACTGTGAATATTTATGTGGGTTGCGGCATTACAAAAGATAGTAATCCTGAAATGGAGTTTCTAGAAACAGAAAATAAATCCATGACGATGCGAAATATTATAGTGTTCAGTGGACAGTAATAAGTGTTTAGAAAAAAACTTAGTGACTTAGTGCCTTCGTGGCAAAATTAAAAGATATGAAATTAGATATACTAGCTTTTGGGGCACATCCAGATGATGTAGAATTAGGTTGTTCGGGTACGATTGCTAAAGAAATTTCTTTAGGTAAAAAAGTAGGAATAATCGATTTGACTCGTGGTGAGTTAGGTACCCGTGGAACGGTTGAAATAAGAAATACTGAAGCAACTAAGGCTGCTGAAATTTTAGGTGTTACAGTGCGAGAGAATTTAGATATGCGTGATGGTTTTTTTGTGAATGATGAAAATCATCAACAAAAAGTCATTGAAATGATTCGCAAGTACCAACCCGAAATTGTATTGTGTAATGCCATACAAGACCGTCACATTGATCATGGAAAAGGAAGTAAGTTGGTAAGCGATGCTTGTTTTTTATCGGGATTGATTCAAATTAAAACCGAAATCAACGGAGAAGCACAACGCGCTTGGCGTCCTAAAGTGGTATATCATTACATACAATGGCAATCCATTGCACCCGATTTTGTTGTGGATGTTTCAGCATTCATGGATGTAAAAATGAAAGCTGTACAAGCGTATGCTTCGCAGTTTTATGATCCCAACTCAACAGAACCAGTTACGCCAATTGCTTCCAAAAACTTTTTAGACAGCATCGAATATCGAGCTATGGATTTAGGACGTTTAGTGGGCGTAGCCTTCGCCGAAGGATTTACTGTAGAAAGATATTTGACCGTCAATAGTTTAACGGATTTGAAGTAAAATATTTATTTTTTTCTTTGCAAGTATGAAGTTTAGTCTTATATTTGCACCCGTATTTATACATGGTGGTTGTAGCTCAGTTGGTTAGAGCATCGGTTTGTGGTACCGAGGGTCGCCGGTTCGAGCCCGGTCTTCCACCC
>ERZ888423.574-NODE-574-length-37022-cov-9.287121_pt1 | contig 37022 bp, 25 predicted proteins | sample MGYA00520523_ERZ888423 | MGnify/ENA primary metagenome ERZ888423 (study PRJEB32303, sample SAMEA104408611) | aquatic metagenome | biome: Brackish water; feature: Pelagic; material: water | place: Baltic Sea | collected 2014-06-08T10:24:00 | depth 30,27 m ... | reverse complement strand
TGGGTATTTAAATTTTATTCAAAGTAAAAAAAATGGAAAATTTAACCAAGGCTATTTTTTCTGTGCGGAAGTAACTCTACCTACCCCCATCAATTTATTCTTCCAATAGTTGGATAGCTCTACATTCGTAATTATAATCCCTTGACTTGAAGAAGAATGAATCATAGTCAAGTTTTCGCCTAGTCCTGAAAGCACCAATCCGACATGGGAAATCCTGTTCTTACTCTTCCCGAAAAACACTAAATCTCCTTTCTCTGCTTTCCTTAACGAAATAGACTCACAGGCATTGAATTGCTCTTGTGCCGTGCGTGGAATAGGAACATCTATATGAGAGTATACATAGCAAGTGAATCCTGAGCAGTCAAATCCTTTGCTATCAGTTCCTCCCATGCGATAAGGGACACCTTGAAAACTCTTAGCGTAGGTCGCCATGGCAAAACTCGCACTATATTCTTCTATTTCTTTTTCATCCCGAACGCGTGGTTTTTCATCACTTTTCACTGTAGGCTCAGGTCGTGTTCTTTCTGTGCGAACTCGTCTTTCTCGCGATGGAATATTAACTACTGCGCGTTCTTCTTTTTGAGCTTCTGAATCATCTAAGTAATCAGCATCTTGGAGCATCGCTAATTCACGTTTCCTTCTCGCTTCTTCTTTTGCAAGACGCTTTGCTGTTTTACGCTCTTTTTTCAACTCTTTTTCAGAGTGCGTTTTTCCAGCACTCGGAGTTTGTGCTTGCAGTTCTGGAGTGAAGGAAAGGCATAGCACAGCGCAAATCATCATGGCCATAGACCTCTGAATTGCTTTACGTAGCTTTCGAATACGGATGTTCTTCTCTATCACGTTGCACATAATGACCAAAGATCATTCCCAAAACGTGAGTATGAGCACTTTTAACATTCCATTATGAAGATTTTAAAGTGAATAGAGAATCCCCACTTTACTTAGGCTTCAGCCTGTAATCATTGAATAATCAAGGCACTCGTGGCGCTTTTCTTCCCACATTGTAACAAGACTTGATAGCTTCCAGCATCAAGATAGCGCTTACCGTTCTTGGCTTTTTCGGGGAGTTTCAGGTCGAGTTTCTTGCGTTCCTTTTCAAGGTGAGAGACTGCCCAATTTTCGAATGTTAAGTCATAAGGAACAGATTGAAGTCCGTTTCCTGCTTTGATTTCGCCAATATAAAGGACAGTTCCTTTTGGACTTTTTACTTCATAATGACAGGCCGCTTGTTCTTGTTCAGAGAAGAGTATATCCAGGCTGGGTTCATAGAATCCAAACCATGTACTCCAACCTGCTCCTCCCCAATATTTAGATCCTTTCAATGTATCCATACTAAGCACGAGCATTTCATTTTCATGTCCGCTAATCGCTCTTAGCGGAGCAATATTTGCCACGTAAATACTGCGACCATGTGTACCCACTATGAGATCTTCTTCTCGTTTTTGTATGACTAGATCGTGCACAGCTACATGCGGGATTCCGTTCATAGCAGCGCTGAATTTCTCGCCTCCGTCCATGCTGATGTATAGCCCATGATCCGTTCCTACATACAGAATATTAGAATCTTTATCGTCCTCCAAAATAACATTCACGGGCTCTGCAGGGAGATTAGTTCCAATGCGTTTCCAAGTCTTTCCTTGGTCATCAGAACGATAGGCGTACGCATCCATGTGATCTTGTCTATATCCATTCAAGGTCACATAGACTCTGTTTTTATCATGCTGTGAAGCCTCTACGCGTGTCACCCATAGCGATGCAGGAAGACCTGCGCTGATATCCTTCCAGGAGTTTCCTCCGTCAGGACTTACATATACTTTTCCATCATCAGAACCGGTATACAGCAGCCCAAATTTCAAAGGTGATTCATCAATACTCGTAATCGTACCGAAAGGAACATTTCCTTCTTTTCCGCCTACTGTTAAATCAGGGCTTATGGACTCCCAGTGTTCTCCTTGATTCATGGAGCGATGCATTTTATTGGACCCCATATACAAGATGTCTTGATTATGCATGCTCAGATGGATAGGAGTCTGCCAATTCCAGCGAAGAGCTGATTCTCCCAGTTCATGACTTGGATGGAAATAGGTCTGTTTTCCATTTTTTTCTAATCGATAGTAATGACCAAATTGATATCCTGTATAGACCGTTTCATTGTCTCTAGAATCTACTTCTATCTGCATTCCATCACCACCCATAATCATCTTATACGGATACTCTCCTGATTGAAGCCAGTCTTGCGAGGCTTTGTAGTTGCTTGGCCCTCTCCAGACTCCATTATCTTGCAGGCCACCATAGATTTGATAAGGCTCTGCGTTATCTACTTGAACCGTATAGAATTGTCCAACAGCGGGGCTATTGCAATTAATGAAGTGAGCTCCATTATCATAGCTGATATTTATTCCGCCATCATTTCCATTAATCAGATGACCATCTTTATTTGGGTCAATCCATAGCGCGTGATGATCGGCATGCACGTTGCCAGGATTTATTCCTTTCCAAGTTGCTCCGCCATCATTAGAGTGCAACAGTGGAACACCAGCGATGTATAATTTTTCAGGTTGGTTTGGATGAACTTTAATCAACCCGAAATAATATCCGTAGCTATAAACGACATCATCTAAATATCCATTATGTGTTTTTTTCCAAGTTTCATTTTCTGTGTCAAAAAGAAAGACTTCAGCTCCTATGACTGGCGTGTCAAATAGGTCAGCGTTTGCATCAGCTAAATAATCGTAGAGAGCTTTCGGAATTATTTCATCCTTTGAAATTTTCTCTTTGATGTAGGCGATGTCATATTTTTCGGGAAAGTCGTTGTCCTTTAAAAAGGTCTTTACTTTCTCTTCGTCCAAAGCCAAGAAATCAGCCTTGCTCATGTTCTGAAAAACGAATTTTTCCAGTTTAGCTGAACTTGGTTTTTCTTCTTTAGCTCTGCGCGCTTGATTATCATGAATGGCGTAGAGGTAGGTTTTGCCTTCAGTACTTGCAACATCTAATCCTATACGTCCGACCCCTTCACCTTGAGGAAAACCTGAAGCTTCAGTGCTTATTTTTTCCCAGGATTCCCCTGCATCAGTACTGCGATAAATTCCGCTTTTAGGCCCATTGCCTTGAAAGTCCCAAGCCTTTCTATCTCTATCCCACAGTGAAGCGAAAAGAATGTCATTATCCTCTGGATGAATAACCATATCTACCGCTCCAACGCCTTGATCCAGAACGTGTTTCCAGGTTGTGCCGCCATCCGTGGTTTTGAAGACTCCTTCTTGACCGGCATCGCTATATAGTTTTCCTAAGGAGGCTACCCAAACTACTTGGGAGTTGTCAGGGTCTATGATCACTCTTCCAATATGCTGTGTCTCACCCAATCCCCTGTGCTTCCAAGTCTTCCCTTTATCATCGCTGAAGTACATCCCGACTCCAGAGTAGGAAGATCTGCTGCTGTTCACTTCACCCGTTCCTATCCAGATGCTGCTGTCTTTCCAATTCACTGCTATAGCGCCTATAGTCATGACAGCTTGGTCATCAAAAAGAGGGGAGAAAGAAGCACCATTATTCTGAGTCTCCCACAGTCCTCCAGAGGCATAAGCCACGAAAAAATGGGTAGGATCAGCAGGGTTCACGGCCAAATCTACCACGCGGCCACTCATCACTGTAGGCCCTACAGAGCGGAAGCTTATTCCTGTGAGTGGAGATTCAACGATGGCTTGCAGGCGATGTTCATGAGCTTTGATACGGGCCTCAGAAGAAGTCGCTTCCTGAGCGATACCGAGCAAACTTGAGCACAAGCAAAAGAAAAGGGGCATGATTTGTTTCATGCCCCTAAGGTCGTTATCTTGAACGATATTTTCTACTGTGGTATTAAAAGCAATACGCATTTGCCTTAATCATAGTCTGAGCTACTTTCTGTTGCTCATCCTTTATATTGAAAGGCTGAATTTTAGAGAACCTCTTGATTCCCATCATCATCATGCGCATCTCATCGCCTTCAGTAAAGGACATTACTGCTTCATTTCCTGAGCTACGAATGGTTTCAGAAGCTTCATAAATGTATAGTCTAGCCATTGCGATTTTCTCAGAAAGTTCTGCTTCAGATTTGGTCTTCAGCAATTTCTTTACTCTAAGTAATACGCTCTCAGCCATATACGTTGCGATAACCATGTCAGCGATATTCATGAGAATCTCTTGCTCTTTGCTCAAGGTCATCATCAATTTTTGTGCTGCAGCACCTGCTGTCATCAATACTGCTTTTTTGAAATTAGCAATGTACTTTGTCTCTTCAGCCAAAAGTTCTCCGTTGCTATCTCCAAAATCAGGAATAGACATTAATTCCTTCTGAACTGCCATAGCTGGAGTCATCAAATCGAGTTCTCCTTTCATGGCTTTTTTCAAGATCATGTCTACAGTCAACATTCTGTTAATCTCGTTCGTTCCTTCAAAGATTCTGTTGATTCTTGAATCTCTATAAGCGCGTTCTATCATGCTCTCTGCACTATAGCCCATTCCACCATGAATCTGAACTCCTTCGTCCACACAGTAATCTAAACATTCGGACCCGGCTACTTTTAACATAGCACATTCAGGAGCGAATGCTGCAATACCTTGAATGGTGGCTTGCTGCTTGTCCATACCTGCTTCAATATTACCTGTAATGGCATTATCAATATCTTGAGTGGCTCTGTATAAAGCACTTTCTATCGCAAAAGTTCTGTAGGCTTGCTTAGCAAGTTTTTGACGAATGGCACCGTACTTAGAAATAGGTCTTCCAAATTGCTCTCTTTCATTCGCATACTTCACTGAAAGTCCGATGGCAGCCTTAGCTCCTCCAATAACTCCACCAGCTAATTTTATACGGCCAATATTCAGCACATTTACCGCAATTTTAAATCCTCTCTGGCGCTCATACAAAAGGTTCTCTGCAGGAACTTTACAGTTGTTGAAGAAGACTTGGCGAGTTGATGATCCCTTGATCCCCATCTTCTTTTCTTCAGCGTTTAATGTAAGTCCTTCGTATCCTTTTTCTACAATGAATGCAGAGAGATTTTCATCATCATCGATTTTTGCGAATACAATAAATACGTCAGCGAATCCTGCATTGGTAATCCACATTTTCTGTCCTGTGAGCAAGTAATGCTTTCCGTCAGGGCTCAGAACAGCCTTGGTTTTCGCAGCATTGGCATCACTTCCTGAGCTAGGCTCCGTGAGGCAGTATGATCCTTTCCACTCTCCTGTAGCAAGCTTGGAGACGTATTTTTTCTTTTGCTCTTCATTCCCGTAATACAAGATAGGAAGTGTTCCTATACCTGTATGTGCACCGTGCGCTACAGAGAAAGAGAAGCCATGACCAATAGCTTCCGTACTCAACATAGTGCTCTTGAAATCCATGCCCATTCCATTCAGCGATTCAGGAACGGATATTCCTAGAATGCCTAATTCACCTGCTTTCTCAAGCAGACTTGACATAAGACCTTCCTCCATTTTATCAATGGCTTCTATCACTGGAATGACTTCTTGATCGATAAAATCACTGCATGATTGCTCAATCATGCGATGCTCTTCTCCAAATTCCTCAGGAATGAAAATTTCCTCTGGCTTGCAGTCACGAATAAGAAATTCTCCTCCTGTTATTGATTTTACTTTATCTGTAGTATCCATAGCAATTAAATATTTTGTTAATTGGTTTTTAGTTTAACAATTCATAGACCCCAGCTGCACCTTGACCCGTTCCAACGCACATGGTCACGATTCCATACTTCTGCTTTCTCCTGCGCATCTCATTGAAGAGTTGTACGCTCAGCTTTGCACCTGTGCATCCGAGCGGATGGCCTAGTGCAATAGCTCCGCCATTCACATTCACAATGGTAGGGTCTAGATTCAATTCTCGTATCACAGCAACAGATTGTGAAGCGAATGCCTCGTTCAATTCATACTGTTGAATATCACTCATCTTCAGCCCCGCTCTTTCCACAGCTTTAGGCACGGCATACATAGGGCCCATTCCCATCACGCGAGGTTCAAGACCTGAAACGTGATAACTCTTTAATCTTGCGATAGGCTGCACATTAAGTTCTTTGAGCATACGCTCTGATACCACCATGGTAAAGGCTGCGCCATCAGAAGTCTGCGAAGCGTTTCCTGCAGTGACGGTTCCTTTAGCATCGAATACAGGACGTAGTCTGGCCAATGCTTCTATGGTAGTTCCTTTTCGAACTCCTTCATCTGTATCCACAATATACTTGCGTTCTTGGCGCTTGTCATCTTGTACAAATACTTCTTGAACTTCAATGGGAACGATGTCTTCCTTGAATCGTCCATTTTCAATAGCATCTGAAGCTCTTCGCTGAGATTCATAGGCAAAGGCATCTTGTTCTTCCCTGCTGATTTTGTAGTCATTGGCCACAGCCTCAGCGGTCAATCCCATTCCCCAATACCAAGTTGGATTCTCTTTAGATACGTTAGCGTTAGGCACTAACCTCCATCCACCGAATGGGATAGGAGTCATGGTTTCTACTCCGCCTGCAATAATGCAATCAGCCATTCCAGCATGGATCTTGGCGCTTGCAATCGCAATGGTTTCAAGTCCTGAAGAACAATATCTATTAACGGTCATTCCAGGAACTTTATCTGAGTCCAATCCCATAAGCGATATCATACGACCGATATTCAGTCCTTGCTCCGCCTCAGGAGTGGCATTCCCTACGATGATGTCATCAACTCTATTTGGGTCAAGGTCAGGTAATTCTGACATGATGTGACGTATCACAGAAGCTCCTAGCTCATCAGCACGCATGTGCTTGAACAATCCTCGCGGTGCTTTTCCGACCGCTGTCCTGTAGGCTTTTATAATGTATGCATCCATATTATTTCAATATTCAATATTCCAAGTTCAACATCCATGTTTCATGGATATTTTTTCAGAATCGGTTTATTTCAATTCCTGTGTTCATCTCACGCTGGATTTCGGTTCAAGACTTAATTCCTGAGTACCTTTCCTGTAGTAATGATGCTCTGAAGTCGCTCTAAGGTTTTCTTTTCTCCGCAGAGTTCTAAGAATTTCTTGCGCTCTAAATCCAAGAGATACTTTTCACTCACTTTAGTGGGTGTGCTGAGATCTCCTCCAGCTAAGGCAAAGCCTAGTTTCTCTGAAATCAATCGGTCATGATCACTGATGTAGTGACCGCTCATCATGCTGTGTGCTCCTATATAAACAACACCCAGCGCTTCGTTGCCCAATACTTCTACTTCTGTTCTCGGCTTAGGGCTTGTATATCCCTTATCAGCCAATGTCATACAGTGTTGCTTGGCAATTCCTAATTGATGCTCACGAGATACGACTACTTCGTCTTGACCTCTTCTCATGTATCCTAGCTCGAATGCTTCTTCACCACTCGTAGATACTTGGGCTTGTCCTATCGTCAAAAATCTGTTTCTGAATTGGTTGATGCGTATGTCGCCATCCTTCAATTCATCAGCGAGTCGAATCGCGAATTCTTTTGTTCCGCCTCCTCCGGGGATGAGACCAACTCCGAATTCTACTAATCCCATATAGGTCTCAGCATGAGCGACTACTTTATCTACGTGAAGGCATATTTCGCATCCTCCACCAAGGGTAAGTCCGTGAGGAGCTGCAACTACAGGAACGGAGCAATGACGTAAACGCGTTGTAGTATTTTGGAACATCTTCACCGCCATATCTAGCTCATCGAATTCCTGCTCTACGGCCATCATGAAAATCATGCCTACGTTAGCGCCAGCCGAGAAATTCTGTCCTTCATTGCTGATTACCAATCCACGATAGTCGTTCTCAGCCATGTCCATGGCTTTGTTCAAGCCTTGAAGAACTTCACCTCCGATGGTATTCATCTTCGTATGGAACTCAATGTTCAAGATGCCATCTCCCAAGTCCTTAATCGTTGTTCCTGAATTCTTCCAAAGGACTTTATCTTCTCCTAAATTGGAAAGAACAACAAGGTTCTCTTGACCAGGAATGTTTTTATATGATTTTGTTCTGACATCATAATACTGACGCATACCATCTCTCAATGAATAAAAGCTCTTCACTCCTGCATCCAACATTTCTTGGATCCAAGGAGCAGCTTTTAAGCCTGCTTCATTCAGTCCTTCTAGTCCTTTTTCAACGCCTACTGCGTCCCAAGTTTCAAAAGCCCCAATCTCCCATCCAAAACCTGCTTTCAATGCATCATCAATGCGATAAAGCTCATCACTGATTTCAGGAAGACGATGAGAAACATAAGCGAACAACGAGTGGAATGACTTGCGGTAGAAATCACCTGCTTTGTCTTTTCCTTCATACAGAACTTTAGTACGAGGAGCCAATGCATCCACAGCTTTGGCAGCTTCGAGTGTAGCGAATTGCACCTTGTTCTGTCTGCGATATTCTTTTGTTTTTACGTCTAAAACGAGAATCTCAGAACTTCCATCAGCAGCTTTTACTTTTTTGTAAAAACCTTGTCCTGACTTGCTTCCTAACCAATTATTATCTGCTAGATGTTGCACATAATCAGTGGTTTCGAATACTTCTTTTCTCTCATCCTTTGGACAATTCTCTTTTACTCCATTGGCCACATGGATTAGCGTGTCTAATCCTACTACGTCACAGGTTCGGAAGGTTGCAGACTTAGGACGGCCCATAGCTGGTCCGGTCAATTTATCTACTTCTTCTACGCTGAGATCCATCTCCTTAACAAGGTGGAATAGCGCTTGAATTCCAAATACTCCAACACGATTCGCGATGAAGGCAGGAGTGTCCTTACAAAGAACAGTTTTCTTTCCAAGGAATCTTGAACCATAATCCATCAAGAATTCAATGATTGCTGGATCGCTTTTTTCAGATGGAATAATCTCCAGTAGTTTTAAATAACGAGGAGGATTAAAGAAATGTGTTCCACAGAAGTGCTTCACGAAATCTTCTGATCTTCCCTCAATCAACATCTTAATTGGAATACCAGAGGTATTCGTGGTAATCAATGTTCCAGACTTGCGATGCTTCTCTACCTGAGCGAAAACGATTTTCTTAATGTCTAATCGTTCTACTACAACTTCTATAATCCAATCGCAATCAGCAATCCTAGGCATATCATCGTCAAAGTTTCCCGTAGTAATACGTGTGGCAAACGACTTACTATAAATAGGAGAGGGGTTACTCTTGAGCGCAGTCTGTAAGGCTGTGTCTACGATGCGATTACGCACAGATGGAGACTCTAGGCTGAGGCCTTTCTTCGTTTCTTCAGCGTCTAAATCTCTAGGCACTATATCCAATAGCAGGACATCTACTCCGATGTTGGCGAAATGGCAGGCAATGCGAGAACCCATGACTCCTGAGCCTAGCACCGCGACTTTATTAATCTTACGTTCCATATAATTTCCTTGTGGCAGCTCAGGCTGCTTTATTAATCTTTAATAGTTTCTGCTTGTTAATCAAGCTGCCGATCTGGGTCATCACCTCAAAAAAGACTTCCAACTTCTCAGGCTCGATATTCGCTCTGAGCGTATCATTGAAATGAAGAATGGTCCTCTTGGCTAATACGCGCATCTCATTTCCATAATCGGTTAAGAAAATTCGTACCATACGTCCATCATGGGGGTCTTTCTCTCTGTATATGAGACCTTGATCTTCCATCCGCTTCAGGGTGCGTGAGAGGCTGGTAGATTCCATGCCCATCTTAGGTCCTAAACTGGTGGACGGTGTACCTTCTTTATCTACATTGAGTAAGACATATCCTATGGACATGGTACCCTTATACTTCGTAGCTTCAGAGTTATACATTCTAGAAATGGCCGCCCATACGGAGCGGATGTGATAATCAACTGTTTCTATGGCTTGCATTGTGCAAATATAATCAATTTAACTATGCACGCATAATATATTCGATGAAGTGCATCTCAGCGGGCCTTTAATTATCGGATTCAAAGATGAAAGGAAGGATATGATCTATGAAGGGGCTGAATCTTAAGAATTAGCCTTAGGCCTTGATCTCCTCGAAGAGAAGTTGGTAAACAGTCCCTGTTGTTTTCATGCGAACAAGGGTTCCATTTAATTGCTCGCTTAACGATTCCATCAGGATGGTCCCAAGTGAGTCATTGGCCGTATCCGTAAGATCTATTGGCATTCCTACTCCATCATCTCCGATATTTAACTCGAAACGACCTTCACCTTTAGCTACGAGTTCAACAAAGAAGGTTCCCATACGGTCTTCGGGGAATGCATATTTCATTGCATTGGAGCTAATCTCATTGATGATCAATCCAAGAGGAGTGAGGGTGTCCAAATTCAGTTTTTCCACCTCGATGTTTAGCTTGAGATTCACGCTATTACTCAAGTCATATGTGCTCACAATGTCAGTACATAGATCCGTGATATAATCACGTATATTGATGTTGGCAAGATTCTCTGTCTTGTACATACGCTCATGTATCATGGCCATAGACATCACACGATTCTGTGATTCATCTAAGGCCCACAGCGCTTCTTCATCCTTCACATAATGGGATTGAAGACGAAGTAAGGAATTCACAATCTGCAGATTATTCTTTACTCTATGATGAATTTCTTGGAGTAAAACAGCCTTTTCATCACGTTCTTTTGCAATCTGCTGGGTTCTTACCTTGACCCGCTCTTCAAGTGATTTATTTACCTTTCGAATCCTCGATAAGCGATATCGATAATAGAGATACGCCAATAAGAATATTAGGGCAATCAGCATCATGCGGAATATCCAGGTCTGAAAAAAAGAGGGTTGGATATTCAATTCTAATCGGCCTGGAACTTCTGACCAAAGTCCATCATTGTTTGCCGCCTTTACTTCGAGGAAATATCTTCCGGGAGGTAAATTGGCAAAGGTGACATAGCGTCTATCTTCCACATATGTCCAGTCATTAGATGCTCCAACTAAGCGATATTCATAGCAATTTTTCTCAGGTGTCCTGAAATTAAGAGCAGTGAATCCGATGGTGATTAAAGAGATTTCAGGAGGAAAGTCAAAGCTCGGTACATCACCAAAAAAGGACTTAGTAAAGCGTACATCATAGGAATTGGTCTTTACATTGAAAGACTCAATTTCAGTAAAGAATACAGGAGGGAGAACAGTGTTTAATTGTATGTTTTGAAAATTCACAACATCCATTCCTTGAAGCCCCCCGAAGAACATTTCTCCTGAGCTGGTAATAATGGCTGCTCCGGTATTGAAACTTTGGTTCCCTAAACCATCCAAGTCATTATAGTTAACGAAGTTCCCACTGCTTATATCAAGCACGGAGATTCCTTTATTGGTGCTGCACCATATTCTGCCTTGTCCATCAGGAATGACATTCGTGATGACATTGTTTGCCAAGCCATTTTGAGTAGTATAAATCGTCACTCTTCCTGTCATGAGGTCGAGCTTATTAAGTCCACCACCTCGCGTGCCTATCCATAGTATGGCCGAGTGATAGTCCATGGATAATATTTTGTCATTACTCAGCGTACTTAATGAATCATTTGAGACTTTATAATTCGTGAATTTTTTAGTGTCTAGATCGTAACGCTGTACTCCTGCACTTGACGTTCCTATCCATACGGTATTTGCTCCTTGCTTTGCCAAACAAGTGATGCGATTGTCTTTTAGACCATTCTTGTCTGCAGGATCGAAAATGAGGCTTGACTTTCTGCTTCCCTCCATGTCTAGGATGGATATTCCTCCTCCTTGTGTAGCTACCCAGATCTCTTTGTCCATCATCAAGATGTCTGAAACACGAGAATCACTGAGCCCTTCACCCACTGTGCCTTTTACAATATTCCTAACAGTATTAGTTCGCAGATCTACAAGTCGAAGGCCATTCTGATGAGTTCCTATTGCAATTATACTGTCCTGTGTTGCGATGCACTCTGCATCTACGAATCTCACTTCGGCCGGAATTACATTAATCGCTTCACTTTCTAGGAACACCTCTGCCAGACTCCCTATTCCATTTGCAGTACCTATCCAATAATGACCGGGAGATACCTCATGGATGGATCGAACATGATCTGAAGGGAATACAGTAGCACCCATATCTCGCCTATCATAATGATAGAATCTGCGTTGTTCTTGATAGTGGATATTGACACCACCACTGAATGTGCCTATCCACAAGATACCAGTGTGGTCTTCCATAATAGATGTCACACGGTCGTTGCTCAAGGTCCTATCTACCTCATCATCGTGCAGGTGAAGCACTGCGATATCTCTTCCCGTGAGCACTTGATATAGTCCAGTCTCCGTTCCCGCCCAAAGCGATTTTTCCTTGTCGAAGCTCAAAGAGTTAATACCCATGTTCCTTGGAATGGGCAATTTGCTTCGCTTCAATGAGGATTGCTCTAATTCGAAAATTCCAAGATTCGTTCCAACAAGCAAGGTGCTGTCTTGCCCCATGGTCATGCTGAGGATAGCTTGCCCAAAGAGGGTTTCATCTTCAGGAATATTCAGACGATTGAATAGTTCTTCTTCTGGATCCCAGAGGTTCAAGCCTTGATTCGTTCCCACCCATAGCCTACCATACAAGTCCTTGTACAAACAGTTTATGTTATTATTACTGATAGAACCAGGACTGTCAAATTCTAGTTTGAATCGCGTAAAACTGGAGTCTCGTTTGTCAAATCGGTTTAGTCCATTGGCTGTTCCTATCCATAGGTGGTCATCACTATCAAGAGCCATGGACCAGACAGTATTGCTGCTCAAGCTTCTGTTCTTATGAAAGTCAAACTGATATACAGTAAAGTTGGCTTTGGAACGGTTCAACAGGTTAAGGCCCCTGTCTGTTCCTACCCAAAGATGGCCATCAGCATCCTCTATCATAGTGTTGATAGTGTTATTGCTAATGCTCTTGGGGTTCTGAGGGTCATTCTGAAAAACCCTGAAATCATAACCATCATACCTGTTCAGTCCGTCATCTGTTCCTACCCAGATAAAACCAAAATGATCTTCAAATACGGAATAGGCTGTCACCTGAGAAAGACCATCCCTTACACTCAGATGCTCAAATTCCACATCTCTGTTCTGAGCATTTCCGACAAAGGAAATAAGAACAAGTGTTAAAAGGAAAAGGACGAATCGTAAGCTCATATTGACTAGTCAGAATAACAAAGTGTTCAAAGCGTGAATATATCTAATTGGATTCCATCCCAGCTATTGAAGAATTTTCAAGGCACATAATCCTACCTTTGAGGCCTTAAATTGAAACCTATTATGTCGAACGCCTTCTTCACTCCGCCAATTGCTTTCAACGAACCTGTTCAAGGATTCGCCCCAGGAAGCCCTGAGCGCAAGTCACTTCTTGACACCTATAAGGCTATGAAAAAGAAGCCTATGGATATCCCAATGCACATAGGAAGTGACGAGGTACGCACGGGTAAAAAAGTGAAGATGACTTCTCCTCATGACCATTCACTTGTGCTAGGTCATTACCATAATGGCGGAAAAGAGCATGTGCAATCCGCTATTAAAGCTGCGCTGAAGGTGAGGAAGGAATGGGCAGCTATGCCTTGGCAGGACAGAGCCGCTATCTTTTTGCGTTGCGCAGAATTACTTGCTGGTCCATTCAGAGATAGAATGAATGCTGCTACTATGTTGTGTCAATCAAAGAACGTCATGCAAGCTGAGATAGATGCCGCATGTGAGATGATAGATTTCTTCCGATTCAATGTTCAATACATGACGGACATCTACAGTCAACAACCTGAATCAGATGTTGCAGTATGGAATAGACTGGAATACCGTGGGCTAGAAGGATTCGTGTTCGCATTGACTCCATTCAATTTCACCTCAATCTGTGCTAATCTATGCGCTGCTCCTGCTATGATGGGAAATGTCATCGTATGGAAACCTGCAGATGCTCAGATTTATTCAGCTCAGGTAATCATGGAACTTTTCAAAGAGGCGGGTGTTCCTGACGGTGTGATTAATCTTGTTTATGGTGATGGCCCTGAAATAGGAGAAGTAGTCTTCAATCATCCTGACTTTGCTGGTCTGCATTTCACTGGAAGTACAAGTGTCTTCAAGCAGTTATGGAAGAACATTGGAAAGAACATTGACAAGTACAAGAGCTATCCTCGTGTGGTAGGCGAGACCGGAGGAAAGGATTTTATCATGGTTCATTCCTCTGCTAACGTGGATGAAGTAGCGACTGCTATTAGCCGTGGTGCTTTCGAATTCCAAGGTCAGAAATGCTCTGCTGCATCTCGTGTGTATCTTCCATCAAATATTGCAAAAGCGGTATTGGATAGAGTAGTAAAAGATGTAAAGTCATTCAAGATAGGAACTGCTGAGGATCCATCGAATTACATCAACGCGGTGATCGATGAACGAGCATTTAGAAAGATATCAGGCTACATAGACTTCGTCAAGAAATCCAAAGATGCTAAGATATTAGTAGGTGGAAAATATGATGGTTCTAAAGGTTGGTTTATTGAACCAACTGTAGTGCTAACTGAGGATCCAAAGTACAGGACCATGTGTGAAGAAATCTTCGGACCGGTGGTGACTGTATATATCTATGACGAAAACGATTTCTCCAAGACATTGGACATCTTGGATAAGACTAGTGAGTATGCGTTGACTGGATCTATCTTCAGTAAGGATAGAGCAGCAATCAATCTAGCTGCGCAGAAGCTGGAGCATGCTGCAGGTAACTTCTACATTAACGATAAGCCAACAGGAGCTGTTGTAGGTCAACAACCTTTCGGTGGAGCTAGAGGTTCAGGAACCAATGATAAAGCAGGTTCATATATTAATCTCTTACGTTGGGTTTCAGCTCGTACGATTAAAGAAACTTTAAATCCTGCAAAGGAGTATAGATATCCGTTTTTAGGCTGAGTTTAATCATGAGGGGGCGATATAATATAGAAGGACACACTGCGTTCATTAGTCACCAAATGAAACACTACGCCCTTGCCTTCCTGTGCACGTTTTTTTTGTTTAACGGGTATTCCCAGTTAGGTGGAAACAGCTCTTATCTTCTTCTAGACCTTCCAAGTTCGGCCCGTGTATCGGCTTTAGGAGGGAAATATATCTCTGTATGGGATGATGATATAGATTTAGCATATCTGAATCCAGCTCTTCTTGATAGTGCTGATGCTGGCCAAATCTCTCTAAACTATGGAAATCTTTTCGCAGGAACAAGAAATGGTTTTGCGAGCTACGGTGTAGATAAACCGGGCATTGCCACCTTCGCTGCTACTATGCAATATCTAAGCTATGGAGAGTTTCCCCAACGTGATGAATTCAATACTGATCTGGGTACGTTTTCCGCTTCTGAATATGTACTTAATCTCGGTGCAGGAAGAGAAATAGACAGTCTGTTCAGGGTAGGAGCTAATCTGAAATTCGTTCATTCCCAGCTAGAGAGCTATCAGTCTTCAGCTATTGCTTTAGATGTAGCAGGAACCTATAGATCAAAGAACAAAGACTTTACTATTGCGTTGGTGTTACGCAATGCGGGAGTCGCATTGACTACTTATACCGAAGGACAAAGAGAGAAACTCCCATTCGCAGTTGATTTAGGTATGACTAAGCGGTTGAGCAAATCACCTTTGCGTTTCACCTTGACCTTGGCTGACCTTCAAAAATGGGATCTTAGTTATACTGACCCAGCTGATATTGGGCGAATAGACCCACTTACGGGAGATGAAATTCCTGTTGAAGAGAAGAATGTTGCTGAGAAAATTCTTTTGCATGTGCATGGAGGTATGGAATTTCTTCTAGGTGAGAATTTTCATCTGAGATTGGGCTATGATTTCAGAAGGAGAAGTGAGCTTTCTATCAATGATATTCCAGGAGGATCAGGAATTTCTTGGGGACTGGGTCTAAAGATTTCCAAGTTCAGATTAAGTTATGGACGTGTGATTTACAATCAATCTGGTGCAAGCAATCACCTGGGAGTAGCTGTGCGCTTCAGTGACTTCAGGAAAGCAAGTTGATCAGACCTTTATACTTTTTCTAAAATCTGCTTTCCTACCTTTGCGGCCTTTAAAATCCAATTTCTTTATGTCCAATAACGACAACGCTCACAAGTGTATTATCATAGGTTCAGGTCCTGCAGGATATACTGCGGCCATTTACGCAGCAAGAGCTGATATGAAGCCCATCATGTATACAGGTATGGAGCCAGGTGGTCAGCTTATGCAGACTACTGACGTAGATAATTTCCCGGGATATCCGACTGGTGTAGGTGGACCAGCTATGATGGAAGACTTGAAAGCTCAAGCTGAGCGTTTTGAGACTGAAGTACGTTTTGGATTTATTACTGAAGTAGATTTTACAGGCCCTGTTCATAAGGTTCAAGTAGATGGAAAAGAGTGGCATTCAGCGCATACGATTATCATTTCTACTGGTGCAAGCGCCAAGTGGTTAGGCCTTGAATCTGAGATTAGATTGCGTGATATTGGTGGTGGAGTTTCTGCCTGTGCGGTATGTGATGGCTTCTTCTATAAGGGCCAAGACGTAGTGATAGTAGGAGCAGGAGACACGGCCGCTGAAGAAGCTTCATATCTAGCCAAGCTATGTAGGAAGGTCTATATGCTCGTGAGGAAAGATGAAATGCGTGCATCTAAAGCCATGCAGCATAGAGTGAATTCTCTGTCTAATATAGAAGTGCTTTATAACCATGAGACGTTGGAAGTTCTTGGTGATGAAGGTGTTACTGGTGCGCACGTGATAAATAACGTCACTAAAGAAGAACGTGTTCTGGATATCACAGGATTCTTCGTGGCCATTGGTCATAAACCAAATACGGACATCTTTAAAAAGTGGTTGGCTATGGATGCTGTTGGTTATTTGAAAATAGTTCCAGGAACAGCAAAGACTGAAATTCCGGGTGTATTCGTTTCGGGAGATGCTGCGGATAAAGTGTATCGTCAAGCAGTTACTGCTGCTGGAACGGGATGCATGGCGGCTTTGGATGCGGAGCGTTACCTAGCTGAGAAAGGAATACACTGATTCTACTTAACTCTTCCTCCAGAAGTACGGACTAAAGAGCAAGAGCACAGTGAAGAGTTCTAGCCTGCCTATGAGCATTAAGAAACTCAACTCCCATTTTGCCGCAGCCGGAAGGAAATTGAACGAATAGGAGGGGCTTACCATGCCTATTCCTGGTCCAGTGTTCCCTAGTGATGTGGCTACAGCACCTATTGCAGTGTCAAATTCAATTCCCATTGCTGCTATTAAAATAGAACCCAACGCGAATAAAATCACATAAAAGATGATGAATGCAAGAACGGATGAGATGGTTTCCAAGCTGATTACCTTTCCATCCACCCTCACTGGTATGATTGCATTCGGATGAAGCTGGCGTTTTAATTCTCCTCCGCTATTCTTGAACAAGATTAAGTGCCTAATCATCTTGACTCCACCAGCAGTGGAGCCAGCACTTCCCCCTGCAAAAAGCAATAAAAAGAAGAACATAGTGAGGCCCCAACCCCAATGGCAATAGTCAGCCGTGGCAAATCCTGTTGTTGTGACGATAGAGACGACTTGGAATATCGCATACCTGAAACTTTCTTCGGCAGGGAATGTTCCTTTGACAAAAAGTGCGATGGCGACAAGAACACTGAAAAGCAAAGTCAAACTACCATAGAATCTAAATTCCTCGTTTTCAATGAGCTTGTGGAATTTTGCTTGGATCAACCAGTAGATCAAGATAAAATTCGTTCCGCCTAAGAACATGAATAAGGTAATGACATACTGTATATAGGCCGAATCCCAATGAGCGATACTAGCTTGCTTGGTAGAGAATCCCCCTGTGCTCAATGTAGTTAAGCTATGATTCAATGCATCAAAGGGTGTCATTCCTCCAATCCAGAGAAGAACTGTCTCAGCCAAGGTCAGACCCATATAAATAAACCATAGTCTCTTGGCAGTATCCGCAATACGCGGCTTAATTTTATCAGCTTTCAGTCCAGGAGCTTCAGCGGAGAATAACTGTGTGCTTCCTATGCCTAAAATAGGCAAGATGGCTACGGCTAGCACTATGATTCCCATACCACCAATCCACTGAGTGAGACTTCTCCAGAGCAGCACACTGCGTGGCAGTGATTCTATATCGTCAAGGATAGATGCACCCGTGGTGGTGAACCCTGACATAGTCTCGAAGAAGGCATTGGTCACATCAGGAATAGCTCCTGTAAGTAGAAAGGGAAGACACCCGAAGATTGACATGAGAATCCAACCAGCAGTGACTACGATGAAACCATCACGACTTCTTAAGTCACGAGCATCAGAATTTTTACTGAAATAATAGAGCAAGAGCCCTACCAGAGCATGTAAGAGAATTACTTGAACAAATCCTAAAAAAGTCCCATCGTTATCAGCATAAGCCAAAGGCAGGACCAAGCACATGAAGGCCCCATTAAAAATCAGGAGTACGCTTAAGAATTTGAGGATGATCCTAGGATGGAACATATTCAGGAGAAAAGATTCTCTACTTTTTTAATGGAATCAGGCTTGGAAAGTACGACCACATGGTCGTCCTCTCTGAAAACGAATTCATTATCAGGAATAATACCTACACCATCTCTTATCACCCCTCCAATTCTCGCCCCGATTGGCATTTTCATCTTAGAAAGACTTTTGTGGTTGATGCTCGATTTAGGATTTACCTCGAACTCCAAAACCTCGCAGTCAGCCCCATGGAGTCCAGCCATAGCCAGTACTTCTCCTTTTCTGATATATCTGAAAATGAAATTCGCAGTAATAAGTCTCTTGTTGATCATCGTATCCACACCTACATTTTGAGAGAGGTGGATGTAATCTACATTTTCAACCAGAGCTATTGTCTTCTGTACACCTCGATTCTTGGCCATGAGACAGGATATGATATTCGTCTCAGAGTTCTCTGTGACCGCAATCACTACGTCCATCTCGCTCAAATTCTCTTCTTCGAGCAACTCTATATTCTGATGATTGCCATGGATTACAAGCGTATTGGCAAGTTCATCGGCCAACATCCTGCACTTTGTTTTATTGGAGTCGATAATCTTCACCTTGTATTTCTTGCTCAATAGTCGAGCTGCATGGAAGCCTATTTTGCTTCCGCCAAGGATCATGATGTGCTTGATTTCTTTTTGCCCATTAGTTGACATCTTCATGACGTCAGCTTCTCCTTCAGGATCAGTGATAAAATAACTATGGTCGTTCATGGAGAAGACCGTCTCATCAGTAGGAATAATTGTATCATTCGAACGAAGGATAGCTACGTTCTTGAAATGGTCTTTCTCACCATTTGGAAAAACTTCACTCAAGCTCTTGTTTAAGAGTATGGACTGGTCGTCCACTTTAATTCCCATCAACGAAAGTTTTCCTTGTCCAAATGAAAAGTGATCTGTTAGCACAGCATGTGCCACCAATCTTTTAATCTCTTCGGCAGCCAAGGTCTCAGGCAAGATGATCTCATCTATTCCCACATCCTTCATGAAGGTATGCTTCCTGTTTATTAAGAATTCAATATTGCTTACACGAACAATCGTCTTCTTAGCGCCCAATCTCTTCGCCATCACTGCGCTGGTGAAATTTGCATTCTCCTCAGAGGTTACTGCTATGAAGAGGTCACATTGAGAAACATTGGCTTGTTGCAGAATGGAGAATGAAGTGCAAGAACCATGGAGGGTATGCACATCCAAGTGTTTGCCCACATAATCGAGCATTTCCTCATCAATGTCGATAATGGTAGTCTCGTGACTCTCTAAAGCCAATAGCCTTCCTAAGTGGAATCCAACGTCTCCGGCACCTGCTATGACTATCCGCATGATAGGGTCAACTCAATTTTAATAGGGCAAAGCTAGTGCTTTACTTACAATCGTGTGGTTCTAAGCTATGACCTTACCTGAAAGTATAATCTTACCTATAGGATCTTTGGCAAAGTAATAAGGTATCTGGGACAAGGAATCCATGGGTCGAGTGATTATGAGATTTGCTCTTTTTCCTATGGTGATACTCCCTAGATCTTCAGATAGTTCCATGGCCGCTGCGCCATTCAGAGTGCTGGCTGCCAAGGCTTCTCCTGGGGTCATTTCCATATTGATGCAGGCCAGACTTACAATGAAATTCATATTAGAACAGGGACTTGATCCTGGATTGAAATCAGTGGCCAAGGCTAGGATTCCTCCCTTATCTATTATTTGACGGGCGGGCGCATATGGAATATTGATGAAAAAACTACATGCTGGCAAAGCCGTAGCAATTGTCTCTGAAGCACAAAGATCTTCTATGTCATGTTCAGTCATCACCTCAAGATGATCCACTGATAGGGCGTTGTGCTTTAATGCCATCTGGAGGCCGCCTATGCTTGAGAATTGATTTACGTGCACCTTGACCTTCATTCCATGTGCTATTCCTGCAATCAATATTTCTTCCATCTGAACTTTGTCAAAATACCCGCGCTCACAGAAAACATCAATGTAATTGGCCAATCCTTCCGCTGCTATCGCAGGAATCATTGCGTTCTTAATCTTGTCTATATATGCATCCTGGTCTTCTTGGAATTCTCTAGGGAATGAGTGAGCACCTAAGAAGGTGGTCTTTACTTCTATGGGAAGCTCTTTGCCTAATCTTCGTGCTACACGTAAGATTTTTGATTCAGATTCTGTGTCCAATCCATAGCCGCTCTTAATCTCTAAAGCTCCAGTGCCGCTGCGAATAGCTTCCCAAGCCCTTGTCTTTGAACGTTCATAGAGTTCCTCTTCTGACATGGATCTCATCTTGTCTACTGAGTTCAATATGCCTCCACCGCGCTCTGCGATTTCTTCATAGCTCAGCCCCTTTATCCTATCCTCGAATTCAGTTTCTCTTCCACATGCAAAAACCAGGTGGCTATGTGAATCACAGTATGAGGGAAGTACTAAACCCCTGGCAGCATCTATGCGTTCATCTATGTTCTCTGGCTGCATTTCTTCGCTTGAACCAAAGGCCGCAATGCGCTCTCCTTCTATAAGTAGCCATCCGTTTTCTATAGATTGCATCTTTGCCATCTCCGCACCTCGCAGGGACTGTATTCCGGCCGCTACTATTCCCTCGATTCGGCTGATGTTATGAATGAGTGTTCTTTTCATAGGTGGCAAAGTTAAGGTTCTATAAACTCTGAATGGATGGAGTGTGCTTCATTGTATACCTTTGAGGTCATGGCGTCTAATTCTCTCGGAAATATATTCAAGTTGAGCACCTTCGGGGAGTCACACGGAGAGGCTATTGGCGCTGTCCTTGATGGCTGTCCTGCAGGACTTGTGGTCGATATGCAGCGTATCCAAGATGAATTGGATAGAAGAAAACCAGGTCAGTCCCACATAAGTACGCAGCGAAAAGAGAGCGACCAAATTCAGATTCTCTCGGGTCTCTTCGAAGGGAAAACTACTGGTTCGCCTATCGCATTCCTAATTCAAAATGTGGATCAGCGTTCCAAGGATTACAGACACATCAAGGATACGTTTAGACCCAGTCATGCCGACTTCACTTTTCAGGAGAAATATGGAATACGTGACTACAGAGGTGGAGGTAGGAGCAGTGCGCGTGTAACTGCTCCCATAGTGGCTGCTGGTGCTTTAGCGGCCCAATTTCTAGAGAATCAAGGCGTTTATATTAGCACCTGGGTAAGTCGTGTACATGACCTTTCCTTGGACAAAAAAGGGCATTGGTCGCGAGATCAAATAGAATCTAATATTCTCCGATGCCCTGACTCACAAATGGCTGAGCAGATGATTAAGCGTATAGAGGAGATTAAGAAAGCTGGTGATACTGTGGGAGGAGCTATCTCATGCAGCATCATAGGAACACCCATTGGCTGGGGGGAGCCAGTGTTTGAGAAATTGAATGCGAATCTTGCGAAAGCCATGATGGGTATTAACGCAGTGAAAGCAATAGAGATAGGAAGTGGACTGCAAGGAACCTTCAGAAAAGGATCAGAAGAGAATGATCTCCTTGAATCCAAAGAAGGAGAAATTCACACGAAGACCAATAATTCAGGTGGAATCCAAGGTGGAATCAGCAACGGAGAAGAGATTTTCTTCAAGGTAGCTTTCAAACCTGTGGCCACTATTATGCAGGATCAAGGTTCTGTGGATAAAGATGGAAATGCAGTCACGGTTCAAGGAAAAGGAAGACATGATCCCTGTGTAGTTCCACGTGCAGTTCCTATTGTAGAAGCGCTGGCTGCTCTTGTATTGGCCGACTTCAGTCTAATGGCAAGAAGCTCACGTTGCTGATTCTACGACTACTGGGTTTTTAGAATCTAGAAGTCGGTTATTCTCACAACGAATGATGCGGGTAGAGTAATTATTCATGTGTGAATAATCATGTGTTGCCATCAAAATAGCTCGCCCGTTCTTGCTGATTTCGGCCAATAATTGCAAAATCTCTTCTGTGGTTTCAGGATCTAAGTTACCCGTGGGCTCATCAGCAAGGATGAGGTCAGGGTCATTCAGCAAGGCTCGTGCGATTACTACACGCTGTTGTTCTCCACCTGAGAGTTCATGTGGCATTTTATAGCCTTTGGCTCCTAATCCTACTTTCTCTAAGACCTCTTCACATCGCCTCGAAATCTCAGAACTTCCTTTCCAACCAGTGGCTTTCATCACGAACTGAAGGTTCTCATTTACAGAGCGATCCATCAGTAATTCAAAATCTTGGAACACGATGCCGAGCTTCCTTCTCAGATATGGGATATCCTTCCTTTTTAATTTCCTAAGATCATATCCGCAGACTTGTCCTTGTCCTTCTTTCAGTTCTAATTCTCCATAGATAGTCTTGAGCAATGAACTCTTCCCGCTCCCTGTCTTTCCAATGAGGTAAACGAATTCTCCGCGTTCTATATGAAGATCTATAGTGCTCAGGACCAGCATATCTTTTTGATAGATCTGGGCCTTCTCTAGCTTGATGATGGTATCCAATGACATAAGCCGAAGGTAGCGCTTCCTATTATTTGACGCATATAGCACTTATAGAATTACAAGCATTTGTGATTTGAAAAGCTAGGTCTATTCAGCTTTAAGGTCTTATTTTCGTGCTCATGATAAAAATAGGCCACTTCTCTTTGATTCTTTTCTTCTGTATTTCAATGCTTTCAGCTCTTGAAACAGAAGCCCAAGTCCTTGTTTCTACTACACCTATAGGTAGCTATACTGCAGCCGAATTAAACATCGTCCCAGGATTGCTGGTCGATTTCGATGTGGATTTGATTAAGATCATCTATAACACCACCGATGCTACAGGGGAACCAGTTATCGCTTCAGGTGCCTTTGCCAAGCCTGTTTCTTCTACCTGTTCTTTCTTTCCCATTGCTATCTATCAGCATGGAACTACATTGAATAAAGATGATGTTCCTAGCCGCGATAATGCTGAATCAGCCATTGTTAAATTGCTAGGGGGTCTCGGATATTATGGAATTGCACCTGACTATGTGGGTATGGGAGACAGCCCTGGCTTACATCCCTATGTGCATGCACTATCAGAGGCTACTGCTGGAGTAGATATGGTGAGAGCGGTTCGTGAGTACCTAAATGACCTTGGAGAAAGTGATAACGGAGAAGTATTGATCACAGGCTATTCTCAAGGAGGCCACGCAGCCATGGCGATGCATAAATATATTGAGGAAAATGACCTCTTGGATGAATTTAATGTTTTAGCTGCTGCACCAGCATCAGGGCCTTATGACCTCAGCGGTTCTCAAACTCCTGTGATTCTATCAGGAGAGCCATATACTAATCCGGGATATATTGTTTATACCTTGGCTTCGTATCAGACCGCTTATGGCAATCTCTATACCGACTACAGCGATATTCTACAAGCACCTTATGACGGCATCGTAGTTCCATATTTTGATGGAAATAATTACTCTCTTAGCATGGGTAGTTTGAATCCGCAACTTCCACAACTGGTATCGGAGCTTATGACTCCAGAGGTGTTGGCTGCGTTTGAATCTGATCCTAATCATCCACTGCGCTTGGATTTGGAGGATAATGATGTCTATGATTGGACCCCACAACGCCCAATACGCATGTACTATTGCACGGCAGATGAACAAGTGAATTTTCAGAACAGTATCACTGCTGAAGAGACCATGCAGGCGAATGGAGCAGTATCAGTAAACGCAATCATGCTTGGCCCATTGGATCACTCTAATTGCTTCTTGCCAGCCATGCTTGGTGCGGTAAACTGGTTCCAAGCTACACGCACGCCCTGTATAGTTTCAGGGTTGGAAGAATTCAGTTTTGAATTTGGCCTTTCACCTAATCCCGCTTCTGATAAATTATTCATCTCTTCAGAAAAGAAATTCAATTCTTGGGCTATCTATGACCAGCAAGGAAAGCTTGTGATGGAAGAAAAGGGGAGTGCTTCTTTAAACAGTAATGTCATCTATCTTTCTAATATGGTTAAGGGAACGTATCTCGTCACCTTGAGAACCGCAGATGGAGTGAGTTCTTCTAAGCTTTTCCAAGTTCATTGACCCTCACCGTAGCGCAAAGCCTTGTCAAACATGACTTAGAGATATGAAAAGCGTATTCAAAAAAGGACGCTTGGAATTGGCATTTGAGAAGTTCGGGACAGGAAATCATACCTTTATTTTCCTTCATGGTTATGGTAAGACAAAGGGGGATTTCAATGACTTGGCATCGAAATTACCAGCAAAGTATTGTGGCATTACCATAGATCTTCCTTTTCATGGTGAATCTGAAAATCAGGAACTTCAAGATGCTCTGGCCTTATCCAAAGAAGAATGGTCTCATTGGGTATCAGCATTAGTCAAAGCACATGGAGGTTCAGAAGGTCATTCTATGGTGGCCTTCAGTATAGGGGCGAGGCTTGCACTTTGTCATGCTGAATCAGAACCTGAGGGCCTCCAACACCTTATTCTTTTAGCACCTGATGGATTCATCGTGAATCCTTGGAATATGTTCTTCACTAGAAATAGGATAGGGCGGAGACTGTTCAAGAATGCCATGCGTATGAGCAATTCCACTGATATTCTGGTGAGAAAATTGGCCCAAGTCAAGCTTATAGACGTGCGCAAACAAAAGATAATAGAGGATAACATCAGAGGATCTGAAGCTAAAATGAAACTCTATCATACCTGGGTGGTATTCAAATCTTTATGGCCCGACCAAAATTGGTTGAAAAAAGAGAACGGACTTTCATGGGGAAATACGCTCATCATGCTGGGAAAACACGATTCGGTGATTCCGAGCAGGCAGATCCAAGAGTGGGTGCCAGAACCTTGGAAAGGAAGGGTCATAAGAGAGTTCAATTTCGGGCATGACTTGATGGTATCACGTGTTTTTCAAGAAGTGGAGCGGGAGATTGCACTTCTAATTACTTCACAGGAATAGAATATACGGCTGAATTAAGTGCTATTCCAAGGCTGAACTTGGTACATTAATCCTAATTTTGCAACACATTAATGCAAATAATAACACATGCGTACTTCTAAACTTACTTTACTGCTGTTCACAGCACTTCTTGGAAGTTCAGTTATGGCACAGAGCATCATCGATACTCAGCCTGCTGTTTCTCCTATCCTGACTATTAGCACTGACGATGTCATAGTGCATGAGAACAACACTCCAAGTCCTATGAGAGGTGCGAGCTTGTTCTCTGAGACTTTCTCTGCAGGATTTGCAGGAGATAACGGTGTAGGCCCTTGGGATGCCTTTGATTCTTCACCAACTGGAGTTGAAATATGGAAAGCTGGAGGAAATGGCGGACAAGTTCCTGTCAACTTTACTTTTGCTAGCCCTTCTTTGGTCCCTCAGTTTACTACGAGTGCCAATGGATACGCGTTCTTCGATGCATACAGATTCAATCAACCTACCTTACCTACCTATGAGTCGGTACTAGGAACGTTGACTAGTCCTAGCCTTGACTTGAGCGCTAGCCCGTCAGTTATCCTTGAGTATCAGCAGAACTTCGCATATTGTTGCTTCTCTTTCTCACCTCTTACTGTAGAAGTAAGTAATGATGGAGGCTTCTCATGGGTAGTATTCCCAGGAGAAGGAAGCTTTTTGCCTGATGCAAATACATCTTCAGGAAACTTGACTACTATCATCGACATCTCTTGTATAGCTGCATTTCAGTCTGACGTGATGGTAAGATTTGCATACAACAATGCATTCGACCAGTTCTTCGGATTCTATTCTTGGTGTATTGATGATGTTTATTTATATGAGGCTCCTTCTGATAACGATATCGAAGTGATCCAAGTGACTAACGGTGATGTTTTCAATGATTGGGAATACAGAGTGACTCCATTGTCGCAGGCGAGATATGCAGTTGACGGAGGATTAATGGTAGGAGTGGTATACTCCAACAAAGGTTCTGAAGATCAGACCAACGCTATTATCTCTATCGATGTTTTGGACAATGGTGGTTCTTCCATTTTTAATTACATGACTCCAGCTTTTGACATTCCATCTAATGGAAATGCACTTACATGTCCTCACTTGAGTGATACTGTGTATATCGACACTGGATTTGAGCCAAGTGCCATTGGAGAGTACACTATTAGCGTAAATATCACTTCTGATCAAGCAGATGCTAGCCCATTGGACAACACCATGGATAAATCTATCGAGTATACTGATTTTGTATATGGTCATGATAATGAGAACTTGTTGACCCTAGAGTATAGACCTGACGCGGGTGCCTCTGCTGGTACCTTTGATAAATTCGGTCTTGGAAACATTTTTACTGTTCCTAATGAAGGATCTGAGGCCAATGGAGTAATTGTACGCTTCGGACCTAACACAGATGTAGAATGGGAAGTAGAAGTAAGAATCTATGAGACTGATGACCTTGGAAGCATTAATCCAGTGGCTGATGCAGGTCCAGGAAATGCAGGTGCATTCTATGAGATCCAGATTGCTGACGTTCCTGCTACTATTGCAGGAAGTGTGGAGACCTGGATTGAATTTGAAGATCCTATCGACCTTCTTCCAGGTATGTTCTACTTCGTATGTGTAATTCAAGATGTAGAAAACTCTACGAGCGAGTTGACTGTTCTAGGACAGCCATTGAGCGACACGGATAACTCTTCACGTGTTATCGCGCTTACGGGTAACCAAGAATTCTACTGGTTCGGTGATCAAGGAACACCTGCAGTGAGATTGACAATGGATGGTGAGCCAATTGTAAACAGCCTTACTGATGTAGCCGCTATTGATGGTGTGACCTTAGGCCAGAACATGCCTAATCCTGCTGCTAACAGCACGTTGATTCAGTATCAACTGGAGAGAAACTTGAACATCGCTTTCCAAGTGACTGATGCTCAAGGAAGACTCGTTTTCGATAAGAAACTAGGAACCAAGTCTGTGGGACAACACAGCCTTGAATTGGATCTTACTGATTTCGCACCAGGTGTGTATCAGTACTCCATCATCTCTGGTTCAAGCAGATTGACCAAGTCTATGGTTGTAGGTAAGTAATACCTAAAGACTTTGCAAAAATGGCCGCTTCCTTATTGGGAGCGGCCATTTTTTTTGGAAGAACTTTTTCTCGATGTGTTTACTTGGAGTAAGAGGATAAGCTACACCGTTCGGAAGCAAATGAATTTCCATGCTTCGAAGTATTTGCAACCGACCAGAGGGAGCTCAGCCTTAGCTAATGCTTCGATAACAGATTGAAGGCGTTGCAACCCGCTGGGGTTATAAATGTATAATGACTCTAAATGCGTCTAAAGACCTCAGAGTCACATAACTCAGTATTGCACATGTTGCAATGCGGAGCTTAAAGAGAGAAGATAGTACAACTCAAAAAGTACGTGTCTACCCCAAAAAAAAAGCCCCTTCGAATTATTCCGAAGGGGCTTTTTTTAATGCGTTGTTCTTTTAATCGAACAGTCCGTGTATCTCAGCATCCACAGCTGTTATGATTTTCCCTAGGTCTTCAGGGTCATCTCTGAATCCGTTATTATCTACATCGATAATTAGAAGTCTTCCTTCAGTATATGTGGTGATCCACGCTTCATAACGCTCGTTCAATCGCTTCAAGTAATCAAGACGAATGGCTTCTTCATATTCCCTTCCTCGCTGTTGTATGTTCCGCACTAGCGTAGGAACACTTGCACGTAAATAAATCATCAAGTCAGGTGCGCCTATGAATTTCTCCATGCTCTTGAACAAGGAGAAGTAATTCTCATAATCACGTGTGCTCATAAGCCCCATTCCATGAAGGTTAGGTGCGAAAATGTGCGCATCTTCAAAGATTGTTCTGTCTTGAATAATCTTCTTAGAGCTCTCTTTCAATTCAATGATTTGATTGAAACGGCTGTTCAAGAAATAAATCTGAAGATTGAATGACCAACGCTGCATGTCGTTATAAAAGTCATTCAAATATGGATTATCCTCAACATCCTCGTAATGAGCGTCCCACTTATAATGTTTTGAAAGAAGAGAGGTCAATGTTGTCTTTCCTGACCCTATGTTTCCTGCTACTGCGATGTGCATATCGTGCTGTGATTTTCTGCTTTGCACGAATGTAAGACTTTCATGTAGCGCGCTTCTCACTTGTGGAAAAGTGAGGAAAGAAAGCACTACCGAGGAAATGTCCAGATACTGGATCCATCTCCTATAAAGATGTATTTTGCATCTACATCCAAATAGCTGGAAGCTTCTGGAACCACTATGTCTATTAGCTTTATGTCCTTAGGCTGCCCAGCATAGCTGCTTAATTTATCCTCATGTAAGAGGTAAAGCATCTCTTCTTCCGCCTTGAAGTCTTTCAGGTCGCTGATTTCTAATCTATGGATAAACACCCCGAATTGATCGAAGATCAAGAGCCCTTGCTCACGGTCAGCCAAGTAGACTCGGTTTCCTGATTCAGAAATTTTGAACGGTTCTATTTTTAGCTTGACCACATTCATGAGGTTCCCGCTGTTGCTGATGACCCTGTTATTCCCATCTATGCGTATCAGTTCGAAGCTGACCGCGTCATATAACCAATAGCTGTTATTACTAGAGGTGCACATCAATGAAATGAAAGGACGTTCGAGCAGATTCAAGTCTACTAAATCTGTATGGGGACTGAGCGTATTATCTAGAATCTGGAATCCTGGAACTTCATCAAAGAAGACCAAGAGTCGCATGAAGGATGTTTGATCCACACTTCCTATGTGACCAAGAAGTTTCTCAGAATGATGACGACTCAGTTTTCCTTCTTTGTCTATAAGATCTATTCCATCTGATTGCAAAACATAGAACTGACCGCGCCCATCTGCTAGGAATCCATGATGCTCTGCGGAGAGGGGTTTCTTACCTTGAGAAGCAAATAGAAGGAGGAAGATCATTAGCCAGCTCTTCATGCGAGCTGAGGTTTTTCTGCGAATTCAAGTAAGGAATCTAGATGCACACGGGTGTTGGATAAGCGAGGAACTTTATGTTGTCCTCCTATCTTTCCTCTTGATTTCATCCATTCATAGAATGTCCCAGGTCTAACGCTATGAATCACTGGTTTCCTCAGATTGAAATCATGGGCACGCTTCGCATCATAATCTGAATTTATTCTCCGCAGGCACGTATCTAGGTCAAGTTTGAAAAGCTCAATATCCATAGGGTCTTCTACGAATTCTATGATCCATTCATGGCCTCCATTCTTGCCTTCTTCCATATAAATAGGAGCCACGCTATACTCTGCCACTTGGGCTTGATGCGTGTCGCATACTTCTGATAGGGCCTTCTCCACATTATCTACCATGAGTTCCTCCCCGAAGACATTGATGAATTGCTTCGTCCTGCCCATAACTTGAATTCTATGTGGAGCAGTAGAGGTGAATGAAATGGTATCACCTATTCTATAGCGCCATAATCCTGAATTCGTAGAGATGACCAGCTCATATACTTTGCCTACCTCTACATTAGCCAAAGAGATAGTATCAGGTTGTTCTAAGTGTGAATTTTCTAGTGGAATGAATTCATAGAAAATGCCATAGTCAAGCATGAGCAACATATCATCAGCTCCAGGTCTGTCCTGTATTCCAAAGAATCCTTCCGAAGCATTATAGGTCTGCAAGTAGTGCATCTGTGAGCTCGGAATAAGCCGCTCGAACTGCGCGCGATAAGGCCTGAAATCTACTCCGCCATGCATATATAATTCCAGATGTGGCCATACATCTAAAAGGTTTTTTGTCTTCTTTAATTCTAGGACTCTGTTTATGAGAACGAGCGTCCATGATGGAACACCAGAGATTACTGTCACGTCCTCGTCCATGCTGAAGGCCGCCATCTTTTCCATCTTCTCTTCCCAATTATCATGCAATGCGATGTCCTTTCCAGGTATGCGCTTGAACTCAACCCATAACGGAAGGTTCTTGATAATGATGGCAGAGAGATCGCCTGCATACGAATCTGCTCTAAGTTCATGTAATTGACTACTGCCACCAAGTGCTAAAGTTTTTCCTTGATAAATCCTCGACTTGGGATTATTGAAAACATGAAGTCCAAGAAGATCTTTACCTCCTTTGAAATGGCATTCTTCCAAGGTTTCCTCTGTCACAGGAATAGATTTACTGCGATCGTTCGTAGTTCCAGAGCTCTTAGCGAACCAACGTGTTTCTCCTGGCCAAAGGATGTTCTCTTCGCCATCCATACTGCGATTAATATCGCCTTTGATGGTCTCATAATCTTGGAGCGGAACTCTTTTCTTGAAATCCTCATACGAGTTCATAGAAGAGAACCCAAATCGCTTTCCCCATTCCGTTTCCGCTGCTTTTGTAAGAAGATACCTGAGCAATTCAGTCTGAGTCTCCTGTGGAAATTCCTTGAACAGGTCAATCTGACTTACTCTTTTCTTGATGAGCCAAGAGAATATGGTAGAGAAGGCCACTAACATTGTTCAGGTCTAACTTGGAGTCAAAGGTTTGAAATACATGTTCAGTTATAAAGGTAGCTACAAAATACCTCGGAAGAGCACTTTTATCCACGTTCGATTCGATGGCCTCTTGTTTCGATAGGTCATCAGCAAAGGATACTTCTTAAAGGAGATAATTATAGTGAGACAAGTGATAATTCTGCGCTGAACTTCTTATTCTTTGAGAATTCTGTGATTTGAGACCAGACCTTGATCTTGACTTTTTATATACAAAAGGTACATTCCTTTTTCTAATGTGCTAATGTCAATTTGATTCAATTCTGCAGAAAAAAAATGCCCATTCATCATCTGTTTTCCTTGGAGGTCTAAAACTTCATAATCAAGCTTGGCATACAAGTGATCTATGTTTTCTAATTGGATATAGTCGCTGGTTGGATTCTTTCTAAGCAAGAAAGCATTGGTTCCATTCTCATCCAATCCAAAACACAGGACTACTTCCATATAAAAGTCATTAATCTGAACTCCTTCATGTTGAGTAGAAATGCTGTCACTGATAAAATTGAATCTGACGATCATCGAATCCTGCAACTGAGTATGCTGGGAATTCTGAGATTCAGGGTGGACACAATAGTCCTGCCACGTGATTTCTGTATAGAGATTCTGGGATCCTGAAAAACCAGGTTCTCCATTATATAGCGTATCAGTTTCACTATATAGAACTTGACTTAACCAGGGTGTATATGAGCCTTGTAAATATCCGGGTAGAGTATCATGGACTATATTGACGAAGGACATCCCACCATCATAGGAAACTTCTACATACATCCCGTCTTTTCCCTCTTCGGTGTCTAATATGGCATTAAGGTACATGTAAGTTGGGCCTCCATTTTGGTAGTCATTCATCTTTATCTGGAACCATGAATGCATGTTAGGACCATAGTATAGATTAGTCTCAGTGAATAGCGATGGAGACTCAATGAACATGTTCTTATAAGGAATTCCAATGTGCCAAATGTTATCGGTATTCGTAGAATCTATCAAGAGATACTCAAGATTATCTTGATTTGTAAAGTCAAGCCAAACCCCGTCATATATCTGACCATTCAATGGCGTTTGGGAATAGGATGAGAAACTCATCATGAACACCAGCATAAGAAGGGGATATCTCATAGTCATTTTTTTTGGTCAGATAAATCACTCCTTGCATTGGAACAATAAATTGAATTCTAATTGACAGACTGAATGTAGATGTTCCTTGGACCAAGGCTTATGAAGAGCACCTTGATTCTATAAGCAATTAAAGCCATGAATTGGGGTCTCAATGCCTCAAAGGCATCTCAAAACGAATAAGAATAGTATCAAAAATGAAATAGTGAAGATGGACTATCAGCGGATATCCAATAAGAAAGGCATCCTCATTTGCACCCCTTTCATTTCCATCACTTCCTGATACTGCTTCACCATGCGGAAAAGCTTTGCATCTTCCCTGGATAACATCTCTAATGGATTCGCCTTCGCTTGACCTGTGAGATCCTTGATAATCTGCTGAAGCGGGTCTACTTCCTCAGGAAGATTCTTCACACGGTATTCGGTCAATCCTGCACGTTTTGCAGCCTCTGCAATAGCTTCATCAAGGCCTCCGTGAGCGTCTATTAGCCTATTCCCCAGGGCATCTACTCCTGACCATATTCTTCCTTGTCCAATAGAATCTACAGAGGACTGTTCCATGCTTCTCCCGCTAGCTACTTTGCCTGTGAAATCATCATAGATATGATCTACCATTCCTTGCCAAATTTCCATCTCACTTGACCTTAATGGACGATGTATATCCATGATATCAGCATATTGATGCGTCTTCACTCCATCATGTTTCAGTCCAAGGAATCCTTCTTCTAATCCTGCCGTGTTCGGAATCATCCCAAATACTCCAATGGATCCAGTGATGGTCATTTCACTTGCAAAAATCATATCCGCATTACAAGAAATGTAGTAGCCACCTGAAGCAGCTACGTCACCCATAGAAACAATGACAGGTTTGGTTTTCTTGGCCAATGTCATCTCTCTCCATATTACGTCACTTGCTAATGCACTTCCACCTGGAGAATTCACACGAAGAACAATAGCCTTAATACTTGAATCCTTGCGGGCTTCTGAAATCTGCTTTGCGAGTCCATCAGAGCCTATGCTTTCTTCATCTCCTTCGCCCATGTCTATCGAACCTAGGCCATAAATCACAGCTATTTTGTCCTTGGCAAAAACCTTTTCTAAGTCAATGAAATCCTTCACCGCAGAACTGCTGTAGTCATTAAGACTAACTAAAACTGGCTCATCTTCCTCTGTACCAGATTTACTCTTTAGCAATTCCACCAATTCATCTCGGTATTTTATTCCATCGATAAGGTGAGCATCTAAAGCTGTCTGAGACGTTCTTGAAGCGAGTTCATTCACAGCGGTATTCACTTGGTCAAGGGTCATGTTCCTTGATGCAGCAACGTCCTGGGCAATGTGTCCCCAAATAGAATTCAGAATCTTGTTTAGCTGCTCTTCATTTGCCTCACTCATGGAATCTAGCATGAAGGGTTCAACAGCGCTTTTGAACTTATTGTTTTTGGGCTTTATGACTTGCACGTCTACGCCTATCTTTTTGAGTAAGCCTTTCATAAAGGTCACGTCAGAACGCAATCCCTTGAACTCAAGCAATCCTTCTGGCTCCATGTAGATTTCATCAGCTGAACTGGCCAGATAATAAGCACCTTGAGAATAGAAATCACTGTATGCTACTATCCATTTTCCGCTGCTCTTGAAATCGACCAAGGCATCTCTTATTTCTTGCATAGTGGCTAGGCCGGCCATAGGACTTTTCAAGTCAAGGAAAATACCAGTCACTTTAGGATCCAACTTCGCCTTGTGAATCTGATTAAGAATGAAATTCAATCCGTCCTTCTTTATAGGCTGGAATGTGCTCATGTCAAGATGGAAGCGATTCTCATAATGGCGATCTATGATTTCATGCTCCAAGGTCAAATGAAGAATGGAGTAATCTTCTACTTCAGTATGCTCATCAGAAGAAGGACTGGCGACCATTACTATGATCATGATTGAAAGTGTAATGAGCGTGAAGATGGCCAAGAGGACCGCAAAGAAGGTTTTGAAAAAGGATGCCATATCAGGATTTTGCACAAAACTACATTAGAATGCGCTTATCTCTGTATCAATACATCATTGGAGTATAGGTCTTACAAAAGGCTAATTTCGCAGAGTGGAGAATGTGGTACTCATCCTGGGCTCTAATCTGGGAGTTAGAACGTTAAATCTTGAATTAGCAAGGAGATTCATCCAAGAACACTTGGGAGAGATTACTGGGAGAAGTTCTATCTGCTCTTCAAGTTCATGGGGATTTGAAGGAAAGGAGTTCTTGAATCAGGTCATTTCAATTCGTTCCATTTTGAACGCGCCATCAATTTTAAAGGAGATAAAGGATTTCGAAAGGAATTCAGGAAGAAAGGAGCGGGCCAAGTCCTATGCAGATCGAACCATTGACATTGACATCCTTTATTATGGAGATCAAGTCGTAGAAGAAGAAGGGCTTACTGTTCCTCATCATGCTATGCAAAATCGAAGATTCGTCTTAACACCCTTGGTTAATCTGCTTCCGGAATATGTTCATCCAATATTGAAAAAGACAAGCGTAGAGCTTTTAGAACTTTGTCCAGATAAAGGGACATGTGAAGTGTGGAAAGATGTATGATTTTATTGCCATAGAAGGGAACATAGGAGCTGGAAAGACGACACTTTCTCAGATGATAGCTCGGCATTCGGGGGCTAAGCTTGTGCAGGAACAGTTCGCTGATAATCCATTTTTGCCCAAGTTCTACGAGGATCCGTCAAAGCATGCTTTCCCCTTAGAGCTCTTCTTCTTGGCAGAGCGCTACCATCAATTAAAAGCACATTTCGCTAACCCTGATTTATTCCAACAAAAAGTGGTCTCTGATTATTTCATTGGTAAGTCCTTGATATTCAGTAGGAATAACTTGAGTGAGGATGAATTGAAGCTGTTCAGGAACTTGTATGATATCATGTTTAGCAATCTTCCCAAACCTGACTTGCTCATTTACCTGCATTTACAAACAGAAGGACTCCAAAAGAACATTAAAAAGAGAGGTAGAATTTATGAACAAAGCATTCAAGATGAGTACTTGGATGCCGTCCAGAAGGGATATCTTGATTTTCTCAGGCAGCAGAAGGCTTTGCGATCAGTCATTGTGAGCATGGATGGACATGATTTTGTAGAAGATAACAGCTGTTTAGACCGCATATATTCCATAATTGAACGAAAATTTCCACTAGGTGTTAGTTATGTGGATTTATCGGAGGATATTTGAGCCCAATAGGAGGGGGTGTGCGGATAATAGCTTTGTATGAATTCAAAGTATACTTTTGCGCCTTCAATAAATTTAACCATAAACTAGTAGAAGATGTTTCTTAGAAACCTACGTCCTTTTGTTTTGACGGTCATAGTTGCCCTGTCAATCGCCAGTTGTTCACTATTCGATGATGTAACATATGTAGTTACCCCCAACCCGCTTGAAGCTCATGGAGACAGTGTGAAAGTTACGATTACTGGAACTATTCCAGAAAAAAGTATCAATAAAAGCGCTATCGCTGACGTGACTCCAGTCATCCGTTGGGAAGGTGGTGAGAAAGCCCTTAAGACTATTACCGTTCAAGGTGAGAAAGCTGCAGGAAATGGCACAGTTATCAGCAGTAAGACTGGAGGTAACTTCAGCTATTCTGATGTGGTTGCTTACGACCCCAATATGATGAAATCTGAGCTTTTCGCTACTGCTTCTGCAGGAAAGGGAACCAAGAGAAAAGAATTGGGCGAAACCAAGATTGCTGATGGTGTGAATGCTACTCCATATCTTGTAGAGATGGATTACAAGCCTATCATGGGTAAAGATGCATTCCAACGTATCATCACTGAGCGTAGCAATGCAACTATCAATTATTTGGTGAATTCTCCAGTTGTGAGGGGTTCTGAGTTGAAAGACATTGACATGAAGGAGTGGGATAATCTTCTAAAGGAAATTGCTGCTAACGAAAGACTTGAAGCTAAAACAGTAGATATCGAAGCGTTCGCTTCTCCTGAAGGTGAAGTAGACAGAAACGATAAACTAGCTACAAGTCGTTCAGGTTCTGCTAAGAAAGCGAATGATGACTTGATGAAGAAATCAAAGGTTCCTAGCTTGGGAGGTTCTTACACTGATAAAGGTCTTGGTGAAGACTGGGCTGGATTCAGAAAGTTGCTTGAGGCTTCTAGTATGGAGGACAAAGCCTTAATCATCAGAATTCTTGAGACATACAGTGATGTTAATCAGAGAGAACAAGAGATGAAGAATCTTTCTAAGACCTACACTGAGATTGCTGATCAAATCCTTCCTAAGCTGAGAAGAGCTGAGATGGTGCTTTCATATGATGTCATTGGTTATTCAGATGAAGAACTTGTTTCTATCTCTAAGAGCAATGCTGATTCATTGAAATTAGAAGAGCTTCTTTATGCTGCTCAACTTCATTCAGATGAAGCAACTCAATTGAGTGTTTACAAAAATGCTGAAGGTCGTTTCACGGATGACTACAGAGCTGCTAACAACATAGGTGCTATCTACTTCGCTCAAGGAAAAATGACGGAAGCTGAAGCTCAGTTTACTAAAGCTGCGAACATCCAGAAGAACGCTACTACTTCTAACAACACTGGAATCTTCATGCACAAAGCAGGAGAGCGCAAGAAGTCTGCTGAAGCCTTCAGAGAAGGAATGTCAGCAGGTACTGAAGCTGCATACAACCTCGGTATCGTAAACATCCAAGACGGAGCTTACGATCGTGCAGTAAGCAATTTCAAAGGATATGATAGCGTGAACAGCGCATTGGCTGCTCTTCTTAATGGAGATGCCGCTACTGCAAGTAACATACTTGATCGTTCTGATGAAAGTGATTCTGCAAAGGCTCATTACCTAAGAGCGATTATCGCTGCTCGTGGTAAAGATGCTGCTGGAATGAACAGTCATTTGAGAGAAGCAGTTTCAAAGGATCCTTCTATGAAGACAAGAGCTGAGAAAGATGCCGAATTTCTTGGAATGACTGTGACGTTCTAATCATCACTTAAGATTTTCTGAAATCCCCAACGCGATTGCGTTGGGGATTTTTTTTTGCTGTGTT
>ERZ888423.572-NODE-572-length-37172-cov-9.347550_pt1 | contig 37172 bp, 28 predicted proteins | sample MGYA00520523_ERZ888423 | MGnify/ENA primary metagenome ERZ888423 (study PRJEB32303, sample SAMEA104408611) | aquatic metagenome | biome: Brackish water; feature: Pelagic; material: water | place: Baltic Sea | collected 2014-06-08T10:24:00 | depth 30,27 m ... | reverse complement strand
CTGCTGCTCCTAAAAAAGTGGTGGCCAAAAGAAAAGCCACTAATAAAGCAGCAATCAAGCGTAGCGTAGAAGCAGTGGCAAGTACATCTGATTCGAACGATACACTTGCAGCAATCCCAAAATCTCCCGCTACGAAAAAAGCAACAGCCAAGAAAAAAGCGCCTAGAAAAGTAGTAGCTAAAAAAGTTCCCGCTAAGAAGGTAAAAGCTAGAAAAACTCCAGAAAGAGGGTTGAGCCAAGCGAAAGCTGTCCAACTTCCAGGTGATAAAATGTCTGAATAAATAAAGGAGATCATTTCAAGAATAAAAAAGGCCCTGAATTCAGGGCCTTTTTTCATTTCCTAATGCGGAGCTTATTATACATCTGCCCCCATGATGCGTTGAACATATTTCCCTATGACATCGAACTCCAGGTTCACTTTAGCTCCTAACGTCAATGCGGAGAATCCTGTGTGCTTATAGGTATATGGAATAATAGCCACGCTAAATGCTCCCTTCTCGACATCGAAGCAGGTAAGACTGACTCCATTTACGGTAATACTTCCTTTCTCAACACAGAGAAATTTTCCCGCGTCATCTTGATACTCAAAGCGGAACATCCAACTTCCTCCCTGATCCTCAATATCAACTACCGCAGCCACTTGATCTACATGCCCTTGAACGATATGACCATCTAGTCTACCGCCCAGTTTCATGCTGCGCTCTACATTCACTCTTCGTCCTTTTTTCCAGTCAGATAAATTGCTTTTTTCCAAGGTTTCGCGAACTGCGGTCACCCAATATCCATCTTCTTCGATGCGAGTAACTGTCAAGCAAACTCCATCATGCGAGACGCTCTGATCTACCTTCAGCTCAGACTTGAGCGATGATTGCATTAAAAATTCCTTGTTATCCTTAGCCGGATGAATATCCATGACTACGGCCATCTGTTCTATAATCCCTGTGAACATATCCCCTCTCTGCTTCTACTTGTTATTGAATCCTCGGTTATCTAGTACTTGAATGTTTCCCGCTTCATTACGTGGTGTAATTCCCTGAAGACGTTTTTCATGGATGACTATTGTATAGAAATAAACCCCATCACTTACTTGTTCACCGCTATCCTTATTATCTCCTTTCCATTGTATAGCTGGGTCATGTGTCTCGAAAACAAGCTGTCCCCAGCGATTAAAAATCTGAAAATCAACACTGTCCACATATCTATACGGTTCGAAAGGCATAAAAATATCATTCAATCCATCTCCATTAGGTGAGATTACATTGGGCAATTCATACGTAGGGCAACTTTCCAAGCAAATGCTCTCGCTGAATGGACTTTCATTCTGCGTAACAGTTCCATCAGGTTGAATAAGCAAACTATCCAATGCGGTGATCACCATACATCCTACTGCATATTCTTGTGGAGGTATATATGAGAAGGTATTCGATTCAGCAATCTGCGTTAAGAAGACATATTCAGCTGTGTCATTCTCTGCGTAATAGATATTGTATGCCGTCACATCATCATTACACGGTTGACCATCGACAATCCAATTCAGCGTATAATCCTCTTCTATACAGGTTCCATCAAAACTCAAAAACGGTGCACATGGTGCTTCTAAATCAATAGGTCTAGTGCATGATTCTTGAGAATAATTTTCAATACTCATTACCAGTCCAGAGCTCGGGTCATACATTCCATAGCTTTTGATTACATAGCAATATTCAATTCCGTTAGTCAAACCAAGATGCTCGTATGGCGAAGCGCTTACATTGATCAGAAAAGTCTGAGCACCTGTTGTAGGATCCACTGTGAAAACATCATACGAATCATTGATCCAAGGAACTTCTTCATTCCACTCAATCAATACTCGGTTGTCGAGCGGTATTAAGGTCATATACACTGTGGTCGCGGCAGTGGATAAAGACACTGCAGATCCGTCATTGAGGAATTCTACTTTGTATGAAATTTGTTCGTCTATCGTGTTCAAGCCTGAATCTATGAAGAGTAAGTCTTCTTGAGGAACGTTCATCACTGCAGTGGCTATGGTGTTTCCTATCCCAACAAATGGCCCATTTTCTATACTCCTGCTTATCTGATAGCTATAAGGTCCTGTAAAGATGTTGAGGGTATCTAGATCCAAAGGAGCCGCCCAACGTATCGTGGTCTGTCCAATGCTTAGGTCTGTTATGTCGACTGTGGCTTGCGTGATAGCTGGTTTAACACGTTCAATGCGATCACATACCTCATCACTCACTATGCTCTGTGCACCATCAGGGAAACACGCGACTATTCGGTAACACACTTCAGACCCATAAGGAACGTTAGTATCAAGGTAGGTGAGAATAGTATTTCCTTCTATAGTTGAGACTAAATCATATCCCGCACTGGCTGGTAATCCTGTGATGCAAGGACCAGGCGTGAAAATTGAACTGCCGATTCTTCTATACACCTTATATCCGCTTGCATTATCGCATGAAGCCATGTCCCAAGAAAGGATGATGTCACCGCCTTGTTGCACATCAGTCAGGAGATTCTCTACGGCTTGTGCAATAACCCTGATTTGAAAGAAATCAATATCGCTCAAATCAGTACCTTGATTGGAAATATCTATGGCCTTGACAAACGCTGTATAGGGATTGACTTGAATCTGTGAGCAAGAAGGACTCCATAGGAATGTCCCCATCGCAGGATTAAATGAATTTGTCTGAGTGAAGGTCGAAGGAGTTAGAGTCAATTCAAAAGTCTCCCCGAACATCTCCAAATCCATGGAGTCATTATTCGGGTCAAAAGCTGTTATCGCTTGACTTCCTGTAGTGCCCACTATAATGCACATATCTTGCAAAGGCTGTATAGTGGGAGGCTGATTATTGCAGGCAAAAACTGTAATCTGCATGTCCCTCAACACTGAACCCACGAAATATCCATTACGGTATTCATTGATCCGTATAGCTATGTTGTATTCTCCTGCAAACATGGGACTATCCCAGGTAACAGTTCCTGTATTAGGATTTATAGAAATAACCCCATTCTGACCACCGCCCACGGCAGGAAAATCATCAGGAAAAACATAGCCTATGATGGTATTGCCCCCCGCCCCAGTGCACGGAATCAGTTCATAATAAAGGCTATCGCCATCAGGATCTACTGCTGCAGGATTATGCAACCATAACGCATTTATACAGGCATCATCTTTTGGAGGATTCAACAATTGTACTGAATTATTAAAATTTCCTGCACTTGTATTGGGCGAAATGACCAACACCGTAGTCACCGAAAAAATGACATCTATGGAATTAGGAATGTTATTTACCCCTCCATTTCTGTTGGGGTCCTCAGTATACAAAGCATAGGTTCCAGGCCCTGGAAACGTGTGTTGCTTCACATATCTGTTCTCCTTGGCCACGAAAGGAATGACCACTGTCCCGTTTCCAACACGTTGAATACTGTCAGCTGCTGACCCATCTCCCCAATCAATAGGCATGTATGGTCTATCTGCATTATTCGGGGAAGAAATGTCAGTACAGGTAAGGATGGTGATCTCGTAGGTAGTCCCTGAAACGTGGGTATAGGTAATCTGTCCTGCCCTATTATGAGTCGCCAAGCCCTGAACTGCAAGCAGCAGAAAGGCAGCGATTACCCACACTATAGTCTTGAACTCTTTAATCATGAATGAAGATGTGAATATACAGCTTAAACGAATGATTTTTCCTTTTATGAAGGCCTTTGGAAATAAAGAAAAGTCACAGCATCGGAATGCTGTTCAGTGGATGAATTCTTTTACCAAATCAAAGAATGTGTCTGGCGCTTCCGCATGCAACCAATGACCCACTGCTGGAATAGAGCGTATCTCTGATTTTTGAAATTGCATCTGTATACTCATGAAGTCTTCATCTAAGATATAAGCGCTTTTCCCTCCTCTGATAAACAGACTTGGCACCATCACTGTATCTTCTCCCACAGAATCAAGAATGTCTTCCATATGTGCATTTATCACCGGCAGATTCATTCTCCAGCCTAATTTTCCTTTTTCAACCCAATAAAGGTTTTTCAATAGAAAAAGTAGGACACCTCTGTTCTTAATCATCTTCGACATAGCTTCCTCAGCCTCTGTTCGACTGCTCACTTCCTCAAGATCTAACCCGTGTAAAGCTTCTAATATCTCATCATGGTGAGCCTCATACCGCTTTGGACCAATATCTGCTATGACCATACGCTCTATGCGATTTGGATCTATCATCGCCATCTTCATCATGGTCTTTCCGCCCATGGAATGACCTATGAATTGAGCTCGTTCTATCTTCAGCTCATCCATCAATACTATTAAATCCTTGGCCATTACCTCATAGTTCATTTCCTCCGAGTGGAAGGAATGACCATGATTTCGCTGATCTACTATGATGACCTTTTGATTTTCAGAAAAACGTCTTCCCAATGTGGACCAGTTATCCAGAGAACCAAAGAGTCCATGCACTATGATTAAGACCTTCTCCCCTTCTCCGTATGACTTATAATTCAATATCATCTTAACTTGTTCAAATACATCTGCACTGTATTCTCCATCCCATAGACCAACGCATCACAGATCAATGCGTGTCCAATAGAAACCTCATTCAAAAAAGGAATATGCTTAACGAATACCTGCAGATTATGTAAATCCAGATCATGCCCTGCATTGATTCCCATGCCCATATCACGGGCCATTGATGCCGCTTTAGCAAACTCACTCACATTCCCTCTTCCATTTATACTCTGAGTCTTCGCATAAGACTCCGTATATAGTTCAATACGATCTGGAAGTATAGCTTCCAGGGCTTCTATTTGCCTTAAATCTGTTTCCATGAAGATGGAGCTTCGGATTCCAGCATCACGGAGGCGATTGATTTTGTCTTTTAAGAGCTCTGATTTCTTCTTTGCATCCCAGCCAGCATTAGATGTCAATACTTCAGGTGGGTCAGGGACTAAAGTGACTTGATCAGGCTTCACTTCTATGACCATATTCATGAAATCATCAGAAGGATATCCTTCTATATTGAACTCAGTATGTACCACTTCTTTAAGTGCATATACATCCGCTCTTCGCACATGACGCTCATCAGGCCTTGGATGAATAGTGATGCCATGTGCCCCATAAGATTGGATATTCTTGGCCCATTGAACCAAGTCAGGATTATTCCCACCACGGGCATTTCTTATCGTGGCGAGCTTATTGATATTAACACTCAGTCTACACATAGGTTCTTTCAGGATTGTGACAAAGTTAAAGTCTTCATCCTATAACAAAGGACGATTTAATGCGTAGAATAAATAGATTTGCTCACTAAGATGTTAGCCAAAGATTACATATCGCATGAGATTCCTGTCCTTAAAATGGACGACACAGTGAAACAAGTCCTTCTATGGATGGAAGAGTATCGTGTTATGCATCTGCCTGTTTTTTCAAATGCTTCGTACATCGGGCTAATCTCTGAAGCTGATCTTCTTGGTCATGCTGATACAGATGCTCCTTTGAGTAAATTAGAATCGCGCTTCATGAAGGTGGCAGTGGGCGATGAGCGGTCAGTTTATGATGTTATAAAATTATTAGATGACTATAAATTGAGTATGATTCCTGTCCTTGACAAGGAAGGACATTTTCAAGGCACTATAAGCTATAAAGAGGTGATGAATGCCCTAGTTTCTATGTTTAATCTGAATGTGGAAGGAGCTGTTTTCATCTTAGAAATGAACTATGCTGATTATTCGCTCTCAGAAATCTCACGGCATATAGAATCTAATGATGCTCGTGTCTTGAGCAGTCACGTTTCTTTCAATGAAGTAAACAATAATGTGGACGTTACGATAAAAGTAAACATCGAGTCTATTTCTAGTATCCTACAGACTCTAGAACGCTATGATTATGTGGTCAAAGCTACGTTCCAAGACCAAGCAGGTGATGACGGGACTACGGATCGTTATGATGCCTTACTGAGATACCTGAATACCTGATTACTTTCGTGGCGTGCAACGCACCCTCATATTCTTGATATCACTTTTATTTTTCACGATGGGATCTAGGTCCCAGAGCAATGACTATGTCCTTAAGGATTTCGTCATCGAGGGCAATAAAAAGACCAAGGAATGGCTCATTCTGCGAGAGTCTGGGTACAAGAAAGGGGACATCATAGCTGCTGAAGAATTGGACGCAGCGATAGAGGCTATCAGAAGGAATGTTGCTAATCTCCAGCTCTTCCTTCATGTCACAGTGCACCCTGTCGTGTTGACTGATAATAATCTGCTCGTCCTTATCCAAGTCGCGGAGCGATGGTACCTCTATCCAATACCATATGTTCGCTTGGCTGAACCTAACTTCAATACTTGGCTCAGAAACTCCACAGAGAGCAGAACAAACTATGGCATCAAACTGAAACAATTCAATTTTAGAGGTCGTGATGAACGACTTGAATGGACTTTCCAGTCTGGATATGCCAGAGAATTAGGATTGAAATATTCTAATCCATACCTATTGCCCAATAAAAACTGGGGGGTGCAGGTATTAGCTCATTACAAGGAATTCGGGGAGATTAACATAGGAACCTTTGATAACGAACGAGTCTTTTATTCAGGAAACTCAGATACACGCACAGAGCAGCGCTATGCTCTTGGAACAAGTTACAGGCCTGACATCTATTCAGAGAACATCTTCATGCTCAGCTATCAGAACATCCAAGTCTCTGAAGGGGTTCGTGATGAACCAGGAATCCAACTGCAGCGTGATGGCGCTCGTATGCGCTATTTTTCAATGGCTTATTCCTATGACTACGCAGACGTTGATGACAGAAGTTATCCTACAAAGGGAGAGCATTTCATCTTCACTGCTGAGCAGTTAGGACTGGGTTTCTTCGATGATAGTCCAAGTGTATTCAGAACTGATATTGCGGTGAAAGTGTATAGGCCCTTGTCTAAGAAATTTACCCTTCAGAATATGGTCAAAGGCCAAGCCAGCCTCTTCGAGAAATTCCCCTATTACCTTCAGGACGGACTTGGATATGGAAATAACTCAATACGTAGCTATGAATACTACGTTATGGACAGTCAGTTCTATATCCTCAGTAGGAATAATCTCCAGTTTAATCTTCTTCCTGATCAGAAGTTGAATATGGATGATATTGGCAAGATCCCCATGAGCAAATTAAGCTATAGCTTTTACTTGAACCTCATTGCTGACATTGGGTATGCTGGGGATAGACTCTATGCAAATCAAAATCCCCTGAACAATACATGGCTTATGGGAACTGGGCTTGGCTTGGACTTTGTAACCAGCTATGGAGCAGTGCTCAGGATGGAGTATACCGTGAATAAATTGGGAGAAGACGGCTTTTACTTGCACTATAGGAAATCCATCTAAGGAAAGACACATCAATTTGCCCTACCTTTATGGCCCAAGAAAAAAGCATTATGCGCATTGCCCTTTATGGAACCCGATTCAACGAAGAGTTCGTTCCCGATGTCAAGGCATTACTGAAACGCATCGAGGAAGAAGGTTCTCAGCTTAAAGTACATGCTGAATTCATCAGAGAACTTCATTCACATGGCATCGAACTCCCTACTCACGTCACTTTTTCGGGTTATGACGACCTCAAAGACCAAGTAGATGTACTCCTTAGTATAGGTGGAGATGGAACGTTCTTGAATACCCTTACGCTCGTTAGAGACAGCGGAATACCTGTTTTGGGTATCAATACCGGTCGGTTGGGATTCTTAGCTTATGTCTCTGCAGAGCGCATTCAGTCTAGCTTAGATTTACTTTTCGCTGAAAAATTCAGCACTAAAAATCGCTCCTTATTGCAAGTGCACACAAGCGTTCCTCTTTTTGGAGAAACGAATTATGCCTTGAATGAAGTAGCTGTGCACAAAAAAGACTCCTCGTCTATGGTGATTATTCACATGGAAGTAGACGGAAAATATCTCACGTCTTATTGGGCTGATGGACTTATAATCTCAACTCCTACAGGATCTACAGGATATAACCTCAGCTGCGGAGGCCCAATAGTCGCTCCGAATACAGAATGCCTAATTATCACTCCTAAGGCGCCTCATAATCTTACCGTAAGACCTTTGGTCTTAAAGGATGATGTGGTCTTGAAAATGCGTGTAGAATGCAGAGATGACCAATTCTTACTTTCGCTTGATAGCCGCTCTCATACCTGCGAGAGTGATATGGAAATCACCATCAGCAAGGCCAACTTCCCTATGAAGATCATACGCCCTGAGGGCAGTAGCTTCTTCAGGACTATGCGCAGAAAACTGAAATGGGGTGCAGATATCCGAAATTGAGCGCTGCAATTTTTGGAACGGATCTTGGTATTTGTTCCTTGAAGTCTAGAGTCCTAAATTTACAGCTCACGAATTGACCCAATATTATGTTTAAGAACAGAATCGCCCTACTGACCATCCTTTCACTCTCTATCGCTACCTATAGCTTTACGAGCATGGATCAAGGAAACAAGACACAGAACACTGAAAAAGACTCCAAAGTAGGTCTTGAAGTAGGAAATATCGCTCCTGATATCATCATGAATAACCCTGATGGAAAGGAATTGAAATTGAGCGATCTAAGAGGTCAAGTCGTTCTTGTTGATTTTTGGGCATCATGGTGTGGCCCATGCCGCAGAGAAAACCCTAACATCGTGAGTGCATTCAACAAGTACAGTAAAGCGAAGTTCAAAGAGGGTAAAGGATTCAATATCTTCTCTGTTTCCTTAGATAGCGATGTGAACCGCTGGAAATCAGCGATCACTCAAGATAACCTTGAATGGTCAAGCCACGTTTCTGACCTTCAGAAATGGAACAATGCCGCAGCTAGAGCTTATCAAGTAAGCAGTATTCCTTCTTCGTATCTTGTAGATGCAAATGGAATCATCGTTGCCAAAGGTGGGGAGCTTCGTGGAATGGGTCTCCATACGAACATCGATGCTTTAGTCAAGAGCCTGAAATAATCTTCAGCCCATATCTGATGTTTTCCTTTTTCTTTCACATTCTTTAGCTCCTAGCTAAGGCTTGATTGTATAGCTTTGTCCAATGACTAAGCGAATATTAATCACTGGAGGCGCAGGATTCATTGGGAATCATCTGGTAAGGCTATTTGTGAATTCCTATCCTGAGTATCAGATTTACAATCTGGATAAACTCACCTACGCTGGGAACTTAGAGAACCTGAAGGATGTGGAGTCAAAACCGAATTATCACTTTATAAAAGGTGACATCACGGATAAAGATGAGATGCAAAACATCTTCAAGAGCCATTTCTTCGATGCTGTGATTCACCTTGCTGCAGAGTCACACGTAGACCGTTCTATCTCAGGTCCTGATGAATTTGTCTTGACCAATGTAGTAGGTACCGTGAATTTGCTTAATGCAGCTCGAACTCATTGGGCAGGAAAGATGGAAGGAAAACTCTTCTACCATGTTTCTACTGATGAAGTGTATGGTTCATTAGGCCCTAAAGGTGCTTTCACCGAATTCACTGCCTACGATCCTCGTAGCCCATATTCAGCTTCCAAAGCATCTAGTGATCACTTCGTACGTGCTTTTCATCATACCTACGGAATTCCTGTTGTCCTAAGCAATTGCTCTAACAACTATGGCTCGTATCAATTCCCTGAGAAGCTCATTCCGCTTATGATTCATAACATCAAGTATGAAAAACCTCTACCCGTTTATGGTAAAGGGCTCAATGTAAGAGACTGGTTATGGGTAGAAGATCATGCACGAGCTATCGATACTATATTCCATAAAGGAAAACAAGGAGAGACGTATAACATAGGCGGGAATAACGAATGGACTAATATTGACCTCGTAAGAAGACTCTGCGGGATTATGGATACCAAGCTCGGCCGTGAAGCAGGAACTTCTGAAAAACTCATTACGTATGTGCAAGATCGCGCTGGTCATGACATGCGCTACGCCATAGATGCAAGCAAGATAAAAGCTGAACTTGGCTGGGAACCTAGCATTGAATTCGATAAGGGTTTTGAGACCACCATAGATTGGTATTTGGAGCATTCAGACTGGTTGAATCACGTGACTTCTGGTGCTTACTTGAATTATTATTCTGAGCAATACGCTGACCGTTAATGGGCTTCTTCAACAATCTATTCCGAAAAAAGGAAAAACTTCTTGAGCCTGCTGATATCTCTACCTTGCACGTAGATATTCATTCGCATTTCATTCCTGGAATTGACGATGGAGCTGAGGATTTAGAGCAAAGCTTGGATCTGCTTCGCAAGATGTCTGAACTTGGATATCGTAAGGTCATTACCACTCCCCATGTCATGAGTGATTTCTATCGCAATGACCCTAAAATCATTCTCGCTGGCCTTGAAAAAGTACGTCAAGGAATTAAAGAAGCAGGAATCCCTATTGAAATAGAAGCAGCTGCTGAATATTATCTGGATGATCAACTAGAATCATTGATTGAGCGTAATGAAGTACTGAGTTTTGGTAATAAATATCTGCTCTTCGAAATGCCTTTTATCGCAGAACCACAGAATCTTGCACGGGCTGTATTCAATATGCAATTGGGAGGCTATAAACCGATCCTAGCTCATCCTGAACGCTATCAATTTTGGCATAACGACTTTCAGAAATATGAGGACATCTTTGATAAAGGAGTTCTACTTCAAGTCAATATCAACTCATTGAGCGGATATTATTCTCCGGCCGTAAAAAAGATTGCTGAGCAACTCATTGACAAAGACATGGTGAGCTTTCTAGGCACAGATTGTCACCGAATGGAACACCTAGACATCTATCAAAACATCACTTGCCGCACTCCGTATTTTCATAAGTTATTGGGAAGTGGGAAGTTGTTGAATTCTACTTTATAGGTGGTGATGTGTCATTTGTCAATAGTAATCAGGCAATAGTCTTCTTTGCTTATACTACCATTCAAAGTCAGCGTCTAATTCCCATTCAAAGTCTACTCCCCCATCTCCACCATAACCTCTTCCATCTTTAAACGCATCGCAGTTGGGCTGAAGAGATAATCCTCAGCTAGCATGCAGAAGGCTGTGTAGCTACCTCCTTTGAGCACATATCCTACGTAGCCTCGAGCGCCTTCTATGTAGCCGCTTTTAGCCCAAAGCTTTCCTTCGATACTCGTTCCTTTTCCCATGCGATTCATGGAGCCGCTGCGGCCAGCTACAGGGAGTCCATTCTTGAAGGCTTCGAAATAAGTTTCCTTGCTCAATCTCTCAAGCAATGCCACCATAAACTCAGCCGTTACCGCATTTCCGCGAGATAGTCCGCTTCCATCTTTTACGGTGATACTTCCTGTGTTCAGTCCTTTTTCTTTACACCATTCCATTAGCTTTTCTAAACCATCAGCTGTGCTTCCATTTCCTTTTTTGGCTCGGGAGATTTGGCGTAAAAAATGCTCGGCATAGAGGTTATCGCTTTCCATCAGCGTGTGTGCAATTAAGGATTCCAGCCGTGGGGATTCCAAGACCAAATATTCCTCTACCATGGTGCTCCCCATTATATCTTTGGCCACTTTGGATTCGGTCTCCATACCTAGTCCTTTGATTCCCGTCTTTTCAAACATGGAGCTCAACTCGCTCTTAAACGAAGTAGCCGGATCAGGCATAGCGCCTTTCACAGTGAAAGATTGTTCTCCCAAAGGAATTTTCCCATGAAGTCTCATTACCTTGCTTCCTGGGGCACCATAGAAATAGGCTTCATCTCCTCTTATGGCCGCTCCTGTGACCTCATTTATAAATGTGATTCCAGCTTGATCTGGCTTTACTGATCTTAATCTCGTGACAGCCCCTATCTGCTCCGTACTCTGTAATTCTGCAACGAACATATTCTCTTTATATGTGAAGGCATGCGCTCCCGCAGCATAGTAGTTCCCCATGTCCTGCCATGTCCATTCATCAGGAATATCCTCGCCTGAATAGATACTTTCATCTATGATGATATTTCCTTGGATGCTCCTGATTCCTCTGGCTTTCAATGAGGCCATGACCTGCGCGGCAATAGGTGATCCATTGCCATACTCTTTCATGAAATCATCGCTTTCCAAGGCTGGATCCCCTCCTGCTTCAATAATCAGATCTCCAATTAAGACTCCGTCTGCATTCACCTTTCCGCTGGCTCCCACCTTGGTCACGAAAACATGGTCTGCTCCAAGGATATCCATAGCTGCATAACAAGTCAAAATCTTCAGCGTAGAAGCCGGACTTATACGTTTCTGTGTGTCATGTGAGGCAAGGGTCTTACCTGTATTCAGGTCCTTGGCGATAAATACCAATTGGCCGGCTTGCATCTCAGCCGCTATGGCCAAGGCATCAACCTTTTGTTGCAGCTGCGCATGCAACATTCCTGAGATTAGAAGGAATAGAGGGAGGATCTTCACGTTCATAGCACTAATTTAGCCGCATGTGCGGAATTGTTGGTATTCATGGATCAAGGGCCGAAAGTGCAGATCTTTCTGCTTCGCTCCGTGCACTTTCCTTGCGTGGGCCTGATATGCAAGCTTCACTGCTCAGCGGAAAAGCCCTCCTCGGTCATAGCCGCCTCAGCATCATAGATACCTCATCGGCATCAGATCAGCCTATGCAGGATCCTTCAGGGAGGTATTCTTTAATCTTCAACGGAGAGATATACAACTACCGTACCCTAGCTGCGCAGCTTGAGGAAGCAGGAGTTTCCCTACGCACCCATGGCGACACTGAAGTGCTGCTGCATTGGCTCATCCTATACGGCATAAAAGGGCTTCAAGACCTGAATGGCTTCTTTGCTTTTGCCTTTTATGACAAAGAAGACGATGCGCTCCTGCTCGCGCGCGATCGCATCGGAATCAAGCCTCTGTATTATGCTGTTGCTGATCATGAATTGATCTTCGGGTCGGAGCTAAAAGCCATCCTTCCCTTGCTCCCAGAAAAGACCATCAATCCTGTTTCGGTGGATCTCTTTTTCCAATTGAATTACATCCCCGCTCCGCAAACCATTCATCAGGAAGTGAAGCAACTCTTGCCCGGTCATCTGCTTGAATATCGAAATGGAAAGACTTCTATCAGTGCCTATTTCAAAATATCGGATGCCATTCGCAAGCCCTCGAAGCAGAAGGAGAACCTGCATGATCTGCTTGCTTCATCGGTGAAAAGAAGACTAGTGGCTGATGTGCCTTTGGGCAGTTTTTTAAGCGGGGGTGTTGATTCCAGCATCATAGCAGCGCTTGCCATACAAGAGAAAAAAGACCTTAAAACCTTCAGCATAGGCTTCGCTGATCAGGCGTATTTCGATGAAAGTCCCTATGCCGAAAAAGTGGCTCATCACATCAGCTCTGATCATCAGACCTTTCATATCCATGAAGAAGAACTGCTGCATAGTTTAGATGATGTCCTCGCCTATATCGATGAGCCATTCGCTGATTCCTCGGCCATTGCCGTCTATGCCCTTTCTCGTTTTGCCCGTAAACACGTCACCGTAGCCTTATCAGGCGATGGGGCTGATGAGCTCTTCGGGGGATATACGAAGCATCAGGCGCACCTCAGAGCCATAGAAGCACCTTGGACTGATTCCATATTGAACGCATTCAGGCCCCTGCTTTCCCTCATGCCTAGCTCCCGAAGCTCAGCGCTAGGAAATAAAATGCGCCAGGTAGATCGCTACCTGCGCGTAGCCTCCGCTGATCCTGGGGAGCGCTTCTGGGCATGGAGTTCTTGGACATCTGAAGAACGACTTCGCTCGCTCTTGAAAGAAGAAATCCTAGGTTCATCTCGTGAGGCGCGTGCATCATATCTTCCCACTAACCAGAGCATGGAGGAAGTGCTGCTGCGCGATACAGAATTGGTATTGCCTAATGATATGCTCGTCAAAGTAGATCGCATGAGCATGGCCAATAGCCTTGAAGTGCGCGTACCCTTCTTAGATCATGAAGTGGTGAGCTATGCCCATAGCCTCAACGCTGACCAGCGCATGAGCAAGGGAAAAGGAAAGAAAATCTTACGAGAACAGTTCTCGCATCTGCTGCCTGCAGAGATCTTCGAGCGCAAGAAAAAGGGCTTTGAAGTACCCTTAGAATCATGGTTCCTAGGTCCTTTGCATAGCCGATTGAATAGCGTCCTCAGCGATGGTCTCCTCGCTGAAAGCGGATTCTTTCATACTCAAGAACTGTCTCATCTAAGCAGAAAACTCTCCCAAAAGAACATTGCCGAAGAAGTGCATCTGCTCTGGGCATTGATGGTGTTTCATTCCTTTCTCAGGAAAACGCTGAGTTTTAGAATCAACTAGGGTATTATCCAATACAATCAGAGCATTTAGCGCTCCTTTCTCCAAGGATCCCGATATTCGCGCTCCCATTAAAATTATACCATGAACAAGTCATTTCTATTTCCGCTATTTAGCATCTTTATTATCGCATGCTCCAGCCCTAAAGCTCCAGAGACCGTCTCTGAAGATGTGCTGACAGATTCTATCCCAGCTCCTCTCGCCTATCCTCAGGAGAAACACTTGAAGAACGTTCAGCAACTCACCGATGGTGGAGATAATGCGGAAGCTTATTGGAGTTTTGATGATAGCCGTCTCGTTTTCCAAGCTAAGAACGACAAATGGGGATCTGCCTGTGATCAGATCTATGTGATGAACCCGAGTACGGAGACCTTTATGACTGAGACTGCGCCTCCCCTTGTTTCTACTGGAAAAGGAAGAACTACCTGCAGCTATTTCATGCCCGGTGATTCTACCGTGATATTCGCTTCTACGCACCTTGCTGATGCTGCATGTCCTCCTGAGCCACCGCATAGTGCGAAGTATGTATGGCCTATCTATGAGAGCTTTGACATCTTCGTTTCTGACTTGAAAGGAAACATCATCAAGCAGATGACCAAAACCCCGGGCTATGATGCAGAAGCTACGCTTTCCCCACAAGGAGATAAAATCGTATTTACCTCTACCCGCAGCGGTGACCTAGAACTATGGACCATGAACATAGATGGTTCTAACCTTAAACAAGTCACTACGGAGCTAGGTTATGACGGGGGCGCCTTCTTTTCCCCTGACGGAAAGAAACTCATCTTCAGGGCTTCACGTCCTAAAACGCCTGAGGCTATCAAAGAATACAAAGACTTGTTAGCCCAAAATCTTGTTCAACCTACTGAGATGGAACTTTTCATCTGCAATGTAGATGGAACAGACATGAAGCAGATTACCCAACTCGGAAATGCGAATTGGGCACCTTTCTTTCATCCTTCTGGAGAGAAAGTGCTTTTTTGTAGCAATCATTTAAGCGAAAAAGGATTTCCTTTCAACCTGTACATGATCAATTTAGATGGCACAGGACTGGAGCAAATCACCTTCGACACAGCTTTCGATTCCTTCCCTATGTTCTCGTATGACGGAAAGAGACTCGTATTTGCTTCTAATAGGAACAATGGCGGAACCAGAGCCACGAATCTATTTGTGGCTGATTGGGTTGACTGAACAATAATAATTCTAAGGAACTACTTCTTGCACATGCAAACATCTTTTGATTAGAATATCCATGAATGCTGTCAGTAATATTGATTTAAGTTCTACTTGAAAGTACTGAGCCCTTGTCCCTAAATCGGCAAGGGTTTTTTATTGGAAAAAAGCAGCGTAACTAAGAACTATCTTGTCTTTGTCTCTACGCTTTAATCACGTTTTCCCTCAACATGAAAAACACATCTCGCATCAGCATTCATTGGTTCAGACGCGATCTTCGCCTGGAGGATAATCATGCCTTGTTTCAAGCCTTGAACTCGGGAGAATCAGTGATTCCGCTTTTTATTTTCGATGAGGATATTCTTCAAGAACTTCCAAAAAATGATGCGCGTGTTTCATTCATTCATGATCAGCTTCATGCTATTCAGGAGCGCATTCAAAAGCTAGGCAGTAGTCTGCTTGTCATACATGGACATCCTGTTGAAGTCTGGAAAAAACTCAGCGCTGAGTATGAGATCTCATCGGTTCATTGCAATGCTGATTATGAACCTTATGCGATGAAACGTGATGAGGAGATTAAAGCGCTTTTGGCCAAGAAAAACATTCCCTTTTTCGCTTACAAAGACCAAGTCATTTTTGAAAAAAACGATGTCTTAAAAGCTGACGGAACTCCATACACTGTGTATACTCCGTATTCCAAGAAATGGCTAGCACAATGCAGCCCAAGCGACTTTAAGGCCTTTCCAAGCGAAGAGCATTTAGATAAATTTCACACCTTTGAAAAGACTCCAGATTTTCCAAGTTTGAAAGTTTTGGGCTTCGAGCGAAGCTCCATAATAGTTCCTGATTTCAGATTAGAAAAAAGCAGAATTCAGCGTTACGCAGAAACCCGAAACTTACCTGCTGCTGACGGAACTTCCTTACTCTCTACTCACCTCAGATTCGGGACAATTAGTGTACGATCCGCCTTCAGAAGAAGCATGGAATGGAACGAGACCTTTGCCAAAGAGCTGATCTGGAGAGAATTCTTAATGCAGATTCTCTTTCATTTTCCGCAGGTGGTTCATCAGAGTTTCAGGGTTAAATATGACCACATCATTTGGAGAAATAATGAAAAGGAATTCGCGCTGTGGTGTGAAGGAAAAACAGGATTTCCCATGGTAGATGCCGGCATGCGAGAATTGAACGCAACGGGACTCATGCATAATCGCGTGCGTATGGTAGTAGCCAGTTTCTTGTGTAAGCATCTGCTCATAGATTGGCGCTGGGGTGAAGCTTATTTCGCCAATAAGCTTCTAGATTTCGAACTCTCCTCAAACAATGGAAACTGGCAATGGGCCGCAGGAAGTGGCTGTGATGCTGCCCCGTATTTCAGAGTGTTCAACCCAAGCCTTCAGATGGAGCGCTTCGATAAAAACCTGAGATACATCAAGAAATGGGTTCCTGAATACGAGACCAGTTCATATCCTGAGCCTATAGTAGAACATGCTCTTGCGCGTGACCGAGCCATAGCCACCTATAAAAAGGCATTGGATAATTTCAAGGGCTAATGTTAGCTTTGAAGTGCTTAATACTCTCAGATGCTAAGAAATCTACTCTTCATTTTACTGATTCTCTCTTCTATCTCGGCAAGCAGTCAAGCACGCTTCGGGATTAAGCTAGGTGTGAATGTATCTGACCTCATCCTTCGCTCTGATGGAGATGAATCCTACAGCTTTCCATATGAGTTCAGCAGCACAGTTAATCCGCTTGTGGGTGTCAGTCTCAAAGCTCCATTAAATGAGAGATTCAGCTTCATGGCTGAGATGGAAGTAAAGTCCAAGGGCTACCAAATCAAAGCCCACAAGGAGATTTTCTACATCACATACCTCAGTGTTCCTCTTCTTATTCGATATGACCCTCATGAACGACTTTTTTCTGCTTCGGTCCTGAGATTGGCTTCGCGCTATCGCAGCACGTGAAGATCAAAGGGAGGTTCAATGAATTCGGTCTCATTGACATTGGAAAAGATTTCTCCATGAATCTGGCCGCTGGTGCTCGATTCAGAGAGAATCTTGAAGTAGCGCTGCGCTATAACCCAAGCATCAGCCGACTTTCTCAAACGAATTTCACAGATGATTCTGGTCAACTGAAGAATACCGTGACTTCTTATCATAATGTGCTATGCCTTGAGTTCAGGTACTTCCTCAAGAACAAGGAATAGATCTATCTCCTTCTTCAAAGCCCGACAGCAGATGCTGAATGCTAGATCGTTAATGCATTCTAAAATTCTCGCTCATTCCCTTCTAGCTTGATATCTTTACACCCCCTCGCCTCAGCGAGTGAACAGAAGAAGAACATGTCCATTTTAGAAGAAATAAAGAAGCGAAAGACCTTCGCTATCATCTCCCACCCTGACGCTGGAAAGACTACGCTCACTGAGAAATTCCTCCTCTATGGTGGGGCTATTCAGACTGCCGGTGCTGTGAAGTCGAACAAAATTAAGAAGACTGCCACTTCTGACTTTATGGAGATAGAAAAGCAGCGTGGTATCTCAGTTGCGACCTCAGTGATGGGATTCGAGTATAATAACTTGAATATCAACATCTTGGACACTCCTGGTCACAAGGATTTCGCAGAAGATACTTATCGAACATTGACAGCTGTAGACAGTGTTATCCTAGTCATTGACTGTGTTAAAGGTGTCGAGGAGCAGACGGAGCGACTCATGGAAGTATGCCGTATGCGAAAGACTCCCGTGATGATCTTCGTGAACAAGATGGACTTGGAAGGAAAAGATGCCTTTGATCTGCTAGATGAACTTGAAGAGAAACTCTCCATCAAGGTTAGGCCTTTAAGCTGGCCTATAGGTATTGGCGCCACATTCAAGGGAATCTATAACCTCTTTGATTCTTCATTGAAGCTCTTCGATGCAGGAAAAACAAAGGTGGAAAAAAGTTCGGTCAGACTTAAAGATTTGAATGATCCTCAGGTCGATAAACTGCTTGGCCAGCAAGCTGCTCAATTGCGAGAAGATGTAGAATTAATCAATGGAGTATACGAGGCCTTTGACCCTAAACCCTATACACAGGGCGACATCGCTCCTGTCTTCTTTGGAAGTGGAGTAAACAACTTTGGAGTACAGGAATTGCTTGATACCTTCTGTCGCATAGCCCCGATGCCGCAAGGCAGGCCGACTACTGAGGGAACTATTGCCGCCACTGATCCTAATTTCTCAGGCTTTGTATTCAAGATTCACGCGAACCTGGATCCTAAACACCGTGATAGGATTGCTTTCTTGCGTATATGCTCAGGAAAATTTGAGCGAAACACCTTTTACCATAATGTGCGCGAAGGGAAAAAAGTGCGCTTCTCTAATCCCACCACCTTCATGGCCCGAACGAAGAGCCTTATAGATGAAGCGTATCCCGGTGATGTAGTGGGGCTTTATGACACGGGGAATTTCAAGATAGGTGATACGCTCACTGAAGGGAAGGAATTCATGTTCAGAGGCATCCCGAGTTTCTCTCCTGAACTCTTCAAGGAATTGGTCAATATGGACCCTATGAAGAGTAAGCAACTAGAGAAAGGAATCATGCAATTAACTGATGAAGGTGTTGCCCAGCTCTTTACCAAGGAAATGGGTAATCAACGTATCGTAGGTGTTGTGGGTGAACTTCAATTCGATGTTATTCAATACAGACTTGAGCATGAATATGGTGCGAGTTGTCAATTTAAACCACTCAAGTTCTACAAGGCTTGCTGGCTTACCACGGATAACTCTACCAAGCTTAAGGAATTCTGCCGACTGAAGAGTAACGAGATTGTATTGGACAAGGATGGAAACTATGTCTTCCTCGCACCTTCCCAATGGATATTGAACCTTGAAAAACAGAATAACCCTGAAATCGCATTCCATTTCACTAGTGAATTCAAGACCGCTACAGAACTGGCCTAAAATTTGTCTTAGCCCATGTACTTAGTACATTCGCAGCAATAGATGAACAAAATAATGTCTCCCATGATTAGAGTACTTTTTATCCTTTCCTTAATCTTTTTATTCAGTAATTCGAGCATTGCTCAAGGTTATGAGATTAAGATTCAAGTGAAGCCTTTGACAGATTCTACCATCTATTTGGCCAATTATTTCGGGGCAAAAATGTACTACGCTGATACTGCCAAGATTAATAAGAAAGGCCTTGCTGTGTTCAGCGGAACCAAGGCACTAAAAGGTGGGAAATATTCTATTGTCACTCCTGGACCTAAGTTCTTCGAAGTGCTTATTGACGAAGATCAGCATTTCGAAATAATAACGGACACCACAGATCTCATCATGAACTTCCATGTGAAAGGATCTGCAGCAAATCAGCTCTACTATGAATACGTGAAGTATATCAATGCGAGAAAAGTGGAGGTAAGCGAGTTGAACCAAGTACTCATAGATCCAGATACTGACAGTACAGCCTCTAAGAAGGCTAGCAAGCGCGTAGTGGAGATCAATAAAGAAGTACAGGAGTACCAATCGAAATTGGTCAAGGAGAATCCTAAGAACTGGGCGGCCATTGTGATTAATATGTCCATCGCAGTTCCTATCCTTGACGCTCCTAAAAATGAGAATGGAGTGGTGACCGATTCCTTGTTCCAATACCGTTATTACTTGGATCATTTCTTCGACCACATGCCGCTTGATGATCCCCGAATCGTGCGCACGCCAGAGTTCGATAGGAAGCTGAAGGATTATTTCACCACTGCATTACTCCAAGACCCTGACACCATTGCAAAATATGCTGATCGTACGATCCAAAGTGTAACCTATGACCCTGATCTATTCAAGTATATCGTGCACTTTTGCACGTATAGTTTTGAGACCAGCAATATCATGGGAATGGATGCTGCTTTTGTGCATATGATAGAGAACTATTACATGACAGGTAAAGCAACGTGGATGGACTCTACGAATCTTGCCAATGTGACTGAACGTGCGATGAAGATGAAGCCAACACTCCTTGGCCAAAAAGCACCTTTCATGCGCATGGCTGACAGTACAGGTACTAATTTCATTTCGCTCTACGATGTGGATGCAGATTATACGGTCATCTACATATGGGACCCTGATTGCGGACATTGCAAAAAAGAGAACCCGAAAATGGTTCAGCTGTATGAAAAGTATGCTGCAGATGGTGTGAAGGTATATGCCGTAGGAAACCCTTACGAGAATGAGGAGTGGATAGAGTATTTGCGGACACATAAAGAGATGAACAAACTCATCAATGTCTCCGACAGTCCAGCTCACCCTTCTCCTTTCAGGACCTACTATGACGTGCACTCCACTCCTGTGGTTCTTCTCTTGGACAAGAACAAGAAAATTATTGCAAAGAAAGTAGGTACTGAACAACTGGATTCCATCATAGAACGTGAACTCAAAAAACAGAAGTAACCCTAGGCTTGATAGCAATACTTTAAAAGACGTCCTTTGTCTTTGCATTAAGCTATCTCACCATGTCATTACGTTCATTCAGTCTAGTCTTTGTTTTTTTTATTGGATTACAGATCCCTGCGCAAGTAAGCAATGAGAATTGCTCAGGAGCTATCAATGTAAATCCTAGCGAATTCGGAGTCAGTACTTGGCAGTCCTCTTCATTGGGAAATAGCTCTTCTGGAGCATCGTGTGCGGGAAATTCTAATGATGACGTCTGGTTCAAATTCACAGCTCGTTCTTCGAATGACATCATCCTAGCTCAAGACCCTTTAGCAGTCTATGACGTGGTAGTGGATATTTATTCTGCTTGCGGTTCAGCAAGTTTGGGTTGTTCGAACGCGTATCCAGCTGGACAGATTGAGCGATACACTGCAGGAGACCTAGTTCCAGGACAGCAGTATTTCTTTAGAGTTTTTAATGCTGATGCTAGCGCAGGTGAGGGACAGCAAGTGCAAGTGCAAGTAAAAACATTCGCTCATACTCGCCTGCGAGATCAGGATTGCGGTCGTATGAATTTCCAATTGCAGGATGTAATGCTATCCCAGCGAAACGATCTAGGACAGCTTTATCAAACTGCTGGCATCGGAGTGGATGGATATGGATTCAAGATCTCTTCTCAAGACGGCAGTCAATCCATCACGATACAACAGACCACTGGATATCCTTTCTCGCTTCAGCTCGTCAATATTCCTTTTCTGCAATATGGACAGACTTATAATGTACAAGTTCAACATAGGGTAATAACTCAGGCAAATGGAAGCACGCAAAGCCTTTGGAGCCACTTCGGGGAAGTATGTCTAATAGGTCTTACCATTCCTCCAAGCACACAACTAAGTGCTCAATACTGTAATGTGACAGTCAATGAAAATAGTTCGATTATAGCTAATCAAGTAACCGGAGCAGATCTTTACCGATTTAGTTTCAGCGGTCCTGAGGGAATTCATGTCACTGAAAGTCCGAACTATGGCCTTTTATTGAGCACAATAGGTTCTACTGGGAATCTGCTTATTCAAGGGAACACCTATCAAGTAACGGTAATAGCCAGAATTAACGGATCTTGGTCTCTTCCTGGAACCGTCTGCTCACTTACGCTCAATTGTCAAGATTTACTTTCTCCGCACTTATCTGCCTATCCTGCGAATGTAGAAGATACATGCGGGAACATTCCTGCAGCTTTAGACATCACTGCGAGCGATACCGAAGCAGGTAGCTTACCTGTGATCCTAGAAACGATAAATTTCTCTGCTACTGATGCGGCACATAATGTTACAGCCAATACATCAGGTGTTCTTGCCTTAACTCTTCCTGGGATAAATGGGGTTGCTGCGAATTACACATGGACCTCTAGTGCTGTGCGTTTTATCGTCACCAATACAGGGGCTTACCTCTTAGGAGAATTGGTCTCTACGGACGCTAGTAATGCGCGTTGGGAAGTACATATCGCATTGAAAGATGAAATGGACTGGGCCTCATGGAGCAGTTTGACTACGGTCACAGCTCCATTCATTCCAAGAACCTACAAGGATGACACGGGGCTTGCTGCGAGCCAAGGAAATGCTTGGACCACTTGGACATATTATACCATAGACGGAACCAAGTCATTCTTGAGAGGTAAAGGAAGTATAAATGGTGCTTTTTTAAATGTCTCCCAATCTCCCTCTAGTCTACAATTTGGATTCCAAGCTGGAAATGCAGCCAACAACCAAAGCTTAGGTATGGGCTTCTCTTCTTGGTTTTTCGCTTCTGGAGTAATAAACGGTCAGGCCGTGAATACTTCAGGCACAATGAGTAGTGGAAGTGAATCTGTAGGAACTATGTCTGCCATCTCTTGCCAGCCTTGGGTCCTCAGAAAATGGAGCGCTCAAGACCCTTGCGGAAACAAGATGATTACTGACCAATTAATCACTTACCCTACTACTGTATGCCAAGCTCCCACGGGAATGGACGCAGTTGAGATAGGTTTCGGAACGATGAATCCACGTGTGAACGGAATATGGAATAATCCTGAAGGCGGGAATAATTGCCAAGTGAGAGGAGGAAGATTAGCCAATGGGTCCTATGAAAATGGAACACCTCAATTCCATAACATCACCAATACTCATGTTATAGGACAGACAAATGGCAGTAGTTTAAACTTCAACATCGCTTTGTATAATAATCCTAATATTCCATTTAAACTTGGAAAGTATTATGGTTTTGAAGTGAGATGTGCTTGTGCCAATGGAAGCGGATATTCAGATTGGTCAGGGTTGACCTTGGGCTCTAGCTTCTTAGTCCCATATCCTCCAGGCGTGCAAGAGGGAACTGAAGTCCTTAAATCGTTAACCTCGCAAGTCAACTTCAGGCTTTATCCTAATCCAGGTGTTGGCGATAACCTGCATATCCTAGTTGAAGGCTTAGAAGAGAATCAAGGATTGCTTGGATTACAAATTTTCGATATACTAGGAAGACTAGTTAATCAAAGTACGATGAGCTATCGAGACAATAGCCTCGATTTTGTTTACACCCCTGAAGTGACCTTGCTCAGAGGGCTGTATATCATTCGTTTAAACAGCTCTGAAGGGGTTCATCAAGTCAGATATCTTGTCGAGTAATTCTTAGAATTCGTTTTCTTAGGATAACTATGCTTTCTGGACCGTCAAGGTAATCCAAAAGACAGCTAAATTGTGCTGGATGAGCGCTCATCCCTCCGATTGCTATATACCTCATAATATTCACCATATCGTGTGTTATAGGACTGAAGGTGTGGTTATTATGTCTAATAGCTCAGCAGCACCTTTATCACATAGAAAAGAGATGCATTCAAAGAGCATGTTCTGTCTTTGCCTACTAATATACCTTGAAAAAAGAAGCTCTGGAAGTTGTCCAGGGCCCTCTGCACCTCTTATAAATTATTAGACCAAACGTCTTTCGACACTGGTATCTTGGACTGATCTTCAGAAAAAAGTCACGGGTTAGCAGAAAAAAAAGAAATTTGCAGTCTAAACGACCAGAGAAATGGCAGAACACTTAGAACCTGAAGAGAACGAAATTGCTGGCCCAGTGCTTTTTGCATTGTTGATTCTCACTATTTCAGTGATTATCATCTACTTCTGGAGCAAGTAACGCTCAGTCCACGTATTCTTTCTTGTGAACCAAGATATACCAACCCGGGGATATTTCTAAGTATCCTTGGTCATAACAGTAATGGTATTCCTTTTCATTCTTAGTGACAAAGGCATTAGTGAAGTGATGGAAGTCAAAGCCATGCCTTATTAATTCATCTTTAGGAAGTTTCCTCTTCCCATCAGGATTCAACTCATCTAAGATGCGCCTGTTTTTGCGCAGAATCCCATTTACCTTTCTTACATAGGCATTCAAATCCTTATTCTGCCTGTTGTTATAGGAATTCCGGCATTGATCAGAACAGAATTTTTTGTCTTCTCTCCCTTGGATCAAATCCTTGCACTCGAGGCAAGCTCTTTTATCGATGTTCTTTTCTGACATATAATTATGATAGAAGTTCAGTCATAGTATTTATTCAGATTCCTACTTCATCCTTAAGCTCATCGCTCATATCTGCTTCATAATCTACATCACTAAGAGTTGGAAGAATCGAATACGTTGCATTCAATTTTTTAAAGTCCAGAATGGTGTCCAAAAAAACATCAGGTCCGCTCCATGTCTTGTTTTCAAATACAGAAGACTCTAAGTTTCTCATACCTAACATGTAGTAGCCTCCATCAGCGGCTGGTCCTATCACGAAGTTATGACTATCTAAGTCTTTGAAGCCCTGCTCAATAATCTCTGTATTTAGTTCATAACAGTCACTTCCCATGATGATTACCTTCTCATATTCCTGAGAAAAACTGCGAATAAAAGCGTTGTTCATACGCTCCCCTAGTCCATCGCCTTGTTGGTTGGTCTTAGGAATTCGGTAATAATCAAGCATGTCAAATGACTCCACATCACCTTCATAGAAAAGCAACTTATCTACTTCTACTTTAGCAGCTATGTCATGCGTGTGTTGCAATAAGGTCAAATATACCTGCAGTGCCTTATCATCTCCAATGGTCTCAGCCAATCGGGTCTTCACTTTCCCAGCTTCTGGGACTTTAGCGAATATCATTAAGAGGGATCTCATACTCAGTTATTCAATGTCCAATCATATTCCATGTATGTCACGGCAGCGCCCGGGGCTATGCTAACTTGGGCATATCTATTTAAAAATTGCACCAGTGTTCCTTTCATTGTAAAATCGCCCATATACCACTCGAACAGATTTGAAATCTGAATCTTATTCGTGGTCAAGTTATTCATCTTCGGGTCATTTATAAAAGCTCTAGTGCTGCTCTCTAACATACTTTCTAAGTTCCCTGGAGTATAGGCCCTGTTCTGCAATGTAGGGCAACTCTTAGACGCACAGTTCACAGCAAAATGGATACGTGCGTCCTTGAATTCTGCCCGTAGCACTTTATTCTCAATATCATTAAGTGAATAGGTCTTTCCTTCTATACTTATGAATTTCCTATCCCATGGAGTCTCTATATCCTTTATGCTTTTTAAGGGCATATTCTGAGTAATCAACTTAACGGTAAACGCATTATAGGTGTTAATCCAAAAGGCCATTTTCTCTTCGTTGCTCCACGAATCATCAGGATGACTAGCGCTGAGGGTCAAGAGGTAATCAGGGAATCTTCTATCTCCTTTTATTCCATTATAGTCCACTTTACCCTCTGAGGTCACAAAACGCTGAAGGATGGAACTCCAGACGGCATGATCAGGAGCAGCTGTTCCACCGTCAAGGCTGAACCCTGAAAGGAGACTGAAAAGGAAGATTAACGTGAATAACTGTTTCATAGCTCATTGTGTTTGTGAATTCATTATGGAATCCAAATACTGTGCCCAACAAGAATAAAAAAGAAAAGGGGACCAACCGGCCCCCTTCACTTATTTCTTTCAAATTATAACATCAGTTATCCTCAGGAAGGAAGCTGTAGTTCTTAGAATAATAAAGCATTTGCTCCACGAAATCATCAGGATAGCTAAGGGTCACCTTAGTTGCATTACCTTCTGAATCAGCTTCAGCAGTAATCTTAGGATTAATAAACCCACCGTATGGCGCTATGTTTAGTTTCTCCGTTCTAGTCAATACTTGCTCATGAATCGCTGAATCTACTTTTACACCATATCCTTCAACTAATGCTTCTCCAGCCGCGTAGTCACCTTGTGACTTGATACGCTGAACTTCACGAAGCAATTCTCCGAACAAGGCTCTCAACTTTGCATAATCGGTGATGTTGTAATAGGTCTTACCGTCACGCTCAAGAGTCTCAATGACCATGTCGCCTTGTCCTTTTTCTAATACCCACTTAGAGATCCATTGACGGTTTCTCATGTGCGCCTCTTCCACATCTTTTCCTTTTTCCAATCTGCGCAACTGCGTTAGCAATCCATTACGGATATAGCTATCATAAGCTGCCTTACCTATGTCAGTAGATTCCATAAGCCCCATGTCGACTAATTTCTGATCATAAAGGAAATAGAGAGCAACTAAGTCTGCACGTCCTTCTTCCAAGGTGCTCATGTAGGCCTTCAAGGTCTCTTTGGGGGTTCCTACCCCTTTCTCAAGTTGACCACTTGCATGTCCTACTACTTCATGCAATGCAGTGTGAAGTTTAGCTGCTTTATCACCATATTTTTCATCTAGAGCAACTTCCTCTGGGTCATTAGCAAATTCCTGTAGAATGCCTTTTCCACCTGCTTTTCCATAGGCATGAACGATATTTCCTAGAGAAACTGACTTAGAACCATGTTCCTGACGAATCCAGTTGTTATTAGGCAGATTAACTCCTATAGGTGTAGATGGAGAAGCATCTCCAGCTTCACCAGCCACTGTCACCACTTTATAGGTAACACCTACTACATTCTTCTTCTTGTGTTCATCCATAAGCGGTGAATTATCCTCAAACCACTGCACTTGCTCACTCACAGCAGACATAGTCGCGCTCGCTTCGAAATCAGTAATCTCGATAACAGTTTCATAGCTGCCTCTGAATCCGATAGGGTCATTATAGACCTCAATGAATCCATTGATATAGTCAATGTCTCCTTCGGTAGCTCCTACCCAAGCAATATTGAAAGCGTCCCAAGTCTTAAGGTCACCTGACTTATAATATTCTACAAGCAGCTTCAACGCATCTCCTTGCTTCTTGTTCTCAGCTACCGCGGTGGCTTTCTCTAACCAATAGACCACTTTCTCAATAGAAGCAGAGTACATTCCTCCTACTCTCCAAACCTGCTCTTCAAGCTGTCCTTCAGCATTCTTGACAAGCTTCGAGTTCAATCCATGTTCGATAGGCTTAACATCATTCTTGTCAATCATGGCGGTATAGAATTGCTCTACTTCTCTCGCTGTAACATCAGGTGCATAGAAATTAGTTGCTGAACCGCTCAAAAGTCCTTTGCGCGCATCTAAATTCACTTTTTTAGCATCAAACTCAGGGTCGAAGATGGCGAGTAACGCTTCAGCGGCCAGCGTAACATCAGTTTCCTTGGCTAGGATATCATAATACTCACGAGAGAATCCAGGTACAAGCTTGTCATTACTGTAATGATGATGGATTCCGTTGCTGAACCAAACTCTTTTCAAATAGGTCTCAAACTCATTCCAACCTTTAGTCCCTTTATCTCCTTGATAGGTCGTGTATATCTTCTCAAGACCATTCCTGATCTTCAAGTTATGTCTGTAATTCTGATCATACATCATGTCTCTACCGCTCAATCCAGCTTGATTTAGGTAATAGACTAGTTTCTTTTGCTGATCGCTTAGCTTTTCCCAAGAAGGAACTTGATATCTAAGGATTTGAAGATCTGAGAATTGATCTACTTTCCAAGCAAATCCAGATTCATCCTTTTCTGCTTCATATGCTTTGCCTTCATAGGCTTCCATATCTACCTGAAGGGCGGTTTTCTCTTCTGCCTTTTTTTCGCTTTGACAAGCAACGAGCATCAGCACCAGCGCTGACCCCATGAAATACTTAGTAATCTTCATTTGTGTTGTTCCTTTTGATTTAAGAAGAACGAAGATACAGGTATTGCGATATCAAGGACTTTTTCTTGCTCAAATAGCCTTTTAGAAGGATACACGGCAAGAAAATTGAAAAATAACAAACCTAAAAAATAAACATCAATTCACTGTATATCATGTACTTAGGTTCTATATGAGTGATTTTTTATTAAAAATATCCAGATTTTTCAGCCTCCCTCGGCAACCCTTTAGCAAGGTCAACGTCTTTAATATGAAAGCAGTCTCGAAAGAGATTGCGTGGTTTCAAAATTTTCCTTGCAGGTTTCCAAGAAAGAGCTTCCCCCCCGGAGCTCTTTTTTGGTTTTAGGAATTCTCAGTAGTTCAGTTCTACTACTTCAGGGCAATAGTGACAATATGTTCCATGCTCTGCGTCATGCTCGAAGCTATCTAGCTCATATATCTCTACCAACTTGTTTTTGAGCAAGGCTTCGAACGCTATCAAGTCTTCTTCTTTCAATGATTCATTGCCTATAGTCAGTGACAATGGTTCAGGCTCCTTGCCCACCATGGAAATTATTCCTGCCTTGGCAATCCGCTTTTTCGACTTCCAATAAATCCAGGTGTAGTAGAGAAGTTGCAATGCCTTTGCTTTACTGGGGATGAAGATCTCTTCAGAGCTGATTTCTTTGAACTTCAATGAAGTGGAATCCACTTTCCCTGTTTTATAATCTATAATCATGGTCCCTTGAGCATTGACTTCTTCTCTGTCCACCTTAGCGGTGCATCGCACAGTCAGTTTCTTTGCTTTCGATTCTATCTCGATTTCGACTGCTAGGACTTCTTCTAATGATTTGACTTCTAGATGTCCTTTTTTCAAGCGACCCAATTCCTTCGTGAAGAAATTAGACAACATCCTTTTTGCCATCTCTTTGACCAACGCACTCTCGCCACTTTCCATGATTGCACTTAGGCCTTTCTCAACAATCACCTTGGACAACTCTTCTCTGCTCGACTTCTTCAACTTCAGGATATCAACCTCGGCCAGGCTTCCTTGACCTGCATAGGGTTTATAGAGATTCTCTAAGACCTCGTGCACCACATCTCCTAATTCACTGCTCCCTACTTCTTCTTCTAATTCCTCTTTCTCCTTGAGTCCCAATAATTTTTTGAAATAGAAATCTAATGGGCAACGCAAATAGTCGTTTAGCCTAGAGACAGAAACTCCTTTTCGAAAAAATTCTTGAATCTGCGTTTGCAACTCTGGGCTGTTCTGCACAATGACCTCAGGACCTCTGACTTGTTTCAATTCTGTGTAAGCAGCATCTTGAACCATCATAGCCTGCCATCCATGTTGCTTAGAAGCACCTAAAACTAATTGCCTTAAATACCTGCTCATCTCCCCTCCTCCTGTAGCATCTTTTTCTGATCTATAGGTTATAGCCATCTGCTCAGGATGCTGCATAAGGCGATAGAAGTAGTAGGCAAAAACTGCGTCCTCCTCTGTCTGTGTAGGAAGCTTATAATGTCTTCGTATATCATTGGGAAGAAAAGTATCGAATCGCTTTGACTTAGGGAGATTCCCTTCATTCACTCCTATCAAAATAACCTGTTTGAAATCAAGGGCTCTGGTTTCTAGAAGTCCCATCATCTGAACTCCTTCCAGTGGTTCTCCAATGAATGAAATTTTCTGTTGCGACAATGATGTTCGCAAACATTTCCAAATCTGCTCCAATTCATGAACGAAGGGAAAATCTGAGATCGTCTCTCTTAAGCTTAACATGATTTCCAAAACACTATCCCGAATTCCTTGATCCAAGGCATGATCCAAGGGCATGTCCTGCAGCAAATCAATGAGTCTATTAATGGAATGAAGATCAGATTCTAATTCCTTTAGCAATGCATGTACTTTCCCATTTGACCATGCTCTCAGTTCGTCTTCTTTGATAAAAATAATCCTCGAACCCAATATGTGAGCATGCAAAGACCTCATCTCTTCAGGGTTCATAATACCAGCATCCACAGCTGATTCACTCCAACGCTGGAAGCTCTTGGCATGGATCTGCCAAGCTCCATGGAGTTCTTTAGAGCGCTTGGCATCGAGCAGAATCATAAAGTAATGAGAGATCAATTGGTAGAGCGCATGTCCTTGAATGCTCATTCCCATAGTTACATTCACTGCCTTCAATTCATCTGGCAAGGACTCTAGCATAGATGGCAAGAGACTTTCATCAGCCAAAACCAAAGCCGTTTGGAGTCCTGAGTTTTCGAATTGGCCAAGAACTCGGCCAGCATGACGGCACTGGGAAATAGCATTAGGATGCCCGCTGTATGTAATTTTCTTTTCTTGATTCGCTGACCATGAACCCAATACCTTTTGAGACCAAGGTTTAAGCTGCCACCTGCGGATGAACATGCCGGCAGGGTTATCTGCATCATCAACATAAAATGCTGCGGCATCCCAATACATAGTCAAACGCCCTTCACCATGAATAGCATCTAGCAGCGCTGTTTCGGCAGGAGACATGGCATTGAAGCCAGCAAAGTGCACTGCTTTTTTCTTGTTCAATATGGGCTTGCCCAACGCGACCAAATTTCGAAGTGCATGTCCTGAACTGTCCATTCCTATCTCTTCCAAAAGAGCATGAAACTTCTCATACAGCTCACCCAGTTTCATCCAGAAATGGTTAAAAGAACGTTGCTCTGGCCCTTCTTCATCATCTTGAAAACTCCATTCCTCTATTTCCTTAAGACTTCGCAGATCTCGATATAAAACCTTCGCATCAATCAAGTAAGTATCTACAGTATTGAAATCCTTAAGTATGGCCGAAGACCATGAATCAAAAAGCTCAAATGGCTCAGGGTCCTCCATGATTTCTTGATAGGCCTGATAGAGTATCAATCGTGCCTTGAGCGGGTCAATAAGGCCTACTTCTTGCTCCTTGTGAAGGAGGTCTTCCAAGGTCAGGCACTGCGGAGTCATCACAGGCTTGTCTAACCTCTGTGCTAGAGCACGATGGAAAAATGTAATCGCCCTGCGACTAGGGAGAATAAGGGCTTGATCTGTCAATGGAATCCCATTGGACAGCATCTCATCAACCACTTGTTCTAGAAATGTTTTCATAGGATTCTGAGCTTGCCAAGGTAAGACCATTCGGTGAAAACTCCTGCACTTCGCTAATAATTCAAGGCTTGACTTCAGTTCAAAGTGACATTTGGATCTATATTTGAATCCATCATGTATAGATTATTCCTACGCCCTCTTTTCTTCATTTTTTCTCCAGAACGCATCCACTATTTAAGCATGGATTCACTGGCTTTCTTATGCCGCATTGCTCCCTTTCGCTTGTTCATACGATTTCTTTTTAGCGTGGATGAAAACCCTCAATTGGCAAAAGATTGCATGGGTTTAAAATTTTCTAATCCAGTGGGATTGGCGGCAGGATTCGATAAGGATGCCCGCTATCTGGATGCCTTGTCGTGCTTAGGATTCTCTCATGTAGAAGTAGGTACTGTGACGCCCAGACCTCAAGTAGGAAATCCAAAGCCTAGGCTTTTTAGACTTCCTGCTGATCAAGGCTTGATCAACAGAATGGGCTTTAATAATCAGGGGCTTGATGCCATGGTGGAGCGACTAAAGTATCGCCCTAAGAACTTGATTGTGGGAGGAAATATTGGCAAGAATAAAGATACTCCCAATGATCAAGCAGTTCATGATTATGTGACGTGTTTTAATGCCTTATATCCATTTGTAGATTATTTCGTGATTAATGTCAGCTCACCCAATACACCAGGACTGCGAGAGCTGCAGGAGAAAGAACCCCTCAAACGTATTATCAAGGCAGTATTGGATCAGAAGAAATCTAAGAATCTAACGTGTCCTGTTCTCTTGAAAATCGCTCCTGACTTAACTGAGGGACAGCTTGATGATATATTGGATATAGCCAAGACCGAAGGACTCTCTGGGATTATCAGTACGAATACGACTATCTCACGTGCAGGATTGAAAACACCACGTGCTGAAATAGAAGCTATAGGAAATGGCGGTTTGAGCGGAAAACCTCTACAAGCGCATTCTAATGAAGTGCTAGAATACCTTGCTGGCAGAAGACATGAAGGCCTTATTCTAGTGGGAGTTGGAGGAATTTTTACGGGTCCAGATGCTTTAAATAAACTAGATGCTGGAGCTGATCTTGTGCAGGTTTATACAGGCTTTATCTATGAAGGACCATCTATGTTGGTCAACATATGTAGGTGTCTTTTGGAAAGAAAAGCCTAACTTCAATTCTGTTAAAATCAGGTAACATGAAAAAGTTTCTCCTTAATCTCTTGGGTTCCATTTTCTTTTTAACCGGAACGGCACAACTCGTTGTCACAGATAGCATAGACAGCGCTATTCTCACACAGTGGCTTGAAGGTGCCAATATCAGTATAATCAATGCCAACATAGAATGTGCTGGAAGCTCTATTGGAACATTCACTTACTCTGGGCTTGACTTAGGAATAGGACAAGGTGTACTTTTGTCTTCAGGGGCGATTCAAGAGGCTGTAGGCCCTAATGACGCTTCAAGTGCCTCAACAATCACGAATAATGCATACACTGATGAAGACCTTCAAGAGATTGTAGATGTGTCAATCAATGATGTGTGTATAATCTCCTTTGATTGCGTTCCTGACTTTCAATACCTCATGTTTGACTATGTTTTCGGATCTGAGGAATATCCTGAATATGTCAACTCTTTCAATGACGGTTTTGCTTTCTTCGTGAGTGGGCCAGGCATAAACGGGCCATACAGCTATTCGGGAGATAATTTTTGCACAATTCCTAATACTAGCCTACCTGTCACTATTAACAATGTCAATAACGGAAATGGAGATTGCTTTCTGGGAGGACCGGCTGGTCCATGTATGAATTGCGAATTCTATATTGACAATTGTGGAGGTGAGGACCTCCAATATGATGGGCTTACCATTGTACTTCCAGGTCTTGTAGAAGTTCAAGCTGGGGAGACTTATCACGTTAAAATTGGAATCTGCGATGCCTTGGATTCTGTTTTTGATTCAGGTGTGTTCATTCAGAAACAATCCTTTCGTTCAGAAAATTTGCTTTCCTTAGATGACCTAAAAAATTCTGAGAGAATCAGTCTGAATCCTAATCCCGCATTTGATGAATTCACGCTGCATGGACTACCCCTGGACACATATCAATTCAAAATTATCGACATACAAGGAAAGTTGATCAGCACGCAGCGCAAACAAGTGAACGGTGATATGATCATCGATATCATTTCTTTGGCCCAAGGAAGATATCTCCTGCTCATGAATGCGCAATCAGGTGAATCATTTATGACTGAATTCCAGAAGAATTGAATCCACTATGAGTGACGGGAAAGTGAAGTTGATAGAGTGTCCGAGAGATGCCATGCAAGGCATCCATGAATTCATTCCCACAAAGCATAAAATCGCATATGCCCAGAGCTTATTAGCCTGTGGTTTTGACACCATAGACGTAGGATCATTCGTTTCGGCTAAGACAATTCCTCAGTTAAAAGACACGGCCGCAGTTCTTAAGGGACTTGACATGAGTCAGACTTCCTCTAAGCTTCTTGTAATCGTAGGAAATGGGCGTGGAGCCGAGCTTGCTTGTGAGCATGAAAAAGTGAGTTGCGTAGGTTTTCCTTTCAGCATATCTGAGACTTTTTTAAGGCGAAACATAAATAGCAGCATTGAAGATTCATTGAAGCGATTAAGCACTATCAAGGACCATTGCATAAAGAATAATAAAGAGCTCGTATTATATATTAGCATGGGCTTTGGAAATCCCTATCAAGAGCCTTGGGATGTGAATATCGTCATAGGCTGGTGTTATAAACTCGTCAAGCTTTTTGATGCAAAAATCATCTCGCTTTCAGATACTATAGGGAGTTCTACGCCTAAAAGTATCTCCTACCTGTTTAGCAATCTGATTCCTGAATTACCCGATGTAGAATTAGGAGCTCATCTTCACACTACTCCTACTTCATGGCATGAGAAAGTGGATGCAGCAGCTAAGAGTGGGTGTGTGCGTTTCGATGGTGCCATCAAGGGATATGGCGGGTGTCCTATGGCAGCTGATCGCTTGACCGGAAATATGCCTACTGAACATCTGATTGAGTATTTCAATGCACTTCCTTCAGGGTCGGGCATAGAAAAAGGGCCATTCCAAAAAAGTATGGAGATGGCCCTAGAAGTTTTTCCTGGGTAAGTACTCAGTTTACTTTATATACCCAACTCCACAGATCCTCTTCTTTACCTCTTTTGAGATCTTCAAGGAAATTCAAAATCCGAATTGAAAAATCATCTTCAGCGAACGATGGAAGATTGTAATCCACACCATCATATCCGATAGACTTTATTCGAGCAATGGTAGCTGCAGTTCCCGTACCGAAGGCTTCTTTCACTTTTCCTGCTTTCAATAGACGTGTCAATTCTTCAACATGTATACTGCTTTCATTGATTTCATACCCCCAACTCTGTGCGATTTTCAAAACACTATCACGGGTTATTCCTGGAAGAATAGTTCCACTAGTAGTTGGTGTATATAAGGTGTCATCTACGAGGAACATCATGTTCATAGTACCCGATTCTTCAATATACTTATGCTCTTTTGCATCAGTCCAGATTAACTGGTGATATCCTTCCTCCTTCGCTTTTCTGGCTGGATACAGAGATGCTGCATAGTTACCAGCTGCCTTAGCCCGTCCAACTCCTCCTTCGCATGCACGGCTGTACATGGTCTCTATCTTAACCTTCACTGGCTCAGTATAGTAAGATCCAACAGGACATGTGAAAATCAAGAATTTATAAGTCTCCGATGGCTTAACTCCTAGATAATTATCCGTAGCAAACATGAAAGGTCGGATATAAAGACTTGTTCCAGCCTTATTAGGAATCCATTGACTATCAACTTTCAGAAGTTCAAAGACGGCTTCAACAAAAAGTTCTTTAGGAATTTCAGGCATACACATACGCACTGCAGAAGCATTCATTCTAGTCGCATTGGCATATGGCCTGAAGACCATCGTTTCTTTTTCTAGGTTTCTGTATGCTTTTAGTCCTTCGAATATTGATTGACCATAATGCAAGGCAGAAATGGCTGGCGAAAGCTCCATAGGCCCATATGGTTTAATCTCCATGTCTGACCATTTACCATCCACATAGTTCATTTCGAACATGTGGTCGGCAAAGACTTTTCCAAAAGGGATATTGTCCTCATCCAATTCATCAATCCTGCTTTTTGCAACTTTGGTGACTTTAAACTTGGAGGATAGAGTTTCGATGGTGTTCATAGAATGGCTTTGCTTAGCGTTTGTCAAAGTATATACAGATAGTTGATATTTGTTATCTCTATCCAAGGCTAAATTACACATTGACAGCACAAGCGACACAGGTTTTAACCACATTTTGGGGTTATTCTTCATTCCGCCCCATGCAGGAAGACATTGTGAACAGCATAATTGCTGGTCATGACACCCTTGGATTGCTACCCACTGGAGGCGGTAAATCTGTCTGTTATCAAGTGCCTGGGCTCATGTTACCTGGTATTACGCTTGTCATCTCCCCGCTCCTCGCGTTAATGAAAGACCAGATTCAAGGATTGAAGTCCAAAGGCATCAAAGCAGAAAGTGTCACTTCCCTTCTCTCGTATCGTGATATGGACCGAATTTTAGATAATTGTGTCTACGGTGACGTGAAATTCCTCTTTGTTTCTCCTGAACGATTGCAGAATGATTTGTTCAAAGCCAGATTCGCTTTGATGAAAGTTAATCTTATCACAGTAGATGAAGCGCATTGTATTTCTCAATGGGGACATGATTTTAGGCCTGCATATCGAAACATCAGCAGCATAAGAGAACTGAAACCCAAAGTGCCGATTCTTGCTCTGACCGCTACGGCTACTAAAGAGGTCGTCATCGACATTCAAGAACAATTAGCTTTCAAAAAAGGCAATGTTTTTCAAAAAAGTTTTTCTAGGGATAACATACGATTTGCGGCCCTTGAGCAAGAAGATAAGCGAGGTGCGCTTTTCCGCATCATGAAACGACATAAGGAGGGCTCAGCTATTGTATATGTGCGCAATAGAAGAAGGGCTAAGGAACTTGCTGGCGACTTAATTCAGGAAGGACATAGCTGCACATACTATCATGCCGGGCTAAGCAATCTTGAACGAGAAAAGGCTCAAGATGAGTGGATCAAAGGCAGTAAGAAAATTATCGTAGCCACCAATGCCTTCGGGATGGGTATCGATAAACCTGATGTGCGCACAGTAATTCACTATGACCTGAGCGATAGCCTAGAGTCCTATTATCAAGAAGCAGGAAGAGCCGGTAGAGATGGTGAAACGGCTATAGCTGTGCAATTATTCCACCTTCGAGACATGGAGGAATTCAGGATACAACTGGATCGTAACTTCCCAAGTGTGGAGGATGTGAAAATGGTGTATCAGCGTTTAGCTGATAGTCTTTCCTTGGCCTCTGGTTCTGGACAGAATGAGACTTTTCCTATAGATATTTCCGAACTGTCTTCCCGCTGCAAACTTGATGTCTTCGGGACAATAGGTGCGCTGAAGACATTAGAACTAAATGGATTTATTGCCTTGCATGAAGGACTGAGTACTCCCAGCCGAATCCAAATGACTTGCAATCGCAGACAATTGGATGATTTAGACCCTGACTCCAGCCCTATGACTAAGGTCTTGCACCTGCTCATACGAAACCACACAGGGCTTTTCAGTTCGCCTACAGTAGTTCGTGAGGAGGAATTAGGACGTAAAGCCGGAATGAGCACAAAGGATATTCAGAGCGCCTTAGAACAAGCTCAACTGACTGGACTATTAGAGTATGTTGCACGCAAAGGAAGTTCAAGCATCACGTTCCTACTTGCACGTCATCACCATAGCGACCTGCGTCTAGATGTGAAAGCGATGCAAGAACGCAGAGCCCGTCAGACCGATAAAGCTGAATCGCTTATGCGCTATTTCATGAATGATTTTGAGTGTCGTGCACGACAGATGCTGAGCTACTTTGGTGAGAACGTAAAAGAAGATTGCGGAAGCTGTGATGTGTGTACCCGCAGAAAAGAGAAAGGCAAGGATCAAGGTCTATGGTCCAAGGATATAAAGCTCCTAAAAACATTAATCAAAGAACCTATCAGCTTGGATGATCTCAAGGTTCATTTCCCTCTTCATGACCCCGTTAGATCACAGCTCTTTCGTTGGCTAATAGACAAAGATTATCTCGCTGT
>ERZ888423.571-NODE-571-length-37173-cov-23.253246_pt1 | contig 37173 bp, 31 predicted proteins | sample MGYA00520523_ERZ888423 | MGnify/ENA primary metagenome ERZ888423 (study PRJEB32303, sample SAMEA104408611) | aquatic metagenome | biome: Brackish water; feature: Pelagic; material: water | place: Baltic Sea | collected 2014-06-08T10:24:00 | depth 30,27 m ... | reverse complement strand
AGTTGGTTCATTTCGGCAGCCACTTGATCGAGTTGGGTTTTGGCCGCACGCCAGTTTTGGTCGGTTTCTAGGATGTCGGTAATGGTTTGACTTGCATCGATATTTCTCTTGGCCAAACCTGCAAGAATGGCTTCTTTTTCTTGACGTATCCGTTGAATTTCTAGCATATGTACTCGATTGTACGACAAAAGTAAGCAAATACGCTCAAAATGACGGATGTTGTCCATACTAAGCTGTTGATTATTCCTTGAAAAGCTGCGCTTGTAAGTGTAGAATTGCGCTAATTTTGGAAGATGAGTTCGCAAGATGTAAAAATTGTAAATAAGAGTAGGCATCTAATGCCTGCTTATCAAACGCCCGGCGCCTCCGGTATGGATATCTGCGCACTTTTAGATACGCCACTTACCCTTGCACCAATGCAGCGCACATTGGTTCCGACAGGTATTTATATTGAAATGGACCAAAGTTTAGAATGCCAAGTAAGGCCGCGTAGTGGTTTGGCCTTGAAAAAAGGGCTTACCGTTTTAAATACCCCCGGTACCATTGATGCAGATTACCGTGGTGAAGTTGGCATCATTCTTGTCAATTTGTCTGCGCAAGACGTCACCATCACCGACGGCGAGCGCATTGCACAACTCGTATTTTGTAAAGTAGAAAAAGTAAACCTGATCCAAGTCCAAGATCTAGACGCTACGGAGCGCGGTCAGGGAGGTTTTGGCAGCACAGGTTTGAAATAAAGATATCATGAAAGTAATAGTCCCTATGGCGGGTCGTGGAAGCCGACTCAGACCACACACACTCACAATTCCTAAACCACTTGTTCCGGTTGGTGGCAAGCCAATTGTACACCGTTTAGTGGCAGATATTGCACGCGTGTGCGCTGAGTCCATTGAAGAAATAGCTTTTGTGGTAGGTGAATTTGGAGAGGCGGTAGAAAAGGAACTTTTGGCTGTTGCTGAAAGTCTTGGAGCCAAAGGAAGCATTCATTACCAGCTTCAAGCCCTTGGCACTGCCCATGCTGTTTTGTGCGCAGCCGAGGCCTTGGATGGCCCAGTGGTGGTGGCTTTTGCCGACACACTTTTTAAAGCAGATTTTAAAATATCTAAAGAAGACGAAGGTATTTTATGGGTCAAGCAAATAGAAGACCCGAGTGCATTTGGTGTGGTTAAGCTCAATTCGAAGGGTGAAATCATCGACTTTGTAGAGAAACCGCAAACTTTTGTTTCGGATTTAGCCATGATCGGCATTTACTATTTCAAAGATGGCGCGCGGCTCAAGCAAGAACTGCAATACCTGATTGATCATGCAGTCATTAAAAGTGGCGAGTACCAGCTTCCCGATGCACTGCGCAGGCTCACCGAAGCAGGTGTGGCTTTCAAGCCAGGCACCGTTGAGGAATGGCTAGATTGCGGCAATAAAGAGGTGACGGTTCAAACCAACCAGCGCGTACTTGAACACGACCTCGAAGCAGGCCGCTTGCAAAATTTATCTACACATTTATCGGACAGCGTCATTATTCAGCCTTGCTATATTGGGCCTAATGTGCATATTGAAAGATCTATAGTTGGCCCTCATGTTTCTTTGGGAGAAGGAACAGTGCTTAAAGACGTCAATATTAAAAATTGCATAGTGGGTGCTCAGACCAAGCTGTTTGACGTCAATTTAGCAGGCGCCATGATTGGTTCCAATGCGCAATATACGGGCCGCTCTAAAGACCTCAGTCTTGGAGATTTTAGCAGTGTTCATGAATAAGTTGTTTTTCGCCCTCGCTGTCTTTGCATTGGCTTCGTGTAAAATGCACGAACCCGCCGCACTTAACCAAGACCCCGCATACATTCGGCAGTTTCATAGTGGCGTGCGCAACATGCTCAATGAACAGCACGAGGCAGCAATATTAGATTTTAAAGCGTGTTTACAAAAACAGCCAAAAGATGCGGCTGTTCATTATGCTCTTTTTCAGACCTATCTCAAGCAAGAACAATATGAAGCAGCGGCCCACCACACTCAACAAGCCGCCGCACTAGACCCCAAAAATCTGCATTATAAGCGCGAGTTAGCTTTTATGCTCCAACAATTAGGTAAAGCGCAAGAAGCGGCTACAGTTTTTGAAGAACTCCTCAAAGTTGAGCCCAAAAATATTGACTATTACAGTGGTGCGCTAAGGTGCTACGACCAACTTCAGAAACCCGCGAAGTCCTTTGGTATTATTCAAATAATGGAGCAACAACTCGGCGAGAATCCAAATACTGTTCTTGAAAAGTTTCGGTTGTTGCAACAAATGGGCAAAGCTAAAGATGCAGTTGCTGTGCTCGAGGCGGCGCGTGTAAAGTTTCCGTCCGAACCAAGTATTCTAGCCAATTTAGTTGATCACTATTTTAAAATGCAGGATTATTCGGCAGGTTTTGGCATACTCAAAGACCTCGTTGAAGCGGATCCAAACAATGGAGTTGCCTTGCTCATGTATGGTGAAATGCTCTACCGTTCAGGTAAGGTCGAAGAAGGCAAAAAGTATTTGTATTCAGGTATTTTAGCCGATGGAGCGAGTTTAGATCAAAAGATGAATATTTTGATCATGTTGGTCAATGAAAACAAACAGACAACAGTTGACCCACAATTAGAGCCTCTTGTACTGTACATGACTCAAGCCTACCCAAATGAAGCCAAAGCACACTCCATTGCTGGCGATTATTTTTATGTGGTTGGCCAACCACTAGCGGCCATAGAGAGCTACCGACAAACGCTGCGCTGCGACCCAAATTTGTATCCTGTTTGGAATCAGGTCCTCATTTTAGAATTTGAGCAAGGCCGTTGGTCTGCGCTCCAAAAAGATGCAACGGCTTGCGCTGAACTATTCCCAACTCAAGCCCTCCCTTTTTTCTTTAAAGGTCTTGCGCTCAATCGGGTAGGTTCTTATACAGAGGCACTCGAAAATCTAGAAGCGGCACAAGCCGTTTTGATTGGAGATAAGGCCCTACTGGCAGAGGTTCTGGCTCAAATTGGTGTGGCATCTTTTGGTCAGAACAACCATCAAAAAGCGCTCGCTCAATTTAAAGAAGCCATGCAGTTGAGTCAGGGCAGCCCTTTAATTGAACTCATTTATCTTCATGAACTTGCTAAATATCTTATTGAAGCCAATAAAACAAATGAAAGATTAGCAGAATTGGTACAGCAGTTTCCTACTAATCCTCGTTGTCATTATGAATATGCCTATTCATTTTTTCAGTTAGAGAACTTTAATAGCGCCCTAGCATCACTGCTCAAAATTCAAGATCAAAAATTTTTAAATAGCGCGGCTCATCAGGAATTACTGGGTGATATTTATTTTAAATTGGGTCGAGAACAAGAGGGTATTGCATGCTGGCAAAAAGCGCTCAACTATGGAGAAGGAAGTGCCTTACTAAGCGAGAAATTTACTAAAAAAAGTTATGTACAGATTCCTTAATTTATTCTTTATCGTTTGCTTTTTCTTCGGTTTGTTGGCATGTAAGGCTCCAGCTTTAGTAGAAGAGGAGCGAGAGTTCGAAAAATTGCCCAAAATAAAAGACAAGGAGCTGTTAGAACGCATCGATAGCTTATCAAACAAGGAACCTCAAACTTTTTATAGTAAACTACATGTCAACTATAAAGATTTTAGCAAACCTGATGACCAAAGTGAAATCTCTTTGAAAACCTCTATCAAAATTGTCAGCGATAGTGCAGTGTCAGCGATAATTACTTATGCTAAAATACCGGTCGTAACCGCTCTTGTAACACAAGACACCCTGAGCGTTGTCAATAAACGTGACCGCTGTTATACTGTGGCCTCATTGGCATATTTGAAGGAATTATTTGGCGTCGATTTTTCTTATGAAAATATCGAAGAGATCTTATATGGTAAACCATTAGATTATCAATTGTCACAAAAATATTTTGTAGACAACGACCCCTTTCATTACAGCGTCTCGACTCACAAAAAACGCGATCGTAAAAAACCGGACCGCAAACAAAAAGATGACCTCATGATTCAGTATCAACTTACCAATGACGCCAAAGCACTCAAACAAACGCGCATTTGGAGCCTAGAAGATGCAACTGAAGTAAGTGTGATTTACTTGGAAAGGCAGCAACTCAATGGCTTTGATTTACCTGTTAAAGTTCAAATCCATATCAAAACGCCAAATAAAGCAATGACACTCACCTTGACCTACGATCGTGTCGAGGTAAATGAACCCCAAGAATTGATCATCGTCATACCAGATAGCTATGAAAAATGTGATTAACCTACTGTTATTTTTGAGTCTTAATTGGCTTTCTTTTGCCCAACAAGACCAAAAACAACTCAAGCGAGAACAACAAAAATTGGAAAAACGTATTTCCAACACGAAAAAATTATTAGGCAAGGTTAAGAACAACAGCCAAGCATCTCTAAACGAAATACGACTCATCGAGAATCAAATCAAGAGCCGTGAGGCATTGGTAAATCTTTTCGACAACCAAGTGCGTACTGCTGAAATGAAAATCGTTCAGAAAAAAATAGAAATCAAGCGCTTGCGTACCAAGCTGAGTACCTTAAAGCAGCAATATCGGAAAATGTTTTTGTATGCCTATAAGCACCGCGGAAACTATAATAAGGTGATGTATTTATTGGCTTCTTCTGATTACAATGAAGCTTTGCGCCGCAATCGTTACCTAAAGAAAGTAGCAAAAGTTCAGCGTAAACAAGCAGCGCTTATCAAACAGCATCAACAACTTATTTATAAAGAAATCAACCAGATCGACAAAGAAAAGCAAATCAAGCAGCAGGCCTTATTAGAAAAGCAAAATGAAAGGCAGCTCATTGAAAAAGACAAAGTAAAGAAAGAGAAGTCTTATCAAAAATTTAAAAATGAGGAGCAAGCCTTGGTAAGTCAACTCAAACAAGACGAGCGTAAAAAAATTCAACTCAAAAAGCAAATAGATGCTGCCATTAGAGCAGATATTGCTAAAGAACAAGCACGCGAAGCAGCCAGGAAAGCCGAACAAGCCAAAAAACAAGAGAAGACCCCAAATGCAACCGTTCCCAAGAGCAGCACTACTACTGCGGCTACGCCTGCTCCAAAAAGAGTGGCTACGCCTGTATCAACAGAAGGTGCTGCAATTGGAAAGAGTTTTGAAACCAATCGTGGCCGACTACCATGGCCAGTAGACAACGGTAGTGTCACAGAAAAATTCGGAAGAAATTACCACCCTACATTGAGTGGTATTGAATGGAATAATAATGGCATCGATATCACTTGCAACAAAGGTTCCAGGGTTAGGGCGGTATTTGAAGGAGAGGTAACCACTGTATTTTCAGTGCCGGGGGCTGGAAAGGTAGTTATTGTGAAGCACGGCGCGTATCGGACGGTCTATGGCAATTTAGCTGAAACTTTTGTTGGAGTGGGTAGTAAAGTATCTACCAAGCAAGCCATTGGCACTTTACTTAACGACAATGGTGTTTCAGTTTGCCATTTTGAAGTGCACCAGGTAGTAGGTGTTAACCCAGTTACGCTCAACCCATCTCTTTGGATTGGGCGCTAGTTTTTAGTTGGTTTTCATAGACCAACCACATGGCGCAAATGCCCCAAATGGGGACTGCCGCTTTATCGGTATCCAAATAATTATTAAGAAAGGCATGGATAAAATAAGTGCTGAGCGCCATTATTGTACTTAATACAATAATTCTGTCTTCTTTATTTTCCTTTGGCAAGCGGTGATACAATGTAATTCCTATATAAAAAATAGCTGCTACTACTGCAATTAAACTGAGCATACCAATGAGCCCAGTCTCCGCTAAGGCGCCTAAATACTCGCTATGCGCATTGCCCATATCGCCAAAGTTCGTAGAAATAATGGTGAGGTTTTCTGGCCTCTGAAAGGGTGCGTATTCAAAGGCATAGGTGCCTGGTCCATAACCCATAATTGGCCGCTCTTTGAACATGGCAATAGCGCAACTCCAGCGGTTGATGCGTTCAAGGTTAGAGGCATCGGTTGATATATTTGCTGCACTTTGAATGCGTTCGTCGAAGGCTTCAGTTGTGTGTTCATATTTATTGCGCTCTAATTCCATCTGGATTTGATCCCAACGGATAAGAACAATTAGCAATCCGACCGCAGTCAAAACAGCAATCGGTTTCCAAGAAATCTTATAGTATAATATAAACGCTATGGCCATACTGCCCAGTACACTTAGCCATGCTGCACGTGTATAAGACAACACCAACCCAATGATGATGATGACAATCAGACTCAGGAGCGTTAATTGCACAAGTGGTTTGTGTTTTTTATGGAGATAAAGCCCTACGGCAAGCGGTAGCACGAGCGCAACGATAGCCCCATAGATGGTATGGTCCTTAAAGAAAGGCGACATAACCCAATGTCCTTCTTTTTCTCCAAATCCATAAAAGGAGTGATGAATAAGCGTGTAAATGATGACCACAACTGTGGCTACTATAAAGAGCCAAAGAAAGGCAATCCGGTTACTGCGTTTTTGAAAAAAGTAGGTCCCAAAAAATAAGATGGGAATAATAAACCAAAGTCTGGCGAGTATAAACTTAAAAGACACTACAGGATGGCTACTCGTTATGGCGGAAAGCACCATCCAAAGAAGGTAGACTAAGACCGTCCAAATAAGTGGGCTCCGCCAAATTTGTACTGGCAGAAAAGCTTTTTTAATTTGAAGTGCGCTCAAAAAGAGCATGAGCCCGAATAACAAGGGCTCTGTAGGAAGAAACAAACCAAAGCTGCTGGTATACTCTTCGATGTTGATAGACAACGGTGTAAGAAATGCCAGGCTCAAGAAGAGCTTTTCTGTTTCAAATATGGCAAAATAGATGGCTAATAGGCCAACCGGAATAAGCGAATAAATATTCGGGTCGTTCATCTGAACTTTATGCGGCGTTCTGCTGTAGTTCTCTGATGCGCTGACGGATCAATAAGAAAAATAAGCCAAAAAGAAATCCGCCAATGGTGGCCACCAGCACAATGATCATGCGCTTTGGCTTTTCTTTGCGGTCTGCGACAACTGCTTTTTCTACTACAAATTTATGATTGAAGTTGGCAGTTGCATCGGACTCAGCCTGCTCGTAGGAAACTTTAAAATCTTCTATTTTGACAATTTTTTCGTTGCGTTGGTATTCCAAACCATCGTAAACAGAACCATATTTGCTATTTGCTTCAATTTTTTTGCGTAGCTCTTCTTTTTCTTGTGGATTTTTGGCATCAACTAAGGCTTGGTAAAGCGTTGCTCTTGTGTCATTGGGTAAAACGCCAAGTTCAGCGAGGTCTTCTAGACGCTTGAGAATAGAATCTCGCTCTTTCTCCATTTGTTGCTTTTTACGCAAATTGATTTGAAAAGCAGGGATGGTACGCTCTCGGATCATTTCATTTTTGATGGTATCGATGAGATCTACGATATCATTTGCCATTGCAGCGGCTTGTTTGGGGTCTTCGTCGAGGACGTCTATCTGTATAGAACCATAACGGGTACGCCCAAAAGAAAAGTGTTCGTTGTAGGCTTTATTGAGCTTATAGTATTTGTTGGGGTCAGTTTTGGATATATCGTAATCTTTCAAGAGGTCATATTTTTGAACAATACGGTCTCTAATTCTAGAAGAAGATAAGATTTGTACGAGTTGCTCTGCTTGTTCTTCTTCTCCGAAGTCCATGGCAGCGGCCTTTACATTACGTTGCTCTGAAAAGGATACGTTACTTGACGCAGCCGGGAAAACAATAGCAGTCGATAGATATAAAGGGGTTATCAGAAAGGCGACAATGATGGAGATGACTGCGGCAGCGCTTGTAAAGAGTACCAGTGCTTTGCGTTGATTCCAAAGAAAAATTAATAGGGCGTTGCGTTGGTCTGAGAGGTTGTAGTTTTCCATAGGTCTTACTTGCGGGCGCTAATTTTTTTCAAAGCTATGACAATAACTCCAAAAATCCATATTTATTGCGTTTTACTGCGTTTTTGAACAAGTGAAATCAGCTCCTTTATATCTATGAATTTAAAAGCAAAAAGCAAGAATATTGTTGCCAAAATATCGATGAATAAGATCCAGCTACCATCAACATTCCCTACCGGAGACCAAGAAATAACACCATACCAAAGCAATAGCACTAAAATGAGCATCGGATATCTAAAAAATTGGCGGTCAACAAGGGGTAAATCAAATATGCGTTTACAATAAATGGCCTGTGTGAGCGCAACAAGAAGTTGTGTAAGCGCAGCAACACCTGCGGCTATGACCGCCCCTCCATCCAGGGTTTTAGGAATCAAAATGATATTCAAACTCAAATTGATACCAAAACCAATCAAGGAAATCATATTCAAAACTTTCAAAGATCCATTTGCTGTGAGTAGCGAACCATATATAAGATTTGAGGCCATCCCAAAAAAAGCAATACACAACAAAAACAATATACGGCCGCTATTCACAGAAGTATTGCTATAGATTTGATCGATTAAGGCGCTTCCATGAAAGAAACTAAATACGGTAATGGCAATACTAGACCCAAGTAAAAGCTTACTTGCTTGTGCTACTAACGGACCTATTGCTTTAGGTTGGTCTTTGATCATTTTTGAGAACATCGGAAAGAGCAACCCTGCAAAAACCATTGCAAACATATAAAGGGCGTCGATCAGGCGATAGGCCTGAGCATAATAGCTAGCTTCTACTATACCCGCAATATATTTCAGTATAATCGCATCGCTTCTGGTATAAAGCGTCATGAGCACAATCAGTAGTGCATAGGGAACGGCCTGCTTAACAAGCATTTTGACCAATGCAATTTTTGGCTTGATCAATGGAGGTTTAATTTTTAGATAAAGGGTAATTCCCGCTATTAAAAAAGAAAGGGCATAACCACCAAACTGCAGCAAGGCATAGGATTCAATACTTACCCATTTAAGCCCATCTGAATAGAGATAAAGTACAGTGCCCATAGAAAGAATGAGCAGGATACGGTCGAGCACACTAAAAAATGCATCTAAGCGAAACCAATGTAATCCGGCAAAAAAACTCCGGAAATAGGCAATATTAGCTATCAAAAATTGATTCAAACCCAAGATTAAAATCAACAAGTATTCAACAGTATTTAATTTGACAAAAAGGTGAACCATTGTAAGGCCAAGGATATAAAACAACATCAGGGCTATTCTAAATATCAGGATACTGCTGAATTGCAACTTTGCTTCGTTTATATCCTGTGCAGCAAGTTTAACGCTAAGGTTATTCACGCCAAAATCGAATAAAATGGAAAGGATGAGGCTCAGATTAAAAACAGCAAAGTAAATACCGTATTCTTGACCAACGATATTTTGAATCTTGGCATCAATGAGAAAGATGGCGGCTGGCTTTACGAGGATGTTGAGCCCAAGCGAGAAAAAAAGATTTGAATAAAAACTGCGTTCCTTCATGTGCCTAGTGAGGTCAGGCTCAAAGATAGGACTTTCTTAAAATTAGCGCAGTAAATTGACATGCCCTGTTAGCACCTTACGTTCGTCAAGGTCGGGGTTTTTGTACAAAATGCGATAAGTGTAAATACCGGTAGGTGCTTGTAGGGCATCCGGACCATAAGTGCCGTCCCAACCAACAAGGGCATTGCGGCTTTCAAAAATGATTTCTCCCCAACGGTTGTAGATGAGCATTTGGTAGTTGTATGGATCGACACCTGTTGTAAATATAGGAAGAAATGTTTGATTGAATTGATCTCCATCTGGCGTAAAGGTATTGGGTATGTAGATCAACTCATTGTATTGATAACCAATACTTACAGATGTGGCATCTGCACATTGTAAGTCAGTGAGTGCAGTGAGTGTAATGGTATAACCACTCATGGTGTTTTGGAATATATGAGAGGGTTCAAAGTCATAGGCGGATTGCCCGTCTCCGAAATCCCAAACATAGTTGGTTGCACCAGTTGATAAGTTGTTAAACATGACGTATTGCGCTTCTTGTGTAAAGACGCTAATTGGCGACTCAAAATTAGCTACAGGCAAGTTTTCTACATAGATATAAGCCGATTCGGTATGGGTGTCATAACAACCAAAAGAGGTGGTAGCCGCGAGGCTGACATCAAAGGTCCCACCATTGGAGAATACGATGGTGGGTGCACTACCTGAGGCAGATAAAGCATTGCTCGTGGACCAACTATAGGTTGAGTTGCTTGCATCATCTGCAGTAAATGTAACGCTCAGCGGTGCACAGCCTTCAAGCGGATTCGCACTAAAGGTTACTACTGGAAGCGGATGAACCGTAACGCTACCTGTTGCAGGCAAACTAGGACAATTATTGAGCGTGTAAACTACAGATAGGGTGGTGTCTTGTAGAGGAATAAAAGTTTGACTTGCGCCCCCTGCTATATTATTAGCCCCCCATGTATAATTACCCCCGAGTAAATCTGGTGTTGCAGTAAGAGTGACAGGATCTGTTTGGCAAATGGTAGCGCTGCTGAGCACAACTACAGGAATCGGATTCACGGTAACTTGAGCCGTAGCAGCAGGACTCGTACAATTGTTCAAGGTATAAGTAACCGAATAACTGCTTGTGCTTGCCGGGTTAATCGTGATGGTGTCGTTGACTTCTGTAGTGGACCACAAATATGTTCCCCCAGCTAAATTTGCTGTGGCAATGAGGTTGATGGTATCACCGTAGCAAATGACAGCATTAGCCGTAGTTACCACAGGGATAGGATTCACTAAAACGGTCATTTGTGCGGTATCTTGGCAATTTAGAAGGTCATAAATGACCGCATAGGTTGTCGTTGCTGTGGGGCTCACAGTAATACTAGAACTGTTTGCTGCAACCGGAGACCATGAATAAGTACCACCAGGAAGATCTACAATTGTGTTGAGCGTTGTAGAACTTCCAACACAAATGGTATCGTTTGCACCGCTAATAACAGGGTAAGGCTTCACGATAATCGACCCAGTAACACTTGGACTGACACAGCCGTTTGAGCTGGTATAAACTACACTGTAATTGGTATTAACACTCGGATTATCGTTGAGTGTAGCGGCAGTTGAGCCATTACTCCAGAGATAGGAACCGCCTGTGCCAACATTATTGACATATAATGTGCCACTCGTACCGATGCATATGGAATCGGTTGTAACCGTTGGTTGTGGTGTGGGTTCGACTGTTACTGTCACGTTAGTTGTTCCGGTGCAACCTGCTGCGCTATACTCTACTGTATATGTTGTGGTGGTGCTCGGCGCTACTGTTAGCGACGGGCCAGTTCCCAGGGGCGCTCCATTAAGGAACCAGCTAAAAATACCACCGGCTGTTGGAGAGCTGGCATTTAGTGTGCCCGTGGCACCTTCACAAATGGTAATAGGGTTTACGGTTACGGACGGCCCTGGGTTAACAGTCACGGTAGTTGTTGCATTCACGGTTCCACAATTGGGAACGGTTAACGTGACGGTATAAGTACCTGCAGCAAGGAGTGTGGGACTCGGAATTGTAGGGTTTTGTTGCGTAGAGCTAAAGTTGTTAGGCCCAGCCCAAGACCAACTATAGTTTGTCCCGGTTGGGTTTGGGACTGCTCCAAAGTTTAGGGCTTGCCCACTGCAAATAGGGCTGGTATTCGATGCTGTTAAGGTAGGCGTTGCACAACAGTTAATATACATGGAAATACGCCCAATGTTGTAATTGACTTCTGACCAAATGTTAGCCATTGCCGCACCCGTTCCAGCCGGACACGACTGCATACCGCTTCTTTGAAGCGTGGTATTGAATCCGTTGATGCTCGTTACAAAGTTTGCGGGTCCATAGCTGTTTACACAGTTGGGCCCTCGGGCACCATAAACACCGATTATTTCTCCGGCGGCAACAGGGATATTACATGCAATTACTTGCGTTGCGGGGGCATTCGAAATGGTAAATAATTGAATAAAATTGTTAGTGGTAGCGGCAAATGCAGGTGGCGGGCCAGCAGTAAATCGGACAACACGAATCGTTTGCGTACCTGTGGCACTGGCATCGGGTGGAATGTAAAGGCCACAAATGGTAAAACTTGTCGGGGCCGTGAAATGGTATCCTCGAATCATGCTGGTAAATGTATTTGTCTGTGTACCAACACTTATGGGTGTTCCTTGACCGTATAACAAACCAAAAAAGGTGAGGTAAACGGCAAACAGTAGTAGTCTTTTCATTTATCGAATCAAATTAATATGGCCCGTAATGGTTTGGCGTTTATCCACTGAGGGTGTTTTTATAGTAATTATGTAGATATACGTTCCAGACGGACAAGAGTTGCCTTTTGGTCCATAGGATGCGTCCCATCCAATATTTGGATGGAGTGATTCAAAAATGATTTCTCCCCAGCGGTTATAGATGAGCATTTGGTAGTTGTATGGATCGACCCCTGTTGTAAATATAGGAAGAAATGTTTGATTGAATTGATCTCCATCTGGCGTAAAGGTATTTGGAATATAATAGACTAACCCGGGGTCAAAACCAATGAAAAAGGATGCGGAATCAGCACAGCCTAAATCAGAGAAAGCGAAGAGTACAACATCGACACCTTGATTTTCTACTTGAAAAACATGTGTGGGTCCTTCTTCATTTGAAGTTGCACCGTCGCCAAAGTTCCACACATAGCTCGTTGCACCAATAGAACTATTCCAAAAAGACAGTGCTTGATTAGGTTCTGTAAATACCTCAGAAGATGGCTCAAAAGACGCTATAGGATAATTATCGACTGCGATCATATTTGGTATTGTTGTGGTGCTGCTACAACCGTTTAATGTGGTCGTCAAAGAAATGGAGAAAGTGCCATTGGTGTTAAAAGTCAGGGTGGCAAGTTCTCCGCTGGCACTAAGTTGATTACTCGTTTCCCAGGTGTAGGAGGAATAGTTACCGATATCTGCACTGAGGCTGACGCTAAGAGGAACACAACCTTGCAGCACATCAGCAGTAAAGCTACTGATGGGTTGGGGCAGAACGGTTACCGTTGTCTGAATCGTATCTGACGAACAACCGTTGAGCACATTGAATACTTGAATAGTGGTGTCTTGTTGTGGTGTGAAGGTATTTGTAGAACTACCTTGCGTATGATTTGGCCCCCAAAAGAATATCCCAGAGGGGTTGGCGTTGGCAACAAGGGTAACAGCATTTCCTGCACAAATAGTTTGGTTACTTATGGTGATATTCGGAACCGGAAGAACCGTGACTGTGGCCGTTGCCGGTGCTGAACTACAGCCATTGACCGTGTAGACCAGAATATAGTTTGTAGTTACAGTTGGGCTCAAGGTTTGAAAACTAGTAGAACTACCATTAGACCAACTATAGGTTCCGTTTGGTAAATCAACGAAGGCTCCGATGGTAGCAATTTCGCCACTACAAATGGTGTCATTTTGGGTAAGAACCTGAGGAACAGGCTTCACTACAATACTTGCGGTAGCGGTATCTGCACAACCAGCTACACTGTAAATTACTTGATACGAATTAGTTAGACCGACGACCAAACTAAGGTTGGCTTGATTGCTTGCCGATGGTGACCAAATATAGGTGCCTCCTGGGATAGAGACTTGCGTAGTAATGGTGCCGATGCTACCAGCACATGTGGTGTCATTTTGCGCACTGATGGTAGGGTAAGGATGGACTATGACAGTGAGTGTAACAGGATTGGCGCATAAACCAACTGTTGGAGTAAACGTGTAGATCGTGGTGGCATTGAAGTTAGGCGCCGGATTCCATGAACCAGTTACAGCGTTAGTTGATGTTGTTGGCAGAACAAATGAAGAACCAATACAAATAGGTGCTATTGCATTAAAAATGGGTATGGTGTTTGCTTGCTGATTAATTGTAATCGTTGCTGTATCAATACAACCATTTGTTCCTGTTGCCGTCACGGTATAGGTGCCCGCTGCTGTGACGGTTAAATTGGTTGTGCTTGCGAGTACAGTTGTTCCATTAGACCAACTGTAACTGACACCACCACTCGCGTTCAGTCCAATGGAGGTGATGTTGCAATTGAGATTGTTTGTTCCGGTGACATTCTGAATAAGCGCAACTGGAGCTGTTATATTTTGTGAAATGACCAGCACTTCGGTATCAATGCACCCGTTTAGCCCTGTTGCTGCTAGCGTGTAAGTACCAGGTGTTGTAATGGTTGTTGTGCTCGTTGTGGAAATAGTTGTCGAACCATTAGACCATGAATAAGTATTGCCTCCAGTACCATTGAGTGTGATAGCTGGTGTACTACAAGTCAAGACCTGGGTACTTGGGGTGGTTGTAATTGCTGCTACAGGCACTGAAATATCTTGTGTAATAGTAATGCTTGTTGTAGAAGCACAGCCATTTTGGTCTAGAACACCAAGCGTGTAAGTTCCGGGCGTTGTAACGGAGATCGTGGGGCCTGTTGAAATAGGAATAACTCCATTGGCCCAAGCAAAAGACCCGCTTCCAACGGCACTAAGACTTATCGTTGTTTGAGAGCAGTTTAAAACGGTCGTGTTTGGGGTATTGGCAATACTAAGAGACGGCAATGGATTCACTACAACTGAAATAGTTGCCGGCAGCGCACAAAGACCTGCGGTTGGTGTAAACGTATAAGTTGTCGTTTGTAAGTTATTTGGAGCTGGTGACCAAGTACCAGTGATACCATTTGTTGAAGTGGCTGGCAATGCCGGAAAAGCGCTTCCAGAACAAATCGCTGCTATTGGTGCAAAACTTGGCGTAATGTTCGGATTGACAACAATGACGCCATTCAAATTAGACGTTCCATTCCAGAAACCTCCGCCTGTTGTATTGTATCCACCATAAGCTGTGCAGCCGTTGTAGGTGTAGCTAAATGCATAGTAGTATGTTCCGGGCCCAAGGTTACTCAGGGTTGCTTGATATTCGTCGTTGTTTGGATTCACTAATGAAGCCGGATTATACGTTGCGCTGGACCATGCACTAAGCGGCCATGTTGCTGGGTCAGTATCAGTGGTACTTATGCCATACTGAACGGTAATGCCCGCACCTTGACCAACTGCTTCTGTAAGCCCAGCTTCAAACACTTGACCGTAGAGGGTTATACTTTGTCCTTCACAAATGGAACTATTTCCTGGCGCTTGAATATTTGCAAAATCAAGCCCATTGATTTGAGTGGCAGTAATGGAACTATTTGCACTACAACCACCAATTGTATACTGGACATTATAGGACGTGGTGGCGGTAGGGCTGACCGTTATCGAATTGGTTGTTTGCCCACCAGGTGTCCAAAGGAAAGCTCCCCCACTTGGAGTACCTGTGGCATTTAAAGTTACCGATGAACCTGGACAAAAAGTTTGCGCTGTACCAGAAACTGTTGGTATTGGGTTAACCGTTACAACGACCTGATCTTGGCTTGTACAGGTACCTTGGGTAGCTGTTAAGGTGTAAGTGGAGGTGCTGGTTGGTGTAGCTATTGGGTTGAGAATATTTGTGGCGCTCAGACCCGCTGCGGGGCTCCATAAAATAGTGAGTGGCGCTGTACTCCCCGAACCGCTTCCAATAGACGCAACGCCAGCCAATTGAACAGAGCCCCCAGCACAGAGTACAAGGTCATTGCCTGCATTTACAATTGGGTTGGTGCAACTTGTAGTTGGACAACTCGTAAAATACGAAACAGAAGCAGCACCAAAAAGTGGTTGGCAAAAAAACTGAGAAAGTTGTATGTTGTATGCACCGCTTGTTGGACAAAGCCAAACAGCATTGGTTTGTAAAAAACCACATTGGTCGTCCCAGCCTTGCACCAATGTACCCGCTGCGTTATAAATTCTTAAATAAGTATCAACAGTACTTAGCCCACACGTTGCAAAAGTATAGGTACAACCAGCAGTAGCAGTAAAGGTAAAAACTGGAGCAGTTCCAGCTGGAAAAGTTGCTGTAAATTGAGTTGTAGTGGTTGGCGTAATCGCCGTAGTGCTCGTCGGGGGGGTGCAATATTGCGCGTGTAGCCGATCATAGAACAACGAAAAAATCAAAAACAAGAAAAGCCAATAACGCATGGAAGGTAGTAGTTCAGGTTCAGCGGGTTAAATTTAACAAAACCCAAACGATTAAATGACACAAACGTTGCCTTTAGTTTGACAAAAAAGGCTTCCGAAGAAGCCTTTTTTTAAAATTCAAATGTGTCCATGAACTTAGTGGTGAAGTTTCCGGAGTTGAAGTCGGAATTCTCCATGAGTTTCTGGTGAAAAGGAATGGTTGTTTTAACACCACCTATCACGTATTCACTGAGTGCTCTTTTCATTTTTAATATGGCTTCCTCTCTGGTTTGGGCAACAACGATGAGTTTAGAAATCATGGAGTCGTAATGAGGAGGAATAGAATACCCTGCATAGACATGTGCATCGATTCTTACGCCGTGCCCTCCTGGGCAATGGTAATCGGTTATTTTCCCCGGACTCGGACGAAAATCAGCGTAAGGATCTTCGGCATTAATACGACACTGAATGGCGTGCATGGTTGGGTAGTAATTTTTACCTGAAATTTTTTCTCCGGCTGCAATTTTGATTTGCTCCTTGATGAGGTCAAAATTGATGACTTCTTCGGTTATGGTGTGCTCTACCTGAATACGTGTATTCATTTCCATGAAGTAGAAGTCACGGTTTTTGTCCACTAAAAACTCAACGGTACCTACGCCTTCATATTTGACGGCTTTAGCTGCTTTGATAGCCGCTTGGCCCATGCGCTCGCGCAGTTCGTCTGTCATGAATGGTGAAGGTGTTTCTTCAACTAATTTTTGATGACGGCGCTGAATAGAGCAATCGCGCTCCGAGAGGTGACAAGCATTACCGTATTGGTCTCCGGCAATCTGAATTTCAATATGGCGTGGTTCTTCGATGAACTTTTCCATGTAGATACCGTCGTTTCCGAATGCGGCTCCGGCTTCTTGGCGAGCGGAATCCCAGGCGGCTTCCATTTCGTCTTTTTTCCAGACGATGCGCATGCCTTTCCCACCACCACCAGCAGTTGCTTTTAGTATGACAGGGTATTTCACGACTTCTGCCGTAACAAAGGCGTCGTCAAGATCTTTTAATAAGCCTGCAGAACCTGGTATACATGGAACGCCAGCAGCTATCATGGTTGCTTTTGCTGTGGATTTATCTCCCATGCCAGCAATTTGTTCGGGCAAAGCACCAATGAATTTGATGCCATGTTCCTGACAAACTTTGGAAAACTTCTCGTTTTCGGAAAGAAATCCATAGCCTGGGTGAATAGCATCAGCATTGGTAATTTCTGCTGCTGCAATGATATTGGGGATACTTAAATAAGACAAGGCACTGGTTGGAGGACCAATACACACTGCTTCGTCGGCAAAGCGTACTGGCAAGCTGTCTTTGTCTGCGGTAGAGTAAACTGCTACCGTTTTGATGCCCATTTCTTTGCAAGTACGAATAACGCGCAACGCAATTTCTCCGCGATTGGCGATCAAAATTTTCTTAAACATAATGCTATTTTTAAGCTGGGTCAACCAAGAACAATGGCTGATCGTAGTCCACAGGGCTCGCGTTGTCTACGAGAACCTTTATAATTTTTCCTGAAATTTCTGCTTCAATTTCATTGAAGGTCTTCATGGCTTCAATAATACATACTTTATCCCCTTTTTGAATGGTATCGCCAATATTTACAAAGGCGTCTTTGTCCGGACCTGGTGTGCGATAGAAAGTACCTATCATTGGAGATTTTACCGTAATGTATTTGCTGTTTTCGTTGCTGTTTTCGTTGTTTTCAGTGGTTGTGGGAGCAACATTGGTTACAACAGGGGCTGCAGCAACAGGAGCTGTTGCAACAGGAGCGGCCTGATACATGATTGGTTCGGTTTGACTTCCTTTGATTGAAATGCGAAAACCCTCTCTTTCGATTTCAACTTTGCCGAGTCCTGATTTGGATACCAATTTGATGAGGTCTTTGATTTCTTCTAAATTCATGGTTTAATTTTTTTCAAAGTTAATTTAATTATGAATTGTAGGCCCATTTGAGGTAAATTGCTCCCCAAGTGAAGCCGCCGCCAAATGCGGAAAGGATAAGTACATCGCCTTTCTTTAACTGACTTTCGTAGTCCCAAAGACAGAGTGGCAAAGTGCCGGCGGTGGTATTGCCGTAACGTTCAATATTGATCATGACCTTTTCTTTGGTAAGGCCCATTCGATTCGCCGTAGCATCTATGATTCTAAGATTTGCTTGATGTGGAACCAACCAACTGACGTCGTCGCTCGTTAACTGATTGCGCTCCATAATTTCAGCTGAGACATCTGCCATGTTGGTCACTGCAAATTTAAAAACAGCTTGGCCTTCTTGTTTTACATAGTGCTGGCGGTTTTCAACCGTTTCAATAGAGGCGGGCATGTAGGATCCGCCGGCAGGTTGTTGAAGGTATTGACGACCTGATCCATCGCTTTTCAAAATGAAGTCCAAGACTCCGTTGCCTTCATCGTTTGGCTCGAGTAAAACCGCACCTGCACCATCTCCGAAAATAACACAAGTAGTCCGGTCTTGATAATCGATGATAGACGTCATTTTATCAACACCAATGACCACTACTTTTTTATGTTTACCTGATTCAATAAATTGAGCTCCTGTGGATAGCGCAAAAAGAAAACCTGAACAAGCTGCGTTTACATCATAGCTCCAGGCGTTTTTCATGCCAACTTTATCACACACGATATTGGCGGTACTAGGAAAGGGGTGGTCAGGGGTTACTGTTCCGACAATAACGAGTTCGATGTCTAGCGGATCAATGCCTTTTTTTTCAAGAAGTGCTTTGACTGCTGCGGCTGCCATATCGGAACTTGCGCCATCTTTCATGATGCGGCGCTCTTTGATGCCTGTACGGCTTGTGATCCATTCGTCAGAAGTATCAACTAACTTGGCTAAATCTTCGTTTGATAAAATGTGTTCAGGCACATAGCCCTGAACTGCAGTTATGGCAGCGGTGATTTTACCCATGATTAGTTAAAAGCTTCGTTTATTTTTTCAGTTAAATTGGAACTCACGACGTTGTGCGCGTGAAGAATCATGTTCATGACGGCAATATCATTAGAGATACCATGGCCTATTATTGCGTTTCCTTTGACGCCTAATATCGGGGTGCCGCCGTAATTTTCATAATTAAAGCGGTCAAAATAAGCGTCTTGAATTCCGCGTTTTTTCATGAGGGTATAAATTCCTTCTGCTTCTTTAAGGACGATATTACCGGTAAATCCGTCGCATACAATAACGTCGGCTGCCCCTGTAAAAATATCTCGTCCTTCAATGTTTCCTGTGAAGTTCAGTTCGTCAGATTCGGCTAGCAATTTGTGGGTGGCAATGGAAAGTAAATTGCCTTTAGAGTCTTCCTCGCCAATATTGAGCAAAGCCACTTTTGGTTTCTCAATCCCTAAAACAGTTGTTGCATAAACAGAACCAAGAACTGCAAATTGATAAAGCACATCACACTTGCAGTCGGCATTGGAACCGACGTCTAACAATACAGACTGACCACCGTTTACAGTAGGCAGCGTAGAGGTAATACAGGGACGGATGACTCCTGGAATGGTGTTGAGTTTGTACATAGAACCCACGAGCATTGCGCCTGTGTTGCCATTGCTTGCAAAAACATCGATGAGACCTTTGGCAAGCATTTCAAAACCAACAGCAATTGAACTGTTCGGTTTTTTTGGCAAGGCTCGGGTTGGATGATCGTGATAAGTAATCACTTCTGGGGCATGCACGATTTCGAAAAGCTCGGCGCTCTGTGAACGACTGGCTAATTCTTTTTGAATGATGAGTTCGTCGCCATACAAAACAATGGTGACATCACTATCCAAAACTTGTTTGGCTAATAATGCACCGTCTATTGTCGCTTTAGGAGCGAAATCGCCGCCTGAGACATCAAGCCCAATCTTCATGGGAGAAAATTAGAACTTACTGAACCTCCTCTACGGAGTCAGTTGTTTGCTCGGCTACAATTTTACCCTTGTAGTAGAGTTTGCCTTCATGCCAATGCGCATGATGAAACAAATGTGGCTGCCCGGTTGTAGGACAAGTTGCAACATTGCTTGCAGTCGCTTTTTTGTGCGTTCTACGTTTGTCACGACGTGTGGTCGATATTCTTCGTTTAGGATGCGCCATTTTGTATTAATTTATATCTATTAATTTAAATTCTTAAGTGCAGACCACCTAGGGTCTATTTCGTCGTCATCGGTTTTTGAATCAGAGGAAGGCTGTTGGTATTTATTTATTAATTCAACCATTTCTTCATTGCACTCCCCTTCTTCGTGAACCATTTTGGCAGGCAAAGAGAGGCTAATCAACTCATACAAAGGTTGAGTGAGGTCGATTTGATAACTTTCCAGAGCAAGGACAAGAAGGTTTTCATCTTCGGATTCTTCTTCTCCAAAGGTGTAATAGAGGGTCATATCTCCTTCTATTTCTTGTGTCAGAGGCTCTGTACAGCGATCGCAATCAGTAAAGATGAAACCAACTACATCGAGCTGAGCGATGAGCATGGTTTCTTTCTTTTCTAACTCGAGGTAGGCACTGAGCCGACCATTTTCAATGAGCGAATAAGGCAATGATTCAAAGAACGATTTGTCAATGTCAAATTCAAATTCATGAATCCCTTGCTTTAATCCTACAAAGGGTATGGCGAACGGACTTTTCATAATGAATATTTCACTGACGAAAACGAAAGGGCAAAATTAGGGATTTATTTTGGATTTTTAAAATGCATTGACACGATCTTATTCCTTCTTTCCTTTTTCATCTTTGGATATGGCTAAAGGATTGGCATGTATTTCTTTAAATACTTTCCGTTTCCGATAAATATCAACAGCTAAAAATATGGCGCTGCGCAGGCTTTGTTCGTCGGCTTGCATTTTGCCGGCGATATCAAAGGCGGTGCCGTGATCAGGGCTCGTACGAACAATGGGAAGGCCAGCTGTATAGTTCACGCCGTCGTCGAAGCAGAGCGCTTTAAATGCAGTTAGGCCTTGATCGTGATACATGGCTAATACGCCGTCAAATTGTTGCCTGAGGGGCGAACCAAAAAAGCCATCTGCAGGATACGGACCAAAAGCAAGAATTCCGTTATTTTTTGCGGTCTGAATAGCAGGGATAATGATTTGCTGTTCTTCTTCGCCAATTTTGCCATTTTCACCAGCATGTGGGTTGAGCCCAAAAACGGCAATTCTTGGTTTAATGAGCCCAAAATCTTTTTTAAGACTTTGTTCAAACACTTCAATTTTAGCAACAATCAACTCTTTTTTGAGTTGGTTTGAAATCTCTTTAATTGGAATATGTGTGGTAACTAAGGCAACTCTTAAGTTGCCTGAAACCAGAATCATTAAGGCCTCTTTGGCGCCAGACATTTCAGCGAGATATTCGGTGTGTCCGGGAAAGGTAAAGCCAGCTTTGGCTACGTTCTCTTTAGAAAATGGAGCAGTGACCAATACATCAATTTTACCATCGGCAAGGTCTCGGGTAGCCGCTTCTAAAGATAGCAAGGCATATTTGCCCCCATCGGCATTGGAGACACCCGGCTCTATCTGAACCTCTTCTTGCCACACATTAATGACATTGACTTTTTTTGAACTAATTTCAGTGGCATTTTGACAAGACAAGTAATTGAAATCTTGAAGATTCAGCTGTTTTTTGTAATGTGAAATTACTTTATTGGAGCCATAAACAACCGGAACAAGATCTGTTAAAATACGGTTGTCTTGTAGGGCTTTAACGATAATCTCAGGGCCAATACCGTTGAGGTCACCGATTGTGATGCCAACTTTGATCAAGTTTTTATTGACTTGTTCTTTGTCTTTGACCTCTTTTTCTTTGGTTTCTTTTTCCATTAAATATTGTTGGTTTTTAGAAAATGGTAGAGCATGCGCACACCTGCACCTGTTCCGCCATCTCCTTTGTAATTTTCTGGGGCATCTAGCCAAGCAGGCCCCGCGATATCCATATGGACGTAGGGGGCACTTACAAAGTGCTCGAGGAATTTGCCGGCTGAGATCATTCCTGCATTTGGCCCACCAATGTTTTTGAGGTCGGCAATTTTTGACTTCATGTGTTTTTTGTAGTCGTCCCAGAACGGAAAGCGCACAACGCGCTCGTGCACAGCCTGACCACTTCGTTGGAGCGCATCGAAAATATGATCATCTGCATTGCCCATGATGATACTTGCTTCTGTACCGATTGCCCGCAATGCTGCCCCAGTTAGCGTAGCAGCGTCGATAACAAGACTCGGATTATACTTTTTAGAATAGGCCAAAGCATCGGCTAAAATCATGCGGCCTTCGGCATCTGTATTGAGTACTTCAACGGTTGTGCCGTCGAACATGGTAATGACGTCTCCGGGTGCATAGGCATTGCCTCCAGGCCGGTTGTCTGTGGCCGGTAACAACGCTACTATGTGTACTGGTAATTTTTGAAGGGCAGCAAGATAAATAACTGCTGCCATTGTGGCTGCACCGGCCATATCGCCTTTCATGGTATCCATGCTACCTGCCGTTGGCTTTAAACTCAAGCCTCCTGTATCGTAGACTACGCCTTTTCCGACCAAAACAATTGGTTGCTTGTTTTTGGCGTTTTTTGGTTTGTACTCAGCAATTGTAAAAGTAGGCTGATCAATAGACCCTTTATTGACAGCCAATAAGCCGCCCATTTTGAGGGTCTCAATTTGCGTTTCTTCTAAAACTTTAACGTCAAAATTAGCTTCCTTGCCCATTTCTACAACAGCATGAGCGAGTTGTTCTGCATTGAGATGAGACACTGGTGTATTAACCAAATCACGTGTTTTAAAAACGGCTTTGGCGATATTTTCTAGTTCGGTAATTTGCGCTTGTGTGACAGCAGCTTTTACCACTACTTCATTGAACTTTGCAGTTTCTGGCTTGCTGAAGTGTTGCGTAAATCGATAACTTGACAACAAAAGTCCTTCGAGCAGCGCGTAGGCTTCTTCTGCATTTCCGTTTTCCAATAAAAGTGAGGTTTGCACATCGTGTAAATGTTTTTCAATACTGTGTGCATGAATGCGTATTTGCTCGAGCGTTTGCCCCTCTTGAATTTCAAATTCAAAACCTTCTTTGGATTTGTAGTATTCAAAATCTTTGCCATTTTCGGATTTTGCAATAAAGCGTACTACCGATTTGGGTGAATTTTTGGATTTTTTAGTCAGGACTAACATGTTGTAAAATTTCTACAAAGTTAAAAAGAATGAGGCTGTCTACTCTGAAAATAAATCATGGCCATGAGCAATTAAAAATTTATCGATCAAACGTGGAATAGGGTGATCTTCTAGGCCAGCTAGATCAAGAAAAATACAAGAAGAAGTCAACTGACTTTGCGCCGAAGAAATAATGAAGTAGGCCTCAATACGCTGATGTGTCAGTAAGTGTTCAAAGCGACCACCAATTATTTTTTGACCGCTCAGATAAAGCTGCATTTGGCTTTCATCAGCAAATTCTTTCAAAGGAAATTCAAATAACCCTTCCCAAATATCTTTGGCTCCTCTTCTTTGATAGGCAAGTTGTTGTTGTGCATTTGGTATTAGGTGGTATACAAAATATCTTTTTTTTACCTTGACTTTTTTGAGCTTTACAGGAAGATTGGCAACTTGATTTTCGCGATACGCATGGCAAGTGGTCAGAACCGGGCACGCGCTACAATCTGGTGAAACCGGTTTGCACTGCAAGGCCCCAAACTCCATAATCGCTTGGTTGTGTTGTGCAGGGTTTTTAGTATCGAGCAATTCTTGTGCGAGCGCTTCAAAAATAGGTTTGCCAACGGTGGAATTGATGGGTTCTTCTACCCCAAAATACCGGCTCAAAACCCTAAACACATTGCCATCCAGAACAGCATGCGGTTGGTTGTAAGCAAAAGAAGCAATAGCTGCAGCGGTATAGGGCCCAACTCCTTTGAGTTGCAGTAATCCCTGATAGGTATTCGGAAAAATACTGCCAAAATCAGTGGTAATTTGCTGCGCAGTGGCATGTAAGTTGCGCCCCCGACTGTAATAACCGAGCCCTTGCCATAAATTGAGCACTTCTTGTTGAGATGCCATGGCAAGCTGCTGCACCTGAGGATAATTGTGGATGAATTTGAGGTAGTATGGAAGCCCTTGTTCTACTCTGGTTTGTTGTAAAATAATTTCACTTAACCAAATAGCATAAGGGTCTTTGGTGTGTCTCCAAGGCAAGTCCCGGTGGTGACTTTGATACCAAATTTGTATAACTTCGCGGAGCGCTTGCATAATTTATTTTAGAAATTTTGTCAGAAAATTACGCATATATACTTTCTGTGGAGTATTTTTGCCACCGCAATTAATTACCTAATCAATTAACCCAGAGATATGACAAAAGCGGATATCGTTGCAAATATTGCAGAAGAAACCGGATTGGAAAGAGCAGAAGCACTTCGTGCAGTAGAAGCATTTATGACTAACATCAAAGCTTCTATGGCTGACGGAAAAAATGTTTACCTACGTGGCTTCGGAAGTTTTGTGGTGAAGGAGCGCGCGCAGAAGACAGGCCGCAACATCTCTAAGAATACCACGATTATCATTCCTGCACACAACATCCCGTCTTTCAAGCCTTCTAAAACGTTTGTAGATGAGGTAAAGAACAACGTTAAAGTGAAATAAGTTTTCGTTTTTTCTGAAATTTGTATTACCTTTGCACTCCCTTATCGGGGGTGCATTTTTTTTGTAACAAAGTACTAAACATATAACACCTTCTCATTATGCCAAGCGGTAAAAAAAGAAAAAGACATAAGATGGCGACGCACAAGCGCAAAAAAAGACTTAGAAAAAATCGCCACAAGAAGAAGAAATAATTCTTTATTCTATCATGTAAACGCATAGAGAGCTCATTGATTTTTCTTTGAGCTTTCATTGTTTCATCCTATAAATAATTTCAAGTGAATTTAGAACTCGTTGTAGACGCCCGTTCAAACGGCGTCTGGATAGCACTGCTGCGCGACGGGAAGTTAATTGAGTTGCACGAAGATCGTGGCAATACAGACTTCTCAGTAGGCGACATCTATCTCGGACGGGTACGTCGTGTTGCCAATGGCCTGAACGCGGCTTTCGTTGATGTCGGATATGAGAAAGATGCATTTTTGCACTATCACGACCTCGGCCCTCAATACGTATCTTTTTCAAAGTACGTTAAGGAGAGCATCAACGGGAAGCAAAATGTTGCAGACCTTCAATACTTTAAACTAGAAAAAGAAATATCCAAAGAAGGAAAGGTTTCCAATACCTTATCTTCTTCTCAAGCTATACTTGTTCAAGTAGCGAAAGAACCAATTTCTCAAAAAGGCCCACGCCTGAGCTCCGAAGTAACGCTCGCTGGCCGCTATCTAGTTCTCGTACCATTCTCCGAGAAAATTTCTGTGAGTCAAAAAATCAAAGATAGCGCCGAAAAAGAGCGTTTGAAAGAACTCATGGACCGCATAAAACCCAAGAATTTTGGTGTCATTATTCGTACCGTAGCCGAAAACAAATCGACTGCCGATCTTGAAGCAGATCTTAATAATCTACTCGAAAAATGGCGCACCCTCCATGCCAACCTCAAAGGTGCACAACCACCAAAGCGCGTCCTTGGAGAGCTCAATACCACCAATTCCATTTTGCGAGACCTCCTCAATGGAAACTTTACCAATATACACGTCAACGACGAAACGATGGCCCTTCAAATGAAGGACTACATTTCTGAAATTGCATCAGGCCGTGAAAAAATTGTGCGTCATTACGACAACCGCATTGGAATTTTTGAGCGTTTTGGGATCAATAAGCAAATCAAAACCTTATTTGGTAAAAAAGTGCCGCTAGCAAGTGGTGGCTACCTCATTATTGAACACACAGAAGCCATGCACGTCATTGACGTCAATAGCGGAAACCGTAAAGGTGCCGACGGCCAAGAATCTAATGCACTCGCCACCAACATCGAAGCTGCAGAAGAAGTAGCTCGTGTACTTCAACTTCGCGATATGGGTGGCATCATCTGTGTTGACTTCATCGACATGCATGAGCGTGAAAACAACAAGATTCTCTTCGATAAAATGAAGGAATTCATGAAATCAGACCGTGCAAAACACAACATGATTCCTCCTTCTAAGTTCGGAGTTATTGAAATTACACGCCAACGTGTTCGTCCAGAGACCGACATTGCAACGCATGAAAAATGTCCAACTTGTAACGGTAGTGGAGAAGTCCAGGCAAGTATTTTATTTGCCGAAGAAATTGAAAATAATTTGGCCTACCTCATCAACGACAAAGGGATGCGCGGGGTTACCTTATTAGTGCATCCTTACTTGGAGGCATTTTTTAAAAATGGTATCTGGAGCCGTCAGTTGAAATGGTTCCTTAAATACAAAAAATGGATTCCGGTGCGCGGGGTAACTGATAATCACCTATTGCAGTACACCTTCGTCGACAAAGAGAACAACGAAATACCACTTTAATGTCGGCCCCACGTGCCTATGACCTTACACAAATGCTTCAGAAATCTGAGGCATTTTGTGCTTATCAGGAGCGCAGTAGCCATGAAGTTTTAGAAAAACTCAAGCGCTTAGGAGCACATGAAGGTGAAATCATCCAAATCATCAATTCACTTATCGAAAACAAGTTTTTAGATGACGAACGTTTCGCTAGAGCTTATGCTGTAGGCAAGTTACGCATCAAGCACTGGGGAGTAAATAAAATCAAGCAAGGCCTTCAATTAAAGCGTATTGACCGAGAAGTCATTAACGCTGCCATACAAAACATGTATCATGAGGAAAGCTATACTGGAATTCTTCAGGACGTTGCAAATAGAAAATGGCAAGAACTCATTAAAGAAAAAGACCCCTGGATACGCAAACAAAAGCTTTTTCGCTTTTTGGCAACCAGGGGTTTTAATTACGACGAATTTTCAGAATTGAAATTCGATTAAAGGCGCTGATTAATTAGACTTGATGAGCTCACCTGCTGTTTTGGTCCAATTGGCAGGGCCACCAGCTTCGTATCCTTTAGAACCAATTTGTACTAAATTAGTCTTGCCATCGTTCATTTTTTCTGGACGAACAAACCAACATGTAGGGTAGCCACGCACTGCAAATTGTTGTTGCAAGTTTCTGTTTTGGGTTTTGAGGGCTTCAGATTGAGGAGTAGAACGCGGAAAGTCAAGTTCGACAAGTACAACATTTGCTTTGGCCCAAGCTTCAAATTCAGCGGTTTTGAAAACTTCTTTTTGAAGACGTACACACCACCCACACCAGTCTGAACCGGTAAAAAACAACATCATTGGTTTGTTTTCCTTCTTAGCAATGGCCGTAGCCTCGTTAATATCCGTATACCATGTTAGTGCAGCTTTTTGGGCAAAACCCAATTGCGCTGTCAGGAGCAAAGCAAATAAAGCGATTGTTTTCATATTATTTTTTTATAAAGTTAGTGATAAAGCAGGAATAGGCAAAAACCATGCAAAAGTACTTCAAGCGTGCATTAAACAAATTTATTTATATTCGTTTCAAATTGCTAACCATGAAACTACAACTACTAGCCTTTTTTTCCTTTGTAAATCTTTTGATTTTTGCGCAGCTACCTACCCAAACTGTTCGCGGGAAAGTATTTGACAGCGAGTCGAATTATCCGCTTTCTGGGGCAAAAATTGTCATCGAGGTAAATGGCCAAAAATTTATGGCTGCTGCAGCTTCAGATGGCAACTTCACCATTTTAAAAGTACCTGTTGGCAAACACCAATTGGATGCTTCAGCGCCATTTTATGATGCCCGAACGCTGACTGTCGAGGTTACCTCAGGTAGAGAACTGATTGTTCAAATTCCACTGCAAGAAAAAGTTTCTGAGCAACAAGACGTGCGTGTTGTGGGCCGCAAGCGCGGAGAGGTACTCAATGAAATGGCAGTACTTTCTGCCCAACAATTTAGCGTAGAAGAAACCAATCGCTATCCTGGTTCTCGAATGGACCCCGCGCGCATGGCCTCCAACTTTGCAGGTGTGAACGGTGCCGATGACTCAAGAAATGATATTGTAGTCAGAGGAAATTCGCCTCTGGGCGTAATCTATCGTGTAGAAGGTATCGACATCCCGAACCCCAATCACTTTGCCATCTCCGGAACCTCCGGAGGGCCAGTTTCACTTTTGAACAACAAAATTTTAGGCAATTCTGACTTCTTCATGAGTGCTTTCCCTGCGGAATACGGCAATAGTTTGTCTGGGGTTTTTGATTTGAAGTTGCGCAACGGGAACAACAACCGACATGAGTTTACGGGTCAGTTTGGTTTGTTAGGCACAGAATTTCTTGCCGAAGGGCCTTTGGGGAAGAATAGCAAATCAAGTTATTTAGTAATGGGTCGATATTCTACCCTTACTATTTTTCAAAAATTAAATATCAACCTTGGCACAGATGCCATTCCAAAATATTTTGATGGCGCTTTTAAATTCAATTGGATACTCAAAAATGGAGGTCAGCTCTCGTTTTTTGGAATGGGCGGAAATTCTGACATCGCTATTGAAATCTCAGGCTTCAAAGAATACACTGAAGACCTATACGGAGAGGGTGACCGTGACCAATATTTCGGTACGAGCATGATTACCTCTGGACTGAATTACAAAAAGAGCATCAATGAGAAAACATTCATATCCTCTACTTTGGCATATAGCCAAGAAACGCAACAAACTGACCACAATTACTTGCGCAATCGCCGGCTAGACTCGCTCACGCAGGAAATCATTTTTGACACTATTTATCCGATGATGGCCTATGATTTCAAAGTTCAAAAAATCAGCGGTTACACTGCAATTAATCATAAAATCAACAAGCAGCATTTACTCAAAGCGGGTTTGAGTTTTGATCTGATTGCCATGAATTTCTTAGATTCTTGTTTGTATGATTTGGATGTCCCAGACGATTATCAGCTTCGTTGGGACTATCAAGGCACAGCTGCAATTATTCAACCTTTTGTGCAGTGGAAGTGGCGTATCTCAGACCATATGGATTTCACGGCGGGTGTACATGCTCAATATTTTACACTCACCAATAGCATTAGCCCGTTTGAGCCTCGCTTGGGATGGAAATACCGCATGGACAACGGCCAAGCTATTTTTGCAGGTGGTGGCCTGCACAGCATGATACAACCATACTACACTTATGCCTATAAAGTATTGCCGGGCAGCAATAATTCAAATAGCAATATCAATATGGACTTCTCGCGCAGCGCGCATTCGGGCATCGGATATGAGAAATCTTTCAATAAAGGTTTCAATATCAAAACAGAAGCTTATTACCAGTATCTATACAACATTCCCGTAACCGTTGCACCATCTTCTTTCTCGATGATCAACGTGGGAAGTGGCTTCTCTCGATTATTTGTAGATCAACTTCAGAATACAGGCGATGGCTACAACTACGGTTTGGAACTCACCGTACAAAAGTATTTTGACAAGACCTTCTTCTTTTTATTTTCCGGAACGGTCTATGACTCCCGCTACCGTGGTTCTGACCTCGTATGGCGCAACACCTCCTACAATGGCAACTATGTAGTGAATTTGCTTGGTGGTAAAGAATTCAAAGTCGGGGAGCGCAGTATCATCGGCATTGGCGGCAAGGTTACGGCAGCAGGCGGCAAGCGTTACGGATTGGTAGATATCGCTACCACCAATAGCATGAAAGAAATCATCTTCCAAGATTCTATGTTCAACGAGTTGCAGTTCCGCGATTACTTCCGCGCCGACCTCAAAATCTCTTGGCGCAAGAATGCCGACCGCGTTACACACGAGTTTGGTCTGGATTTGGTGAATATTCTTGGTACACAAAATTTACTGACGCTAGCCTACAGACCAGCACTTACAGCCCAAGATTTTATAGACCAACAAAATGGTACTTTTTTACCTTACTCAGAAAAAAACCAACTTGGCTTTTTCCCTATATTTTACTACAAAATCGATTTTCGGGCCAATGCTAAATAACAGCTTCTAAATTCCTATTAACTTTGTACTACAATATTAGTTATGAGAGGAATTTTGAGTTATCAGTTGGTGGATCCGCAGTTACCAAACAGCGAAGAAGGATGGTTTATAGAAAGTGAAAACGGCGCTTACAAGGTCGGTGATTTATCGATTAAGAAAATTGTCAGTGGCCGCTATGCTGTCAGTGAAGGATCTGAAGTTGTTTTTGAACTCGAACCAAATTGCAAGGTCAGTGACCAAACCAAAATTCAACACGCCGTGGTGGCCAAACTTCATTTAGAGGAAGAAAACCCCACCAAAATTTTTCTCATTGACATCGACGGCACCATCTGCGACGACATCAAAAATGAAGAAAGTCATTTGTACTCGGGTGCTCAGTTATTTCCAAATTCAAGGGAAGTCATTAACAAGTGGTACGAAGAAGGCAATATCATTACTTTTTTCACAGCCAGAGAGGCCAAAGACCGAGAAGTCACTGAAGTTTGGCTCAAAGAAAATGGTTTTCATTACCACGGATTGGTCATGGATAAACCCCGCATCAAAGATGGTCAAGAATATGTTTGGATAGACAACCGTAAAGTGCGCGCCGTTACCTACATGGGCACCTGGTCTGAACTCACTGAGGTCGATGCCAAGATCAAGGTATTTGCTTAACCAGATCAGCATTTGAAGGCCAAAGAGCTCGGTTTACTCCTCGATAAGCAAGCCTATTCTGAGAGTAGTATGATCTTGCATTTTTATACGCTCGAGCGCGGCTTCCAATCTTTTATTTTCAAAGGAGCGCTCAAAAAACGCAAGGCGCTCAACCAATTGGGCCTTTATGAAATCAACTATTTCAAAAGACCTGAGTCTGATCTTGGTATTGTAAATCAACTCGATTTTGCCTGGACCCCCCAAACCCTTTATGAGCGCCCTCAGAAGGTTTTGTTGGTCTTCTTCATGACCGATATTCTCCAACAAACGCTGCGACACCAGGGCCCAGACGCCAAGCTTTTTTATTTTATCCGAGATCAGTTGGTGCATTTAGAAACGACTGATACGGAAAGAAAATTTCCGACCCAATTTTTAGCGCAGTATCTCATGCTTTTGGGTTATGCTCCACTAGTGGAAGAAGAACAAGCCGCTATTTTTGACTTGCAAAAAGGCAGTTTTTGTCTGGCCTCCCAAGGTGGTGCTACTTGTATTCAGGATCCAGTGCTCGTGCGCTTTTTAAAGGCGCAATTTTGGCCCTTACCGACTGAACTGCCTGCGAATTCAGTTTTATACAAAGAGGCCTTGCGCATTTTAATACAGTATGCACAAATTCATTTGTCCGGTTTTGAACTCGAAAAAACAATTGAGATTCTTCACGACACCCTCTACGAATAAGCGCTTTGTTTGTGCTTAGCGTTTTCTGGCAAAAAAATCTTTGAGTAATTGGCTACATTCGGTTTCCATGACGCCATTTTCCACAAGCGTTGTGGGGTGGTACAAGCTTGTTCCTGTTGCACTTGCTCCTCTTTTGGCATCTCGCGCTGCAAAAACAACGCGGTCTATCTGAGACCAATACAAAGCGCCAGCACACATGCAACAAGGCTCTAAAGTTACAAAGAGCGTACATTCTTTGAGGTATTTGGCACCTAAGTATTGTGCAGCAGCGGTAATGGCCTGAATTTCGGCATGCGCAGTTACGTCCGTGAGTTGCTCAGTAAGGTTATGGCCGCGCGCTATAATCTGATTTTTGCAAACGATAACCGCACCAACGGGTACTTCATCTGCATCAAATGCTTTCTGAGCCTCCAAAAAGGCTTGTTTCATGAAATATTCGTCGTTGAATGGGCTCAGCATAGCACAAGATTACAAACTTTCTCTTAATTTTCGGCCATGAATCTTTTAGACCTTTTTCTTTTTGCACCCTTGGCTTATGGCGCCTATAAAGGATACAAGCGCGGCCTCATTATGTCGTTATTTATGTTGTTGGCCATTGTTGTTGGCCTTTACGCTGCTTTTCAACTCACCGATGTAGTCGTGGAATGGGGTCTCGAGAACTTACATTGGGAGAAAACAACCTTAATGCCGCTCAGTTTTGTCGTGTTATTTTTAGGAATTGGCGCTGGCATTTATTTTGCTGGCAAACTGCTCGAAACCGCTTTAAAGGTGGTAAAACTCTCCATCCTCAATAACCTAGCAGGTGCGTTATTGGGCATATTGCAATGGATGTATTTGGCAGGAACTATTCTCCTTTTTGTGCTGTCCAATGATCGTAAACAACAACTCATCAGTTTGCAAACGCGTAACGCCTCCATAGCAATTCCGTTCTATACCGGGATGCTACAAAATACCTTACCAAAGGTAGGTGAAACCATTCTGTTTGAATCTTATTTAGAACAAGCCAAAGCGAAAATTACAGATGAAAAAGAATAGAAGTACACTCATGTTTTTAGGATTTTTAGTTGTGCTTGCTACATCTAAACTTTTTGCAAATCCTGACCCTTTATTGTATCCTAAAAAAAGAACACTAAAAGCTGGCCCGTATTTTGGCCTCCAAAGCGGACGTTTTTATGCACTTGAATACGGATGGGAATTGCAAAGAAAAACCCGTGAAGATCTTGTGCGTTCCAACACAACGGCCGTTCATCATGGTTTCAATGCTTCGTTTGATTTTTCGCGGTTGAATCCTATTGTAGGTTACGATATCGGTTTTTGGAGCCGAACGGGCAACTTTGACCTCACTTATGGGCTCAGCGCTGCAGTACGCACCGACCTGAAGCAGTTGCGTTTTGGGGTTTGCCCAAGTGTAGGCATTAAAGTTTGGCAGTTGCATGTGCAAACGGGTATGTATGTCCTGGCTCCGTTTTATGCCCTAGACAACACCTCTTTTAATGCAAATACTTTTTTTATCTCTGCCCGCTTTTTGATAGTCAAGCACAAAACAAAAAAAGGGGCCAATTAGACCCCTTTTTAAATGTAAGTGCAATACAGCTTATAAATCAAACTTGATGCCTTGTGCAAGTGGCAAGGAGTCAGAGTAGTTGATGGTATTGGTCTGACGACGCATGTAAACCTTCCAAGCATCTGAACCAGACTCGCGGCCTCCACCTGTTTCTTTTTCACCACCAAAGGCGCCACCAATTTCAGCTCCTGAAGTACCGATATTGACATTTGCAATTCCGCAATCTGAACCAGCCGCGCTTAAAAATGCTTCAGATTCTTTGAGCTCGTTGGTCATGATCGCTGAAGATAAACCTTGAGGAACACCATTTTGCATGGCAATGGCGTTGTGTACACTACCTTTATATTTCATAATATAAAGGATAGGCGCAAAAGTTTCGTGTTGTACTATGGCAAAATGATTTTCTGCCTCAATGATACATGGTTTCACGTAGCATCCTGATTCGTAACCAGCACCAGAAAGCACACCGCCTTCCACTAATACTTTTCCACCTTCTTTTTGTGCAGCTTCAATGGCGTTGAGGTAGTTGTTCACGGCGTCTTGATCGATCAGTGGCCCAACGTGGTTATTTTGATCTAAAGGATTGCCAATACGCAATTGCTTGTAGGCGGCAACCAAGGCATCTTTGACTTTATCATAAATTGTTTCGTGGATGATGAGGCGGCGCGTAGATGTACAACGCTGCCCAGCTGTACCAACAGCACCAAATACGGCACCTGGCACGACCATTTTGAGGTCTGCTGAAGGTGTGATGATAATGGCGTTGTTGCCTCCTAATTCTAATAAGGAACGGCCCAAGCGTTGCCCAACTGCTGCTCCAACTGATTTACCCATGCGGGTAGATCCTGTAGCAGAAATTAAAGGTACTCGGGTGTCGTTGGCCATGAGTTTGCCGATTTCACCATCGCCAATAACTAGCCCTGAAACTCCTTCAGGCACGCCGTTGGCTGTAAAAACTTCTTCGGTAATGCGCTGGCAAGCAATAGCGGTAAGTGGTGTTTTTTCAGATGGCTTCCATACGCAGACGTCGCCACAAACCCATGCCAAGGCTGTGTTCCAGTTCCAGACGGCAACCGGGAAGTTGAATGCAGAGATGATACCCACAATGCCGAGCGGATGATACTGCTCATACATGCGGTGACCCGGACGCTCTGAATGCATCGTGAGTCCGTAAAGCTGACGAGAAAGCCCAACAGCAAAATCACAGATATCGATCATTTCTTGAACTTCTCCCAAACCTTCTTGCAAAGATTTACCCATTTCGTATGAAACGAGTTTGCCTAGTGGTTCTTTATAAAAACGAATGCGTTCAGCCAACTGACGAATGACTTCTCCGCGTTTAGGAGCGGGAACGGTTCTCCATTCTAAAAAAGCACTTTGTGCCTTTTCAATGACTTGATTATATTGTGCCTCTGTGGCCATATTCACGTGTGCAATGACCTGTGCGTCTACCGGAGATACTGAAGCAATTTTAGCTCCTGTTGAAGCAATCCAGTTTGCCCCCGTAGAAGCCCCTTGATTATTTTCTTGAATACCTAATTGGCTTAGGATTTCTTTAATTTCTGCTTGGAGTGACATAAGTGTTGATTTTGAAGGCAAAGGTAGGGAATTTTTATTGTGTAACTTTGTCACATGAATGACCTTTCTCACGATCCAATTTGCGCATTAGCCACCGCTAATGGCATGGGTGCTATTGCGGTTATTCGCGTTTCTGGTAAAAATTCCAAACAATTAGTTTCCAAGGCTTTTTCGAAAGATTTAAACAATTTTCCAAGTCATTCTGTGCATTTGGGCTGGATGCTTTCCGTTAGCGGCGAGCGCCTAGACGAGGTACTCGCTACACTCTTTGACCACGGCAAAAGCTTTACTGGCGAAGAAAGCGTTGAGCTCGCCTGCCATGGCTCGCCTTATATCCAGCAGTTGCTTTTGCAGCGCTTGGTCGAGGTGGGTTGCCGCATGGCCGAGCCTGGCGAATTCACCAAGCGGGCCTTTTTAAATGGCCGCCTAGACCTTTCGCAGGCCGAAGCTGTGGCAGACCTCATTGCCGCGCAATCCAAACAAGCCCATCAGGTAGCCCTGCAGCAATTGCGCGGGCGCTTTTCCTCGGAGCTGCAGCAACTCCGCGAACAGCTCATCAACTTTGCGGCCCTTATCGAGCTAGAGCTCGACTTCGCCGAAGAAGACGTCGAGTTCGCAGACCGCAGCGCCCTCAAAAACTTGGTTGCTGACGTATTGAAAATAGTACATCGTTTAGCAACTTCTTTTGAATTAGGCAACGCCATCAAAAATGGTGTGCCGGTTGCCATTGTTGGTGCTCCAAATACTGGAAAAAGCACCTTACTTAATCAATTACTCGGTGAAGAACGCGCCATTGTTTCTAACATTGCCGGAACTACCCGAGATGTAATTGAAGAGGTATTAAATATCGAAGGTATTCAGTTTCGCTTGATCGACACGGCTGGCATCCGCGAAACAACCGAAACGATTGAAGCACTCGGTATCGAACGCTCTCAACAAAAAATCGAACAAGCCAAAATTGTACTTTGTTTGGCCGACTCCGCTGACGACGTCAACCTCCAAAAAACCACCGAGTGGGTGCAGTCCTTGAAGACTTTACATCCGGATAAAAATATTTTGTTGATCTTGAATAAAGCAGATTTAATTAAGACTGTAAATCTAAATAACCAAGAAGAAGTACTACAAATTAGTGCACTGAACGGTGAAGGCATTCTTGAACTCAAAAATAAACTTGTACAACTTACCCTCGGCGACTTCAGCATCCAAGACGAAACCATTGTTTCCAACGCCCGCCACCACGCTGCTCTTCTACATACCGCCGCTGCACTAGAGCGCGCTCAAGAAGGTCTTCAAGGCCATACCACCGCTGACTTCATTGCCATGGACATCCGCGAAGCCATGCGCCAATTGGGGCACATTACTGGTCAGATTGATATCGATATCGACATCCTCGGCACCATCTTCTCGAAGTTTTGTATCGGAAAGTAATTCCCTATCTTCGTATCCTAAATTTTTCCATATGAAACTGCGTTTAATAGTCATTTTTTGCCTTACAATTTTAACGCTCAAGCCTGTCTTCGCAGAAGAAGGCATGCTCATTCCATCGCTCATTGCGGCTTTTGAAAATGACATGAAAGCCAAAGGCATGAAGTTAAGTGCGGCTGATATTTATAGTGTGAATAGCACAAGTATCAAAGATGCTATTTTTCAGTTTGGTGGCGGATGCACGGCAGAGTTGGTTTCAGACAAAGGATTGTTACTCACCAATCACCATTGTGGTTATGGGCAAATTCAAGCGCATAGTTCCCTTGAACACGACTATTTAAAGAATGGTTTTTGGGCAAAAAATTTAGCAGAAGAATTGCCAAATCCGGGCCTTACCGCAATGCGAATCGTGCGCATAGAAGATGTAACTGCTGCTGTTTTGGCGGGCGCTACATCAAAAGCTGATCAGGCAACAATTGCAGCAAATATCAAGAAGTTGGTAGCGGCTGCCATTGCCGGGACTCATTTTGAAGCTGAAATCAAGGCGTTTAATTATGGCAATGACTATTATTTGATGGTCAAAGAAACATTTACCGATATTCGTTTTGTAGGTACGCCGCCTAATTCAATCGGAAAATTTGGTGGTGACACCGACAACTGGGTTTGGCCACGCCATACTGGTGACTTCTCTGTTTTCAGAATTTATGCAGGCAAAGACAACAAACCAGCGGCCTTTTCACAAGACAATCAACCCTATAAGCCGCTTCATTATTTACCTATTTCATTTCAAGACCGCAAAGAAGGCGATTTTACAATGGTCTATGGTTTTCCGGGCACAACAGAACAACATGTGGTTTCTGAGTACCTCAAATTCATCATTGAAAAAGAGCGTCCTGCTCGTATCGAGATGCGCAACCAATCGCTAGCGGCAATAGACGCCGGCATGAAATCTTCAGACCTCACGCGCATTCAGTACTCAGCCAAACAAGCAAGTATTGCCAATGCTTGGAAAAAGTGGATTGGCCAGGTAGAGGGTCTTCAAAATTTAGATGCAGTTCAATTGAAGCTGAACTACGAGGCAAATTATAAAGCAATGGCAATCAGCAAGCCTGACTGGGCTAAATATGCGGTTGCACAACAAACGCTCAATGGTCTCATGGCAGAAGGTACAAAGTCTGAATACAACTACGCGGTTGGCGTGGAGTATTTTTTGGTGGGGCCAGAATATTTTAAACTCGTTCGAGGTCTCGAAGATCTACTGACGAATTATCAGAAGTATGAGGCCAATAATGAACTCGAAAGTGTCATTGCCAAAGTACAAA
>ERZ888423.570-NODE-570-length-37214-cov-16.257219_pt1 | contig 37214 bp, 34 predicted proteins | sample MGYA00520523_ERZ888423 | MGnify/ENA primary metagenome ERZ888423 (study PRJEB32303, sample SAMEA104408611) | aquatic metagenome | biome: Brackish water; feature: Pelagic; material: water | place: Baltic Sea | collected 2014-06-08T10:24:00 | depth 30,27 m ... | reverse complement strand
TATTTATTAGTGACCTCGGCAGGGTTCGAACCTGCAACCAACGGAGCCGAAATCCGTCATTCTATCCAGTTGAACTACGAAGCCGTTTTTTTAGAGAATAGACAAAAGATAATAGACTTAAGACTTAATCTTTTTCTAAATTCTATACTCTATATTCTATTTTAAACTAAAAGTTTTTTAACAATTCCAGAAATAACTTTACCTTCTGCTTGTCCACCTATTTGAGCTGAAGCTAAGCCCATAACTTTTCCCATAGCAGCAATTCCTGTAGCGCCTGTTTCTGCAATGATTTTAGAAATAATTGCCTCTACTTCTGATTCTGATAATTGTGCGGGTAAGAATTTTTCGATAACTGCTATTTGGGCTAATTCTGGTTCAGCTAAATCGAGACGGTTTTGTGCCGTAAAAATTTCGTAACTGTCTTTACGCATTTTTACTAAACGCTGTAACATTTTAATTTCGTCTGCTTCGGACAAACCATCTGCAGCACCTACTTCAGTTTTGGCTAAAATTATTGCAGACTTTATAGCTCTTAAGGCTTCTAAAGCGACTGAATCTTTTGCTTTCATGGCTTCTTTCATGTGATCCATGATTTTTACTTCTAAACTCATATCTATTGTTGGTGTTTTATTGTTTATTTATTTTGCAAAGGTAACAAAAAAACCCGAAAATTGCTCTTCGGGTCTTATGAGATAGGTTAGTTTATTGTAAATTAATCTACATTATCATGAAGGAAGGAATTGTTTGAACGAAGCTGTATATCATCGTTACTATCTGTTCCTAAAGACATTCTAGATTGATTATTGTTTGATGATGGTGCAGATGTTACATCTATTCCCATTCTTTTATAGGCGGGCTCTTTCTCAAATTCATCAATTTGCGCGTTGTTGTTGTTGAATTTATGATTGAAATCCTTCATTTTAAGTTTACGTTCTTCGGCTCTAAATTTTAATGTTTCTTCGATAGACATTTCTAATGGTGAAACCGCATCAAAATGAATGTTATTTTCAAGTTTTTCAACTTCTTTTTTCATTGTAAAATTGAGCTCTTCGTCAACAGGTTCATTAACCATATTAACCTCTTTTGTTGCTTCAATTTGAGTCTCTATTTCTAAATAGTCTTCTAATGAATATTTAATAATACCGTTTTGATTCACTTCAGTAACTGGTACAACATTTATTAGATCTTTCACTTCTAATGAACGCGTTTCCTCAGTTAAATCAAACACTATGGTGTTTTCAACTTGGGATTCTGATTTAATATCAAATAAATCCAATTCAAAATTAAAATCTTCTTTTGCTATTACAAATTCTGGATCTATGACCTGAATTTCTCTTATTTGAGGTGTAATTATTTCAAAATTGTTTTGTGCGGGTGCAGCTACAATTTCGAAAGTTACCTCAATATTTTTAAGAAAATCTGTTGTAGGTACTAAATCAATTGTAGCAACAGATTCATTAATTTCAAAAACAGGCTCTTCTACTTCATCTAATGAAAATACAATTTTTTGTGTTATTTCTTCAACAATAGGAGCTTCACTTTTGGCAATTACTTCATTCAACTCAGGTACTTCAAAAATAGGTTCATTCACTGAAAGTGATGCAATCGTGTCATTCAATAAAACATGAACACTTTTTTGGTCGTCTTCAAGCGAGTGAATTATTTTTTTTGGCTCCGTATTTACAATTTCGGCTTGTTGCTCTACATTAAATCCTGTTGCAATAACGGTTACAGAAATAGCATCACCTAATGTTTCTTCTTCACCAACTCCCATGATGATATTAGCATTAAAACCTGCTTCAGCCTGAATATAGTCGTTGATTTCACCTATTTCATCGATGGTAATTTCATTAGCTTCATCAGTACCTGATACAATTAATAATAATACATTTTTAGCACCTGTAATTTTATTGTCATTCAATAAAGGAGAATCTAAAGCACTAGAAATTGCTTGCTTAGCACGATCTTCTCCAGATGCAGCTGCTGATCCCATGATTGCTGTTCCGCTATTTGATAATACGGTTTTAGCATCTTTAAGGTCAATATTTTGTGTATAGTGATGTGTAATTACTTCGGCAATTCCTCTTGAGGCTGTTGCTAAAACTTCGTCAGCTTTAGAAAAACCTGCTTTGAAGCCAAGGTTTCCATATACTTCACGTAATTTATTATTATTGATAACAACTAAAGAATCTACTTGTTTACGTAAACGTTCTACTCCGGCTAACGCTTGCTCAGAGCGAACTTTTCCTTCAAATTGAAAAGGAATTGTAACAATACCAACGGTAAGAATGTCTCTGTCTTTTGCTAATTGTGCAATAACAGGAGCAGCACCGGTTCCAGTTCCTCCACCCATTCCAGCGGTGATAAAAACCATTTTGGTATTACTATCTAACATTTTTTCGATTTCGGCAATACTTTCGATTGCAGATTGTTGACCTACTTCAGGATTTGCTCCAGCACCCAGACCTTCAGTAAGATTTACACCCAGCTGAATCTTATTGGGTACAGGACTGTTTTGCAATGCCTGAGAATCGGTATTACAAACTATAAAATCAACACCTTTAATGCCTTGTTTAAACATGTGGTTTATGGCATTACTACCTCCCCCTCCAACGCCAATTACTTTAATTACGTTCGATTGGTTTTTAGGTAAATCAAATGAAATGTTTCCAAATTCTGACATAGTAGTTCCTTTTATTCTGCGTTATCTAAAAATTCTTTAATCTTATCTATATATTTATCAAAAAACGAACGTTTGATTTTCTCGTCGGTTGTTTCTTGATGTGTAGAATGAGTAGCCTGTAACTCATCTTTATCTTCAGCTATAACAGGTGTTTCTGTTACAACTTGAGGTCGTGCAACCACTTCTGGTTCTTCTTTTTTCATTTCTACAAATGGCGTAGCACTTTTTGTATTATTTCGAATACTGTTCATTACTAAACCAACTGCAGTTGCATACAATGGACTTGATAATTCTTCGTTTGAATCTCCAGCCAAATGCTCATTTGGATATCCTATTCTGGTATCCATTCCAGTAATATATTCAACAAGCTGTTTAATGTGTTGCAACTGAGCGCCACCTCCTGTTAAAACAATCCCTGCAATTAATTTTTTCTTTGGATCTTCGTGACCGTATAATTTAATTTCAGCATAAACTTGTTCAATAATTTCCACCACTCTAGCGTGAATAATTTTTGATAAGTTTTTTAACGAAATTTCTTTTGGCTCTCTTCCTCTTAATCCAGGAATTGAAACAATTTCGTTGTCTCTATTTTCTCCTGGCCATGCCGATCCAAAACGAGTTTTTAACAACTCAGCTTGTTTTTCAATAATCGAGCAACCTTCTTTAATATCTTCTGTAATTACATTTCCTCCAAACGGAACAACTGAGGTGTGACGGATAATACCATCTTTAAAAATGGCTAAATCAGTAGTTCCACCTCCTATATCAATTAAAGCAACGCCCGCTTCTTTTTCTTCTTGACTCAAAACAGCATCTGCAGAAGCTAATGGTTCTAGGGTTAATCCAGATAATTCTAATCCGGCACTTTTTACACATCTGCCTAAATTGCGAATTGAAGCTGCTTGTCCTACCACAACATGAAAACTAGATTCTAGTCTTCCGCCATACATTCCAATAGGTTCTTTTATTTCGGCTTGTCCATCAATTTTAAATTCCTGAGGCAAAACGTGAATAATTTCTTCGCCTGGCAACATTGCTAATTTATGTACTTGACCAATAAGTGTATCAATATCAACATCGCCAATTACTTCTTCTGAATTTGGTCTACTGATGTAATCACTGTGTTGAATACTGCGAATGTGTTGCCCAGCAATTCCTACAACTACATCATTAATTTTATACCCTGAATCGTTTTCTGCTTCTGAAACTGCTTGCTGAATCGACTGAATTGTTTGTGTGATATTGTTAACAACACCTCGATGAACACCTAAACTTTTAGATTTTCCTACACCAAGAATTTCTAGCTTTCCGTATTCATTTTTCTTACCAATCATTGCTACAATTTTAGTTGTACCAATGTCTAATCCTACTGCGATGTTGTCTTTGTTCATAATTTATTCTATTTCTTACAAACCACTTGTTGTGTAAACATTAAGTTTATCTCTTTGTACTCATTAATCAAAGTGTCTTTTATTGCGTGATAAAAAAAAGCTTTATAATTCTTGAGCTTCTTTTTTACATTAATTGGTTTCCCAAAAGCAATTTTATAATCAAAACTACGGTTGGTTAACACCACATTTCCCGAAGGCATGATTTGTGCGCCAGTAATGTTTTTACTTAAGAAATCATCTTTGTTAATTTCATTAAATAAATTCAAATATGACTTACTTTTTTCTTTACTGAATTCGCCAACAACTAGGGGAACTCGTGCCGAAAAATTTGTTGACAATGAAATTCTACCTCCTTTTCTATCAAGGTAATAGCTATCATTATCAGAAACAACTCTTAGTATAGGGATCTTTTGAGTAATACGCGTATTTAGAAAACCATCTATTGTAGAAAAAACTTCTGCTTTTTCAATCATCTCATGATGATTTAGAGAATTTTCTAAACTATTCAAATCTACTTTATCTTTTTGTATTCTTGAAGCACCTCCTAAATTTTGTATTAACAAGTTATTAACCATTTGATGTGTTAAAAACATGTTTTCATTCGACTCAAATTTAATTTCTATCTTGTTGATTTTGCGCACTATATTCCTTTTTAAAGAAAAAGAATACAAGAAAATCATTGTAAAAATGATCATCACTAAACGTATACTATGCCAATTAATCCTTCTCATAAAGCGCTTTTTTAATATCTTTTACCATCTCGCCAATGTCGCCAGCTCCAATTGTTACAAATACTGAAGCGTCTGAATTTTGAAATGTAGAAATCAGTTCATTTTTATTCACTAATTTTTTATTTGGATGATCAATTTTTGTTAATAACCAACTAGAATTGATTCCTTCTATGGGTAATTCTCGTGCTGGATATATTTCAAGCAACAACACTTCATCAAATTGTGCTAAACTTTCTGCAAAACCATCGGCAAAATCTTTGGTTCGACTAAATAAATGCGGCTGAAAAGCAGCAATAATTTTCTTTCCAGGGTACAATTCACGAACCGCCTGATGTACCGCGTTAATTTCAGTTGGATGATGCGCATAATCATCAATATATACTTTGTTTTCTTCTCGTATTTGGAATGAAAACCGACGTCTAACTCCTTTAAAACTAGCTAACGCTGCACAAATTTTATCATTTGAAACCCCATAGGATTTTGCCATTGCGAAAGCCAATAACGCATTTGTTAAATTGTGATGTCCAGGCAAACCAAATTTTACATTTGGCACTAATTCTGCTGGAGTTTTCACATCAAACACATAAAATCCTTTTTCGATACGAATATTTTGTGCCGAAAAATCTGCGTCGTTTGATACTCCAATGGTTATTCCTTCCAAAGGTAAACCTTGAACTATATATAAATTTTCGCTGGATGTTTTTGCTGCAAATTCTTTGAAAGATTCTTCAATACTTGCCTCGTCTCCATAAATATCTAAATGATCTGCGTCCATTGAAGTTATGCAAGATACATTTGGATGCAAATGTAAAAATGAACGATCAAACTCATCTGCTTCAACAACTGTAACTGTTTTTCCTGAGCCAATTAGGTTTGAATTATAGTTTTCAACAATTCCGCCTAAAAAAGCAGTAACATCTACCCCACTTTCAAATAAAATATGTCCTAAAATACTTGATGTGGTGGTTTTTCCGTGTGTACCTGCTACCGCAAAACAATAGGTATCTTTTGTAATTAACCCAAGAACTTCGGCGCGTTTTTTAATAGAATAATCTCTTTCTAAAAAATAATTCCACTCTGAATGCGAAACAGGAACTGCGGGTGTTACAACTACTAAGGTATTTTCGCTGTAAAAATCTTTTGGAATTAAATTGATATTATCCTCAAAATGAATAGCCAAACCCAACGCTTGCAACTCGTCTGTTAATTGCGTTTCCGTTTTATCATAACCCGCTACATTTTTACCGATATTTTGGAAATAACGAGCCAAAGCACTCATACCGATGCCTCCGATGCCGATAAAATATACGTTATGTATTTGGTTTAGGTTCATATATTTTTGTTTCAGGTTTCAAGTTTGATTTGTTTCAGGTTATATACTTGAAACGTGGAACTTGAAACATTTAAACTAATTTAACTATCTCTTCAACAATATCTTTTGTTGCGTTTGGTTTAGCTAATTTTTTTATGTTTTGACTTAATTCTGTTTGCAAATTTTCATTTGAAATTATATCTGAAAATGTAGTTTCAAATTTTTCATTCAATTCGTTTTCTTTTAGAAGGATAGCCCCTTTTTTATCTACAATCGCTTTGGCATTTTTCGTTTGATGATCTTCTGCTACATTGGGCGATGGAATAAAAATCGTAGGCTTACCCACAATGCATAATTCCGAAACCGAAGATGCACCTGAACGCGAAATAATTACATCTGCAGCAGCATAAACTAAATCCATTCGGTCAATAAACGCCAAAACAGTTACGAGTTTTGAGTTGGAAGTTGAGAGTTTTTCCAAGTTATATTTTTTATACTCTTCGAAATACAATTTTCCGCATTGCCAGATGATTTGAATGTTTTGGTTCAGTAAAAAATCCAATTCTTTTTCAATTAATTGGTTGATTCTTCTTGCGCCTAAACTTCCGCCTAAAACCAATACCGTTTTTTTAGATTCATCTAACTTAAAATAGGCATTCGCTTCACTTTTATTTGCTTGAAGCAATAAATCTTGTCGCACTGGATTACCTGTTAATATCATTTTATCCTTTGGAAAAAATCGTTCAAAATTTTCATAGGCAACACAAATTGCATTTGCTTTTTTAGCTAGTAATTTATTAGTAATTCCTGGATATGAATTTTGCTCTTGAATAACCGTTGGAATTCCTAATAACGATGCTACTTTTAATACCGCACCGCTTGCAAAACCTCCTGTACCAATTACCACATTTGGTTTAAAACTTTTTATAATAAAAAAAGATTTCAACAAACTAGAAGCTAATTTTATTGGAAACAATGCGTTTTGAAAAGTTAATTTTCTTTGTAAACCTGCAATCCATAATCCTTTAATTTCATAGCCCGCTTGAGGCACTTTTTGCATTTCCATTTTATCTTGCGCGCCAACAAAAAGAAATTTAGCTTCAGGAAAACGCACTTTTAATTCATTGGCAATAGCTACTGCAGGATAGATATGTCCTCCTGTTCCGCCTCCGCTAATTATGAATCTTGGTTGTTGCATTTATTCTTTATTTCTTACGCTGTTCATAGGATTTTGTCCGTTATACAAACTATCTCCTTCGTCTTTGCTTAATTCTTCTCTAATTGAATACTTCATTTCCTCCATTTTTTGCTGATTTTCATCAACTTCTTTTTCTTCATTTAGGGCAACTTGCGCATCTATTATTTGTTGTAACGCTTCGTCGCGTTTACGTTTTTCATCTAAATCTAATGCGATTTCTTCTTCCTTTTTCGTAACACTTAATATAATTCCAATAGCTATGCAAGTCATCCAAAGAGAAGTTCCACCACTACTAATTAATGGTAACGGCTGACCCGTAACTGGTAGTAATTCAACGGCAACACCTATATTTATGAATGCTTGAAAAATAATTGGAAAACCAAGTCCGATAATTAGCAGTTTTCCAAATAATGTCGTTGCTTTTTGTGCATCAATAATAAATCGAATGAACAAGAGTAGATATAAAAATATAATTCCGACCGCTCCGATTAATCCATATTCTTCGACTATAATTGCGAAAATAAAATCGGATGAAGATTGTGGTAGAAAATGTTTTTGAACGCTTTTTCCAGGGCCAAGGCCATAAATTTTTCCAGAGGCTATGGCTATTTTTGCATTTTCAATTTGGTAATCATCGTCATTTGGTTTGTCATCAAAAAAACTATCTATACGACTCATCCACGTATCAACACGATTGGGCATTGCATCTGGAAATGCTTTTGCAACCATGATGAAGAATAACAAACTTGCAATACCTGCTCCAATAATAAAACCCAAATATTTTAAGGGATATTGCCCGATGAAAACGAGCATGCAAACCATTGAAAAAATCAAAGCTGTAGTAGAAAAATTAGCAGGAAGTACTAAAGCCAAAATAGCAAATACAGGCAGCCATAGTTCTAATAATGATTCTTTAAATGAATATTCTTTGTCGCTTACTTTAGATAAATAACGAGCAACATAAATCATCAATACAATAAATGCAATGGTAGATGTTTGAAAACTAATACCTACAAAAGGAAGTTGGATCCATCGACTGGCATTTGCTCCATCAATTACAGTTCCTTTAAATAAAGTATAAACTAATAATAATATTACAAGTGGAATTCCAAAAATAGATAATGCTTTAAAATAATGATACGGTGTTTTATGGATAAAAAATACAATAGCAAACCCTAACATAACATGAATAAAATGTTTGAATAAATAACCTATTGTTGAACCTTTACCGATTACATAAACTAAATTTGTACTGGCACTATAAACTGGCAAAAAAGAAACCAAAGCTAATAGAAACACTATTGCCCAAATGGTTTTATCTCCTCTTATTTTACCAATGATATCGAACATATTTTTTTGTATATTGTATTGTTGTATTTTGATTGATAATTGGTCTATAAATGTTATTTATAGATTCTTATTTGTTTTTGGTTTTTGGAATTTTACAAATTATAAATAGCTTGTTTGAATTGATTTCCTCTGTCTTCATAATTTTCATACAAATCAAAACTAGCACATGCAGGAGACAAAAGCACCGTATCTCCTTTTTCTGCTAAGCGTTTTGCAATTTGAACTGCTTCTGACATGGAAGTTGTTTCAACCATAATATCTACTACATTATTAAATACATCGCATATTTTGGCGTTGTCTACTCCAATGCAAACAATGGCTTTTACTTTTTCGCGAACCAATGGCATTAATTCATCATAATCATTTCCTTTGTCAACACCTCCAACTATCCAAACGGTAGGTGTCGTCATGCTGTCTAATGCATAAAAAACCGAATTTACATTAGTGGCTTTTGAATCATTAATATATTGCACCCCTTGTATTTTTAATACTTTTTCTAAACGGTGTTCTGCACCTTGAAAATTAGTCAAACTTTCTCTAATGGTTTGTTTTCTAATGTTCAACAACTGAGCAACAGCAGTTGCTGCCATTGCATTTTTAATGTTGTGTTTTCCTTCTAAGGCTAGTTCGTTGATTTGCATAGTAAATAGTTCTTTATTAATTGTGCTATTAAATTTGTTGTCTTCTAAAAATGCTCCGTTATTTTCAAGCTTTTCTGATAGCGAGAATGGAACTTTATTTGCTTTAATTGTATTCTTACTTAACCAATTATGGATGGCTTCATCTTCATAATCATAAATTAGATAATCTGCTTCCGTTTGGTTTTTTGTTATTCTAAATTTTGATGCGATGTATAAATTATAATCATAATTGTATCGATCTAAATGATCTGGGCTAATATTTGTAATGATGGCAATATGTGGCTTATAATTAATTATACCATCTAGTTGAAAACTACTCAATTCTAACACGTAAACATCGTGCTTATTTTCGGCTACTTGCCAGGCGAAGCTTTTTCCGATGTTTCCGGCTAAACCTACATTTAATCCACCTTGTTTTAAAACATGATAGGTTAATAATGTGGTAGTGGTTTTTCCGTTACTGCCGGTAATTCCTATGGTTAATGCATTGGTAAACTGTGCTGCAAACTCAATTTCAGAAATAACTGAAATTCCTTTTTCAATGAGCTTTTTTACAATAGGTGCTTTCTCAGGAATACCAGGACTTTTCATTACAACATCGGCATTCAGAATTAATGCTTCTGTATGCTTTTCATCTTCCCAGATAATTTCATTATTTGTAAGAACTTCTTTATAACTGTCTTTTATTTTTCCATAATCGGAAACAAAAACATCATATCCTTTTTGCTTTCCTAAAATTGCGGTACCTACTCCGCTTTCTCCACCTCCCAAAACAACCAATCGCATGCTATCTCAATTTTAATGATACCAATGAGAAAATAGCTAATAGAATTCCAACAATCCAAAAACGAGTTACTATTCTACTTTCGTGATATCCTTTCTTTTGATAATGATGATGTAATGGCGACATTAAGAAAATGCGTCTTCCCTCTCCATATTTCTTTTTCGTATATTTAAAGTAACTAACTTGAACAATAACCGATAAATTTTCAGCTAAGAAAATTCCACAAACTACCGGAATCATTAATTCTTTTCGGATAGCAATTGCAATAACTGCTATAATTCCACCAATGGTTAAACTTCCCGTATCCCCCATAAAAAGGGAGGCTGGATAAGCATTGTACCATAAAAATCCAACTAATGCTCCTACAAAAGCAGCGATGAAAATCGTCATTTCACCTGCATTTGGGATGTACATGATGTTCAGATAGTCTGAAAAAATGATGTTTCCAGAAACGAATGTGAATAACCCAAGAGTCAATACCGAAATAGCAGAAGTTCCTGCGGCTAAACCATCAATTCCATCGGTTAAATTGGCTCCATTTGAAACCGCTGTAATGATCAAAATAACCATTGGAATAAAGATCAACCAAGCATAACTTTTGTAATCATCTCCCATAAATGATAATACTTCGGCATAATCAAATTCATTGTTTTTCATGAACGGAATCGTAGTTGCCGTTGATTTTTCTTCTAAATCAGATGTTTTCATATTGTTTTCCATTTTTACCCTAGAAGTTACTGTATCTTTTCTAACGGTAACATCTGGACTTAAATACAATACGGTTCCCACAATTAATCCAAGACCAACTTGTCCAATTACTTTAAAAACACCTTTTAATCCTTGTTTGTCTTTTTTAAATATTTTAATGTAATCATCTATGAAACCAATAGTTCCCATCCAAATGGTAGTCACAATTAGTAAAATGATATAAATATTATTCAATTTTGCTAATAATAAAACCGGAATTAAAGTCGCTAGGATAATGATAATTCCGCCCATTGTAGGTGTTCCAGCTTTTGCGGTTTGTCCTTCTAATCCTAGTTCGCGTACCGTTTCACCAACTTGTTGATTTCTTAAATAATTGATGATTTTTTTTCCGTAAATCGTAGCAATCAACAATGATAAAATAAAAGCCAATGCCGAACGAAAAGTTATGTATTGAAATACACCCGCTCCAGGAACATCAAATGCTTTGTCTAAGTATTGAAAAATATAGTATAACATATTTATATATTTTAAATTCCAAATTTTTTAAATTCCAAATTCCAAATTTTTGTTAAATTAAATTTTCCTCCCTTTTGGGATTTGGAATTTTATTATTGGAATTTTATTTTCTATTTGTTTAATTGTTGTAATAATTCGGTTACTATTTCTAAATCATCAAAATCATATTTCACTCCGTTTATTTCTTGATAGGTTTCATGTCCTTTTCCAGCAATTAAAATAATGTCATTTGGGTTTGCCAGTTGACAAGCGGTTTTAATGGCTTGTTTTCGATCTAAAATGGAAATTGTTTTTTTGAAATTTTGAGGTTCAACTCCTTGTTCCATTTCTTGAATAATTATTTCTGGATTTTCAGTTCTTGGATTATCTGCTGTAAAAATGGCTTTATCACTCAACATAGCTGCAATGTTTGCCATAACTGGACGTTTAGTTTTGTCTCGATCGCCACCACAACCAACAACTGTAATTAGCTGCTCGTTTTTTGTACGAATATCCTCAATAGTTTGTAACACATTTTCTAATGCATCTGGTGTATGAGCATAATCTACAATAGCCGTTATTTTAGTATCGGAAACAATAAACTGAAATCGTCCGGATACACTTTCTAATTCAGAAAGCAATCGTAACGCCTCAACTTTTTCGATTCCTAATTCGACAGCAACTCCGAAAATGGCAAGTAAATTATACGCATTAAACGAACCTATTAATTTAACCCAAACTTCGTTATCATTTATTTTCAGCAATAACCCTGATAATTGATTTTCTAAAATTTGTGCTTTATAATCGGCATACGATTTTAACGCATAGGTGATTTTTTTTGCCTTTGTGTTTTGAAGCATTACTACTCCATTTTTATCGTCGCAATTTGTTATTGCAAATGCCGATTTTGGCAAATAATCAAAAAACGATTTTTTTACATCGCGATATTCGGCAAAGGTGTTATGATAATCTAAATGATCGTGTGATAAATTCGTAAAAATGCCTCCCGCAAATTTAAGAGCGGCTGTTCTTTTTTGATGAATTCCGTGCGAACTCACTTCCATGAAACAAAATTCGCAACCTTCTTGAACCATTTGGTCCAAATAATAATTTAACGTCAGTGAATCAGGAGTCGTGTGAGTAGCTTTAAACTCTTCGGTATCCACCATAATTTTAACCGTTGAAAGTAATCCAACTTTATATCCTGCCTTTTTAAATAACTGATATAATAATGAAGCGATTGTTGTTTTACCATTGGTACCTGTTACGCCTACCAGTTTAATTTTCTCCGATGGATTATCATAAAAATTAGCCGATAAATACGCTAAAGCCTCATTCGTATCGTTAACTTGCACATAGGTAATTCCTTGCACTATAGTTTCAGGAAATTGTTCGCAAACAATAACATTTGCCCCAAATGCAATTGCTTTTTCTATATAATCATGCCCGTCTGAAAGGGTGCCTTTTATCGCCACAAAAGCAGTATTTGATTCTACTTTTCTAGAATCAAATTCAATTTTTGATATAGTTACATCGGTAGCTCCATGAACTGCTTCAATGCTAACTCTATATAATATGTCTTTTAGGCGTTTCACGATAATTCGATTATAATAGTTTGATTCTTATTAATCTTTTGTCCCGAGGTAATGGATTGTTTTTTCACTCTTCCGATACCAACTACTTTTACTTTTAACCCTAAGTTTTCTAGCAATGCTATGGCATCCATAGCTTCCATGCCTTTTACATTAGGAACAATTTGTCCTTCTTTAACTACTTCTTTGTAATAGTTGTTGTACTTATTATCTTGCGATACTACCTTAGCTTCAATATTTTTTACGTGATTTGTTGCTGGAGAATCGTTAAATATTTTTTGTGCAATTCTTTTAAATACTGGTCCAGAAACATCGGCACCATAATATCCTACCGTTTTATCGGGTTTATGAATTACTACAATACATGAATATTTAGGTTGAACAGCTGGAAAATAACCTACAAATGATGAAGCATAATACATATCGGGTTTGCCATAATTAACTTGAGCTGTTCCGGTTTTGCCCGACATTGAAAAATCTTTTGAGTATAATTTTGAACCCGTTCCTTTTTTAACGACATTCTCTAAAACTGCTTGGACTTTACCTAATGTTTCTTGTGAACAAATTTTTGGATTAATGATTTCGGTATTGAATTTTTTAATGGTTTTATTCCATTCTTTTACTTCACTAACGAAAATAGGTTTCACCATAACACCATTATTAGCAACCGCATTATACATTGTTAATGTTTGTAATGGAGTCACCGACAAACCATAACCAAAAGCCATCCAAGGCAAACTTGTACCCGACCAAGCGCTAGTGCCTGGATAAGGAATGAACGATTTACCTTCTCCTTTTATGGGTAATCCTAGTGGTTTATTTAATCCGTAACTATTAATTCGATCTACAAATTGTTTAGGATTATTCTTGTAATTATTATAAACCGATTGAACTAAAACCGTATTAGAAGAAACTTCAAAACCTCTAGCTAATGATATTTTACCGTAACCTCTATTGTTGGAATCTTTAACTTTTCTCTTATAATAAGTTATTAATCCCCCGTGTGAATCATAAACCGTACTCGTGTCTGCTTTTTTGTCATCTAAAACGGCAATCAAATCAAGTAATTTAAAGGTAGAGCCTGGTTCATGTGTTTCGTTTATGGCATAATTTTGAGTTTCAAAATAGCTTCCGTCTTCTCCCCTTCCTAAATTTGAAATGGCTTTAATGTGTCCGGTTTTTGTTTCCATAACCACAACACATCCATGATCAGCTTTGTAAATTTCTAATTGTTTTAATAAAGCATGGTGTGCAATATCCTGAATGTAAACATCTATAGTTGAAATAATATCATAACCGTCTTGCGGATCTTTCTCATTGACATCACTGATAGGTTTCCACTGATTTTTTGCAATTTTTTGCATCATTCTGTGGCCGTTTTTCCCATTCAAATAATTTCTAAATGCATATTCAAGTCCCTTTCCATCTTCATTTGAACGTTCATAACCAATAGTTCGTTTTGCTACCAAGCCAATAGGATGCTTGCGAACCGTTTTTTGTTCAATTATAATTCCTCCTTTATTTGCTCCTTTATTAAATAACGGAAATGATTTTAAACGAACTTGTTCAGTATAACTTAGTTTTTTTGCGATGAAAACATAACGACTTTTATTAGCTCTTGCCTTTTGTAATTTTGCCTGATAAAAACCTGTTGGCTTACCAAACATTACTGATAATGAATCTGAAAGGTCTTTTAAATTATCTCTAAAATGTGTATCTGAAGGTACTACTGCATCAAAATACACCGCATATTCAGGAATTGAAGTTGCTAATAAACTTCCATCTGCAGAATATACATTTCCTTTATTTGCAGGAATTGGAAAGTTTTTAACGGTGCGTTTATTGCCTAATTTTCTGTAATACTTTCCTTCAACCCACTGTATATTATTGAGTTTAATCAAAACAAAGACAGCCATCATAAAAAATAAGAAGGCCACAAAATACATGCGATACGATATTTTTTTATCTTCTATTGCCATATTTTTAATTTTTGCCAAAAACTCTTTTTATCTTTTTTACTTTCAACTATAATTTTTACAGGCTGTTCTTCAGAAGGAAAAATTTGACGGGTTTCCATTTTTTTTTCCACTGTAGATTCCATTTTTAACTTCATCAATTCTGAACGACGATCTACAAACTCTGAACGCAATTCTTTAACTTGGTTTGTCAACTCGGTAATCTTGTAATTCTTAGCATCATATTGATGATTATTAGCAATCATAATCATTCCTAAAACCACTAAAAAAACGATAAATTTCCAATTCTTAAGCGCATCATCACTGATAAGAAATTTTGCTTTTAATAAACTGTAAATTCCGTTTTTCATTCCTACTATCTTTTTTCAGCAACTCTTAGTTTTGCACTTCGAGCTCTGTTATTAATTGTAATTTCAGCTTCTGAAGGCACAATAAGTTTTTCAATTATTTTGAAAGGCACTTCAAAATTTCCAAAAAAATCGCGCTCTGGTTCTCCTTCAAACATGCCGTTTTTAACAAATCGTTTCACCAATCGATCTTCTAAAGAATGATATGAAATAACACTTAAACGTCCGCCTGGCTTTAAAAGTTCTAAAGATTGCTCTAAGAACTCTTTCAAAACATCCATCTCTTGATTTACTTCAATTCGGATTGCTTGATATATTTGAGCTAAAATTTTATTGCTTTTATGTGCTGGTAAAAATTTAGCAAGAACTTGTTTTAATTGTTCCGAGTTTTTAATCTGCTTATCCTTTCTTGCTGTAACAATAACATTTGCCATTGCTCTTGCGTTTTTTAATTCGCCATAATTGAATAAAACACGTGAAATTTCTTGTTCATCATATTCATTCACAACATGATAAGCACTGATTTCACCTTTTTGATTCATTCGCATGTCTAATTCAGCATCAAATCGAGTAGAAAAACCACGCTCGGCCACATCAAATTGATGGGATGAAACCCCTAGATCCGCTAAAATCCCATCTACTTGTTTAATTCCGTGAAAACGTAAAAATCGTTTTATGAATCTAAAATTTTCGTTTATTAGTGTAAATCGATCATCAGCAATTGTGTTTTCTAATGCATCAAGATCTTGATCAAAAGCAAATAGTTTTCCATTTATACCTAATCGATTCAGCATCTCTCTTGAATGTCCTCCACCACCAAAAGTTACGTCAACATAAACCCCATCTGGAAGCATATTTAATCCGTCGACTGTTTCTTTTAGCAATACTGGATTATGATATTCCATCTTCATCATCATTTAAATTACCCATAACTTCTTCAGCTAAATCTGCAAAATCATCGGTAGCGTTTTCAATTGCATTTTCATACTTGTTTTTATCCCAAATTTCAATAATGTTGATAGCAGAATTCAAGACAATATCTTTTTCAATAGTTGCAAAAACAACCAAGTCTTTTGGAATCAATAGTCGTCCAGTTGCATCGATATCCACCATTTTAACCCCAGCTGTAAATCGTCTAATAAAATCGTTATTCTTCTTTATAAAACGATTCAATTTATTGATTTTCAACATCATCTTATTCCACTCGCTCATTGGAAACAACTCCAAGCATGGCTGAAAAACAGATCGCTTCAATACAAATCCTTCCTCTAAAGAACCTAATTGCTTCTTTAGTGAAGTAGGCAACATCAAACGCCCTTTAGCGTCAACCTTGCATTCGTATGTTCCAATTAATGTTTTCAATTCTTTTCTATTTGAATAAGGACAAATTTAGAAAAAAATTACCACTTTTTACCACAAAATACCACTTTGTTAATAAGTTTTTAGATATTAAAACTAAAAAAACCACTTCTGATATAGTTGTAATAATTAAAACTTGATAAATGGAAGAATTTAAATGCTTTTAAAAAAATAAATCATCGCAAAATAAATTAGTTAATAATTGTTTTAAAATTGTTGATAACTAACAAATTATACTCAAACACCACCAATTTTTAATGCCCTAATTTTTTTCTTTTGTTTCCGCAATAAAATAGTATATTTGTCGAATAGGACAACCAACACTTTAAGTGGTATTTATGTTAAAAAAAGAAAAAAAATATACCTATTTTGAAGCCGGAGAAGGAACCCCAATCCTGATTTTACACGGATTAATGGGCGGACTGAGTAATTTTGAAGGAGTAGCCCAATTTTTCCCATCAAAAGGGTATAAAGTTGTGATACCCGAATTACCTATCTACACACAAAACATTTTAAAAACAAACGTAAAAGCTTTTTCAAGATTTGTTAAAGATTTTATCATTCATAAAGGTTTTGATAAAGTAATTCTTGTTGGAAATTCCTTAGGTGGCCACATCGGTTTATACCATACAAAGATGTATCCTAATCTTGTAAAAGCATTAGTAATTACTGGAAGTTCTGGCTTGTATGAAAGCGGAATGGGCGAAAGCTATCCGAAAAGAGGCGACTATGAATACATCAAAAAGAAAGCAGAAGACGTTTTCTATGATCCAAAAATTGCTACCAAAGAAATTGTAGATGAAGTTTTTGCAACGGTTAATGATCGAATTAAATTGATTAAAACTTTAACCATTGCTAAAAGTGCCATCCGTCATAACATGGCTAAAGATTTACCTAAAATGACTACGCCAACGTGTATTATTTGGGGAAAAGATGATAAAGTAACTCCTCCAAATGTGGCTGAAGAATTCAATAAATTGTTACCCAATTCAGAGTTGTTTTGGATCGACAAATGTGGTCATGCTGCTATGATGGAGCATCCAGATGCGTTCAATGAAATTTTATTGAATTGGTTGCAAAAGAATAAATTATAACTATTCCCCTTAAATGGGGAATTTTAGTATAAAATTACATGAAAATTAATACCGCCGAATTTATCATTAGTAATTCTGAAGTTGATAAATGTCCGAAAGAACGTTTGCCTGAATATGCCTTTATTGGTCGTTCAAACGTAGGAAAATCTTCTTTAATTAATATGTTGACCAATCATAAAAACTTGGCAAAAACCTCATCAAAACCAGGAAAAACTCAGTTAATTAATCATTTCAAAATTAATAGCAATTGGTTTTTAGTCGATTTGCCGGGTTATGGTTATGCACGGGTTTCTAAAAAAACAAAAGCCGTTTTTCAACAATTCATCATGGATTATTTCGAACATAGAGAACAACTAGTTTGTGCCTTTGTATTGATTGACATTCGATTGGAAGCGCAAAAAATTGATTTAGAATTCTTAGAATATCTAGGAGAAAGCGAAATTCCGTTTGCAATTGTGTTTACTAAATCTGATAAATTAGGTAAAAACAAAGTGAACAATCATGTGGAAGCTTATAAAAAACAATTATTAGCGGGCGACTGGGCTGAAATGCCGCCATATTTTGTAACGTCTTCCCTAGAAGCTATAGGACGTGAGGGAATTTTAGACTACATCAATCAAATTAATGAAGATGTTTTTAAAGATAATGGATTTGTTTAATAAAAAAGAGTCGCTATTTGCGACTCTTTTTTTATGCTTTCAATTCTAATTTTTCAGCGAAGTAATCACAAAAATCACGCATAGTATCCGACATTTTTTCATCGGCGGTTGCACTTTGAAATGTATCCGCCATAGCAACTAAGGTTTGGTGAAAAAATTGCTTCATTTCGTCTACCGGCATATCTTTAGTCCATAAATCAATACGAAGGGTTTCTTTTGCTTTACTATCCCAAACCGACAGCATTAATGCTTTTGCCTCTTCTTGCTCCACACCGCCATCTTGTGCCGTCCACAATAATTTTTCGGGCACATTATTTTCATCTAAACCTACGGTAATTTTTATATCTGATTTTTTCATTATTCTATTATTGTTTCTTTGGTTTGTACTTCGAATTCTCAAAAATAGTTTTAGCATCCATTGCCATTAATTGTTCCAAAGTTACCTCATCATTATTTTCCATGTAACTTCTTACAATTTGCCAACCCAACCATTGCCCCACTCGACCAGGTGTTTGATTGTCAATTTCTAAATAAAATTTTGAAAACGGTGCCGGTTGAATAAAACGCTGTTCGTTTTTTGGATTTGCATCAAACAATAATTTATTTTCTACCAAATTACTCCACATGTAATATTCATTTTCTTGGCAAAATTTAAGTTGTAATTCGGTATACCCAATTTTATTTGCATCGGAATATTCTGGAATTAATTTGTCTTTTATGTACAATTCTTTTCCATAATATATCATAGCCGAAAGCAGCGTTCTATCTTGAGGTGTGGCTATTTTACCATAACAAAAACTCGACACTAAATTAGGAACGATTTGATTTGCTTCTAACTCTATTTTCTTATATTCGGGAAAATCTACATAAAATTTATGCTCTTTACCTAGATAACAGTCTAATGATATCAAGGCAAGCGAGTCTACATAAAAAACTTTGCCCTCCATATCTACTTCATTTATTAAAGTAATTACACGAGGGGTTTTATATTTTGGGAAATAATACTGCACATGAGCAAATAAATTTTCAAGATCACTTTCCACTTTTCCAAGGGTAGGATATTTAACTTGAACCTCTTTATATAATTCCTTTAATAACGGATTATTCATCTTGTTTACCCATACTGAATCGGGATTTCCAGCAGGAAAAAAGAAGGGATATTTTGATTTAATCTGTTCGAGTTCATTAGGTTTAGAACCAAAAAAAACTTGATCAAATCGTTCTACTTTAAAAGTGACCGGAATTTGAGCTACCGCTTCTTCAATTTTACTTTCTTCCTTACATGAAAATAAAGAAACTATAATTAGTGCAAATATTAATTGCTTCATAAGGCGTATTTTTATAATTTTATAAAATATTAATTCGGTTACAAATATACAGTTATCGACTTACAAATTTTCATAAAAAAATGACAAATTCTACTCCTTTTCAAGCAGAAAAAATTAATGATTTCATTGTACAATGGTTACATGATTATGCTATAAACGCTAAAGTAAAGGGTTTTGTTGTAGGCATCTCGGGAGGAATTGATAGTGCACTAACTTCAACTTTGTGCGCGCAAACGGGTTTACCAACGCTTTGTATTGAAATGCCAATACATCAAGCGGAAAGTCATGTCAATAGAGCAAACGAACATATTGCCCAATTAAAAAGTAGGTTTCCAAATGTATTAAGTGAACGTGCCGATTTAACACCAGTATTCGAACAATTTAAAGCGCAAGTTACAGCATCGGATAATGAAACGACACTTGCTTTATCACTAGCTAATACTCGTGCCAGATTGCGCATGACTACTTTATACTATTTTGCTGGATTACACGGGTTTTTAGTCGCCGGAACTGGAAATAAAGTAGAAGATTTTGGTGTAGGTTTCTTTACAAAATATGGCGATGGCGGGGTAGATATTAGCCCAATTGCCGATTTAATGAAAAGCGAAGTTAGACTATTAGCTGCTTATGTAAAAGTTCCTCAAAGTATTTTAGATGCCAAACCAACTGATGGATTATTTGGTGATGATCGTAGTGATGAAGACCAAATAGGCGCTAATTATGATGAATTAGAATGGGCTATGAACCAAATGGAATTAGGGAAAAAAGCAACTGATTTTTCAGGACGAGAAGCGCATGTTTTTACCCTTTATGAACGACTTCATTTGATCAACCAGCATAAAATGCAACCCATACCTGTTTGTGCTATTACTGAGGGTTTAAAATAATTATCATCCTAATTAACAGCTAATTACATATTATTGATTAACTTTGAATATGTTAGTTTTAGTACTGTAATTTTTTAGTTATGATAAAAGTGTGTATTGCAGACAGCGCTCCTGTTATTTCCTATGGGATATGTTCCTATTTTAAGAATCATTCCAAAATAAATTGTGTAGCCGAGGCAAATAATATTGAACACCTTTTAAATGTGCTCAACATACAAGAAGTAGATTTACTTTTATTAGATATGGAATTAAATGGCTTATCCAGTTTAAGAGACATTAAAAGTTTAATACAAGATTATCCCAAACTTAAAATCATCATATTTACGCTAGTTGCCGAAAAAGTATATGCTCAAGCTACTTTAAAAATGGGTGTTGCTGCTTATTTACATAAAACAGCCGAATTAACTTTAGTAGAAGATACAATAGAAAGCGTTATGCAAAACGCAACTATATCAAAGAAAAAAAGTAGTTCTAATAAAAAAATGGAATGCCTATTTAAAAAAGTATCAAATAGAGAAATTGAGGTGCTTCGGTATTTGAATAATGGAAAAAAGAATAAAGAAATAGCGCAAATTTTAGGCATTGATGAAAAAACAATTAGCACTTACAAATTAAGATTGTTATCAAAATTAAACGTCACCAACTTAGTTGACTTACTGAAAAAAGCGAAAGATTTGGAAATTATTTAATGATAGCGCGATAAAACCCTACCTAGACTTTTTGAAAAAACATGCGTAAGCCCTAAATAGGCCATTACCATTTCTAGCGATTCTTTATTGTCTTGTTCCTCTTCGGTTGATAAATTATTTTTTAATTCATCAATAATGTTGTTTACTAAGTACCAACGCAAAGTAATGATGGTTTCGGTTACATATTGTCCGATGGTTGCTTCTTTTTGTTTGACGTAAATTTGCTGCACTTCCCAATTGTGTAATACTTCTCGCTCTTCGTTCATTAATATTGACGTTACTTCCTGAGATAATTCTTCTGGTAAATGCATTAAATATTTATCCAATTCAAACTCTTCGTTCTCGTTGAAAAAAGTAATCAAATGATTATAAATTGCCTTAAATATGGGGTTAGCTAGTTCTATTTCGTCTTCTTGCAAACTCAAATAAACGCGCTCAAATACTTTATAATTCTTTTTCTCAGCAACATCAGTATATTCGCCCTTTTCATTTTCTGTCAAAATACTGTCTTCAAATTCGACTTCTTTAGATCCATACAACAATAGAATTTGGATAATTTTATGTTCCAATTCATATTGAATATCCACTTTAGCTGTTGGCGCAGCAATATCATTCTTTACAACTTCAAATGCTTTTTGTTCTTCTTTATATTGTTTATTGGCTTCCGATAAGTCTTTTTTGACTAATTGCGCCAATGTATTAAAAAGCACATCTTCGGAAATATCCATGATTCGGGAACATTCCTTGATATATACTTCTCTTTTAATTCGATCTGGAATTTTTGAAATACTTATGACCATATCCCGAATCAAATCGGCCTTTTTTATCGGATCATTTTTGGCTTCTTGCATTAATAAAGATGCCTTGAACTGAATGAAATCTTTGGCATTTTCTTCAAAATACAATAACAAATCTTCATACGATGTTTTTCGGGCAAAACTATCAGGATCATCGCCATCTGGAAACGTACATACTTTTACGTTCATTCCGGCCTCCAAAATCAAATCTATACCACGAATCGAAGCACGAAGTCCGGCAGCGTCACCGTCAAAAAGTACGGTTATATTTGGCGTTAAGCGATTAATCAACCGAATTTGATCTGGTGTTAAAGCCGTTCCAGAAGAAGCTACTACATTTTCAATTCCGGCTTGATTCATTTGAATGACATCAGTATATCCTTCCACCAAATAACAATTATTCTGTTTCGCGATGGATTGCTTCGCATGAAAAATTCCGTACAACACTTTACTCTTGTGGTAAATATCACTTTCGGGCGAATTGAGGTATTTTGCCGCCTTTTTATCATTGGTCAAAATACGACCTCCAAAACCCAACACGCGACCGCTCATGCTCTGTATAGGAAACATCACACGACCTTTAAAACGGTCAAATTGTTTATCTTCCTTAACAATAGAAAGTCCGGTTTTGTCTAAATACTCTAACTTATATCCTTTACCCAGTGCTTCTTTAGTAAACGCATCCCAAGTTTCTGGCGAATAACCTAAACCAAATTTCTTAATGGTTTCGGAAGTAAAACCTCGTTCTTTAAAATAAGATAATCCGATAGCTTTTCCTTCTTCGGTTTCTAATAACGTATGATGAAAATATTTCTGTGCAAATTCCGAAACCAAATACATGCTTTCTTTTTCATTAGCCTGCGCTACATCTTCATCAGTTTGAACGGTTTCTTCAATTTCAATATTGTATTTTACGGCTAAATATCTGATAGCTTCGGGATACGTAAAATGCTCGTGTTCCATTAAAAAGGTTACTGCATTTCCTCCTTTTCCTGACGAAAAATCTTTCCAAATTTGCTTCACAGGAGAAACCATAAACGAAGGCGACTTTTCATTCACAAACGGAGATAAACCTTTCAAGTTACTTCCTGCGCGTTTGAGTTGGACAAAATCACCAATAACCTCCTCAACTCGGGCGGTTTCAAATACTTTTTCTATGGTGTCTTTTGAGATCAATTTTGATTTTCAGATTTTAGACTTTAAGATTTTCAGATAATGGAAAAACGAATTCAAAGTTACAAAGTTAATCCATAAAAAAACGTATAAAAACAAAAAAGTACCACATTGCTGAAGTACTTTTTCGAAACAGAGAACTTAACCTAACTCTTAATTTAATTAAAATCAAAGCGTATACCTAATGAAACGTTGTTTTGATCTATATTATTGTTCTTGAACATTGGATTTAAGTCATATTTAACATATAGACTGGTTTGACCATACCCTAAATAAGCACTTAAACCGTAATTAAAATCAAATAACTGAATTTAATTTTACAGTTGCGCTTTTTATTGAATTATTACTTCTACTTATATAGACGAGAACGAAGTAAAAAAGGTTGTATGAAAAGAAATTAATTAGAGTTTCTTTTCTTAATATAACTTTTAGGTGAAATATTAGTGTATTCTTTAAAGCTAATTGAAAAATAAGATAACGAGTTAAAACCACAAGCATCGGCTAGCTGCTGCACGTTTGTTTCTCCGGCTTCAATCATTCGAATTGCATATTCAATTCTGAATTCTCTTACATAAGTAGTCGTATTCATTTGTTTATCTCTTCTGATTTTTTTATCTAAAGCCGATTTACTAATGAATAATTCAGTAGCTATTTTTTCAATCGTAAGATTTGACTTAATATTACTTAAAATAATATCATTTAATCTTTCGAAGAAATTTTTATTTTTAAGTTTGATTGTTACCTTAGAAAATGGATCTTGAGTATTTCGTTTAATCAAGGTATTTTTATATTGAAGAAAATTCTTTACTTTTAAAATAAGCTCTTGAATTTTAAACGGCTTGTTAATAAAATCATTAACGCCATTTTCAAGCTGTTTTAACTTCATTTCGAAAGTCATATCGGCAGTGATGATCAAAAATGGAATTTCATCATATTTCTTATGCTTTCTAATTTTTAGAAACAATTCTTCGCCTGTCATAATGGGCATCATCAAGTCACAAACTATGATGTCTGGCATTTTTTGTTCTAAATAATGATACCCTTCGAGCCCGTTTTGGCACCAATTAACTTCATATCCATTAAATTGTAACAATTCGGTAACTGTTTGTCCTAATGAAATATCATCTTCAATTAATAGTATTATTGGTGTTTTTGTCTTCATAATGTAAAATTAGTTTTTTATTTTTTAAATCATGCATAATTTATTTTTATTTTTTAACACACAAAAAGAGAGTTGTGATAAAATAATATATGTTTGTCGTTTACAATTAGATAAAATTAATGTTTTCAGGTATTTTAATAATTGTTTATAATAAATAATCGCTAAACTAATTTAGTCCCTAACTAAAATGAACCACTTATTAAAAGCAATTTCCGACGCTAACAATCATTTACTTAAAGAAAACAACATTAATAATGCGCTCCAAGAATGTATTAGCGCATTAGGTAGTAATATTTTTGTTGATCGATGCTATATTTTCAAAAACGAAATGAAAGACGGCATTCTAATTCTTAATTATGAATTTGAATGGTGCAAAGAAAATGTAGAACCCTTTATTGGAAGCCCCGAATTGAATGGACTTCCATATGATGCTTTTCCCGGACTTCTGGATACTTTAGTCCAAAATTTACCACTTTATGGTTTGGTAAATGAAATTGATAATGCTCTTTTTAAAGAGACAATGGAAATGCAAGGTATTCAATCGTATTTATTTACCCCTATATTTTCAAATGACCGCTTTTGGGGTTGGATTGGATTTGATGATTGTGAAACAGAACGCATTTGGCAAGAAGAAGAGGTTAATGCACTTCACACAGTTGCTAGAAATATTGGTATTCGATTAAATCAAGATAAAGTTTTATCTAAACTAGAAACAACTTTAGACGAACTCAATTTCTACATGAAAAGCTCTAGCCAAGCGAAATGGGAATGGAATTTAAAAACTAATCATATTACTTATTCTTACAACTGGTCTGAAATCTTAGGTTATACTATTGAAGAATTGGGCTCAAGTCTTGATGTTTGGAGATCAAAAGTGCATCCAGATGATTATAATGAAATTGAACAACAATTATTCAATTATATTTTTAAAAAAATTGATAAATATGACGGAGTAGTTCGAATCTTACATAAAGACGGGCATTATGTTTGGATAAAATATTCTGGTATTATGTTAACGGATGCAAATGGGGCTCCAAACAAGATAATTGGAACACATATTGATGTTAGCGAGATCAAAGAGAAAGAAATTGAATTAGCACAGCAAAGAAATGAGTATGACAACATGGTCAATAACTTAGCTGAAATTGTATTCAAAACAGACTTGAACGGAAATATACTTTTCCTAAATAAACAATGGGAAAAAATTACAGGTTATGCCATAGAAAATTGTATTGGCCAAAATATTTTTAATTTTTTAAATGCAGTTGAAACCGATTTATTTGACCAAGAAATAAATCAATCAAAAGTCTTAGAATGTAAGCTTATTGATTGCAAGGGTGCAAAAATTGGTGTTTTACTTTTATTGAGTATTCAATTTGATATAAAAGATAATAAAAAATTTGTACTGGGAAGTATAACCGACATTAATGACATCGTTACATTAAAAAATAAATTAGAAATTTCTGAACAAAAATATCGATTTATAGCTGAAAACACCTCTGACTTAGTTGTGCAACATCAATTTGACGGAATCATAAAATACATCTCAAATAACTGTGAACGTATTACAGGCTATAAACCAGAAGAAGCTTTAGAACAAAACTTATGTCAATTTATTCATCCTGATGATATTAGAGATATGAGTGAAAAATATACCAATATTTTAAATTTAAAAAATGAAGCGGTAACCTTCCGATTTTTAAAAAAGAATCAGGAATATATATGGTTTGAAACTTCTGTAAAAATTATTGAAGACACTTCAAAAAAGGTAATAGGTGTGCAAACTTCAAGTAGAGATGTTACACAAAGGCTTAAAGATCAAGAAGAAGTAAAGCGAGCCATAAAAAAACAACAAGAGTTAAATGATTTAAAATCGGGATTCGTTACAATGGCTTCCCATCAATTTAGAACACCACTTTCTGTAATTTATTCAAATATTGAACTACTTCATTTGAAAATGAATAAACAAGTTAAAAAAGAAGATGTTCAAACAATTACCTCAAGAATAACATCTGAAGTAGACCGTATGACCGAATTAATGAATAATATTCTGATTTTTGGGGAGAACGAATCGAATAATTTAAAAATTGATATAAAGAAACTACACTTTAGTGATTTTATTGAAAAATTAATTGAAACCTATTTCAACAACGAAAAAGACGGTCGAAAATTAATGTTTGAATTCATTGGAACAGAAAGAGAAATTGAAACCGATGAGCGTTTGTTAATTCATATTTTGACCAATTTAATTTCGAATGCATTTAAATATTCAAAAGACTGCGCTAATCCAGAGTTAAAAATTATATTTACGGAAAACGGTTATAAAATCGAAATCATTGATTATGGTATCGGAATTTTACCCGATGAAAATAAACATTTATTTAAATCATTTTTTAGAGGTAGTAATACGGCAAACATTAAAGGTTCTGGACTTGGACTTATTGTTGCAAAACAATTTACAGAATTATTAAATGGAAATATAGTCATTAATAGTTCGTCCGAAAATACAATTGTAGAATTAGAATTTCCGTATTATCAGAAAAAATAAAAATTTACTTTTTTCTTTCAATTACATAATTAACCATCAATTTGAGCGCACTTTTATATTCAGATTCTGGAAATTCTTGAAGTATTACTAGTGCTTCTTGCTGAAATTGAAGCATTTTTTGTTCAGCATACGTTAAACCGTTATTATCTTTAACAAACTGAATAACAGCAACAACACGCTTCTTATCTTTATTGTGATTTTTAATTGAATTAATGAGCCAGCTTTTCTCTTTTGGGGTACAATGATTTAAAGTATAAATCAAAGGCAATGTCATTTTTTGTTCTTTAATGTCAATTCCAGTAGGTTTACCAATAGCATCTTCGGTATAATCAAATAAATCATCTTTAATTTGAAAAGCCATACCAATAAGTTCGCCAAATTTTCTCATTTTCTCTACAACTTCATGATCATCTGGAGCCACTGAACATGCACCAAGTGAACAACATGCTGCAATCAATGTAGCCGTTTTTTGCCGAATAATTTCAAAATAAATAGCTTCGGTAATATCTAATCTTCGTGCTTTTTCAATTTGAAGTAATTCGCCTTCGCTCATTTCACGCACGGCGATTGAAATAATTTTTAGTAAATCAAAATCGTTGTGATCAATAGATAGCAATAATCCTTTTGATAATAAATAATCGCCCACTAAAACCGCTATTTTATTTTTCCAAAGTGCATTTATCGAGAAAAAACCTCTGCGTTTATTGCTGTCATCAACCACATCATCATGAACTAAAGTTGCCGTATGAATCAATTCAATGACTGATGCTCCTCGATATGTTCGCTCATTAACCTTTCCTTCAGCAATCATTTTGGCCGTTAAGAAAACAAACATTGGGCGCATTTGTTTTCCTTTTCGGTTAACAATATAATGGGTAATTCTATTTAATAACGCCACTTTTGAAGACATTGCGACGCGGAATTTTTCTTCAAAAAGTTCCATTTCTTGAGCAATAGGCAGCTTTATTTCCTCGGTTATTTTCATCCGTACAAAGATACCATTCTATAAAGTATTAGAAAAATATTTTATCGTTAAACCTTTTTTGTATTTTTGTGTCTAACTTTCAGAACATTAAACAAAAAAATATGAAAAATTTATTAAAATTATCCGCTGTGTTTTTGCTTTTAATAACTTATTCAAGTTGTGATAAAGAAAATACTAATGACATGACATCGGCTCAACTAACTTCAGACGATGCCATAGTGAACTCTAAAATTGACCTAGCAAATGATGATATTGCAACAATTGCCGATCAATTATTTGATAATATTGACGCTACAACTTTAAACTATAGAGCTATTGAAAACAATGCTACTATTTTTTCAAATTGTGCTACAATCACTAGAGTGCCCGCTTTTGGAACCACACCTACTCCTGGAACTCAAGTAACAAAAACTATAGATTTTGGAACTACAGGTTGTACATTAAATAATGGCAATATCGTGAGAGGAAAAATCATCATCACATTTGTTTAACAGCCTAGTGCAACTTCGCATACTGTAACCTATACTTTTGATAATTTTTACCACAACAACATAAAATTTGTAGGAACAAAAACATTTACACGTTCAATGACAGCTGCAACCGCAACTTCAGCTTCACACCCAATTGTAGTGATGCAATTAGAAATGACGATTACAATGCCAAATGGTGATGTATATACTCGTGTAGGATCTAGAACTAGAGAGTTGGTAGAAGGATTTAATACAGAAAATATTTTTTTAGATAATATTTACAGAATAACTGGTAGTTGGACAACAACCAATCAAAATGGGAACCAACATACTGCAACAATTACAGAGCCGTTAATGGCTAAAATGAGTTGTATTGTTGTAAATAAACCAATTTTAGCAAGAGGAATTATAACATTCGTAAGAAACAATGTAACTTCAACTTTAAATTATGGAAATGGTGAGTGCGATAATTTAGCCGTTTTCACTATAAATGGAAATTCGTTTACAATTATAATCGGAAATTAATTATATTAAGTAATAAAAAAAGGGCTTAGTTAACTAACCCCTTTTTTTATGATTTATTGGCCAACTGACCGCAAGCAGCATCGATATCTTTCCCGCGGCTTCTTCTTACTTTTGCAACGATATTATTTTTTGCTAAAGCAGTTATGTAAGCATTAGTTGCTTCTTCAGATGCTTGTTGAAAAATTCCGTCGTCTATTGGATTATACTCTATTAGATTAACTTTACAAGGCACATATTTGCAGAATTTTACTAATGCATCAATTGATTTCTTATCATCGTTTATGCCTTTCCAAACCACATATTCATAAGTAATCTTACTTTTGGTTTTTCGATACCAATATTCCAAACTTTCTCTTAAATCGGTTAACGGAAAATTCTTTGTAAATGGCATAATTTCATTTCTAATTTCCTCCACTGCCGAATGTAATGAAACCGCTAATTTGAATTTTACTTCATCATCAGCCATTTTTTTAATCATCTTTGGAATTCCAGAAGTAGAAACGGTAATTCGTTTTGGTGACATTCCTAAACCTTCAGTAGACGTAATCATATCTATGGCTTTCATTACGTTTGGATAATTCATCAAAGGTTCACCCATTCCCATAAAAACAATATTAGACAATGGACGATCATAATATAAGCGACTTTCATTATCAATAGCTGCCACTTGATCATAGATTTCGCCAGGTTCTAAATTTCGCATTCTTTTTAATCGAGCAGTAGCGCAAAAATTACAATCTAAACTGCAACCCACTTGCGAAGAAACACAAGCCGTGGTTCTAGTTTCTGTAGGAATTAAAACCGATTCTACAATTAAATCATCGTGCAACCGAACGGCATTTTTAACTGTTCCATCTTCGCTTCTCTGAATTGTATCTACTTTAATGTGATTGATGACAAAGTTAGCTTCTAACACGGCACGCGTTTCTTTTGACACATTAGTCATGTCTTCAAAAGTATGTGCACGTTTTTGCCATAACCATTCGTACACTTGATTGCCACGAAACGCTTTATCGCCATTAGTAACAAAAAAATTACGCAATTGTTCTTTTGTAAGTGCTCGTATGTCCTTTTTCTCGATTTGCATGGTACAAAAGTAATGATTTTAGAAATTAGAATTCAGAAATTAGAAATTAGAAGGATTTGTATTTGTATTTTTGTTTAAAATTTGATTTCATTATGCACTTTATATCCGAAGATTTAGAAGATTATGTAGCTAATCATTCAGAAAATGAACCTGAATTGCTAGCTCAACTGAATAAAGAAACCCATCAGAAAATTCTACAACCTAGAATGCTAAGTGGTCATTTTCAAGGAAGGGTGTTAAGTATGCTTTCAAAAATAATTCGACCAACACATATTCTTGAAATTGGCACGTATACAGGTTATGCTGCTTTGTGCTTAGCAGAAGGTTTGCCCGAAAACGGCACTTTGGACACTATTGATATCGAAGAAGAATTAGTTGATTTTCAGAAAAAATATTTTGATGCTTCACCTTGGAAAAATCAAATTATTCAGCATTTAGGCGATGCGATTGATATCATACCTACTTTGAACAAAAAATTTGATTTGGTGTTTATTGATGCTGATAAAGAAAACTACATTAATTATTTTCATTTGATAGTTCCCATGATGAATAAAGGCGGTATTATCTTATCGGATAATGTGTTGTGGAGCGGAAAAGTATTGGAAGAAGTAAAGGCTAACGACACTACTACGCAAGTATTGTTAGATTATAATAAACTTTTAAAAGAAGACCCAAGAGTAGAAACCGTCTTGTTACCCCTTAGAGATGGGTTGACAGTTAGTAGGGTTTTGTAAATTTAGTAGCAGTTTTCTGATTTCTGATTACCAATTATACTTATTGGAAAAATGGTTATAGATTTTATAAAACCCAAAACCAGAAATCGCTCCAAATAAATATCCCGTTAGAATATCACCTGGAAAATGTAATCCTAAATAAATTCGGCTGTAAGCAAAAATTAAGGGAAACAAGAATAACAAATAAGTGTGTTTGTAAAATTTTCTAATAATTAAAAAAATAAAAGTAGTCGTAGCCATTGAATTAGAAGCATGACCTGAAAAAAAGCTAAAGGTATCACTGTCTTTCACTACTCTGATTAAGCCCGCCAAAGTCTCATCACTACAAGGTCTTAGGCGTTGAAAATGATTTTTAAATAGGTTTGTAATTTGGTCCGTAAACGTAATTAATACAGCAATAAAGAGTAAGATAATTCCTAAATTTTTCCAACCTATTTTTCGTTGTAACAAATAGAAAACGGCTATAAAAAACGGCGTCCAGTTCAATTGTTTGGTAATAATTAGCCAAAAAGCATCAAACGGTTCGCTTCCTAAATTGTTCAAAAAAACAAATAGTTCTTTATCTAAGTGTATTAATTCTTCCAAAATTATGATTGTCTTTTTATAGGTCCCGTTATATTTTCAATGTCTTCTTTTACTTTTTCAATTGGATTTTCAATACCTAAATCAATATTTTCAACAGGATTTGTCATTTGATTGATTTCTGTTTTGGCTTTATTAATCTCCTTTGAAATGCCTCCAGTAATTGAATCCATATCCATTCCATTATCACGTGCTCCTTTTTGAATTTCGCTTTTAATTTCATTAGTTGCGTTTCTTAACTGCGCCATAGTTTTCCCCATAAAACGAGCAATATCTGGAATCTCTTTTGATCCAAACAGCATCAGTACAACTACTAGAATTAGTAATAATTCACCTATTCCATCAAACATAAATAACTATTTTAGTATGCAAATTTACAAAGAATTACGACTATTTCTTTCGATACATTTAAAAAAAAAAAGACTATCCGAAGATAGCCTTTACAAATTTATTTTTTTTCTAAGATATCAAATTTTGATTCCATTTCGGCTTTAGGCCAAAAGTTATTAGTTACATCAATATCTGCTGTTTCTAATTTTGGATCCAATTGTATTTTAATTACTTTTTTCTCAGTAGCAAAAACTCGTTTTGCTATGACATTATTTTTTCTCCAAATTTGAGCTGGAAAAACTTTAGTTTCACTAGTGCCGTCTTCAAACTGAAGTTCAACAATAATAGGCATTGTCAATCCGCCTGGTTTATCAAATTCTACTTCATAGAAAAACTTAGGTGATTTTAATGCACTTATTTCTTCAGCCGAATAATTTTTATTTAAGTAATCGTTTAAAGCTTGAACTTTTGATCTATCAAAACCATTTTTCAATTCGGGTTTAAAATCTGTTGAACCTTCTAAAACCATTTTAAACATAGACTGACCTTCTCCTATTTTTCTTCCGCGTCTATTAAATTGTTGTTGTGCTTCTTTTGGATCTTGCTCCACTACATAAAATTGTTTCACATCTTTGATACCAATATCGGTGTAGTCTGTTGAATAAAACCAACCTCTCCAAAACCAATCTAAATCTACTGCCGAAGCATCTTCCATTGTTCTAAAGAAATCTTCTGGTGTTGGGTGTTTAAATTTCCAGCGATTCGCATAGGTTTTGAATGCATGATCAAACAACTCACGACCCATAATTGTTTCTCTTAAAATATTTAATCCAGTTGCTGGCTTACCATAAGCATTTGCACCAAAATTGTATATACTTTCAGAATTAGACATAATTGGTTCTAAATACTGTTGGTTTCCTTTCATATAAGGAACAATTTTTGAAGCTGGGCCTCTCTCTAATGGAAAATTTGGATCAAAAGAAGATTCAGTTAAAAACTCTAAGAACGTATTTAATCCTTCATCCATCCATGTCCATTGTCTTTCATCTGAATTTACAATCATTGGAAAGAAATTATGTCCTACTTCGTGAATAATAACACCCAACATACCATATTTTACTCTATTGCTTACAAATCCTTTCTCATCGGGACGACCATAATTCCAGCAAATCATTGGATATTCCATTCCTTGGTCTTCTGCAGAAACAGAAACCGCTTTTGGATATGGGTAATCAAATGTGTGATGTGAATAGGTTTTTAAAGTGTGTGCAACTGCTTTTGTTGATAAATCTCCCCAAAGTGGATTTGCTTCTTTTGGATAAATAGAAATAGCCAATGGTTTATTAGTTGGTAAATCAACCGCCATGGCATCAATTATAAATTTTCTTGAAGTTGAGAAACCAAAATCACGTACATTTTGTGCTTTAAATTTCCATGTTTTTTTCTGTTCTGAAAAACTGCTTTCTTTTGCAATAGCTTCTTCTTGAGTTACAATGACAACTGGTTTATCAAATGTGTTTTCAGCTAATTCCCATCGTTTCACTTGAGCTGATGTAAAAACTTCATTTCTATTTTTCAATACTCCTGTAGCTTCCATTACGTGATCAGCAGGAACAGTTATATTTACTTCATAATCTCCGAAAGTTAATGCAAACTCTCCTCTTCCCCAAAATTGCATATTTTGCCATCCTTCAACATCACTATAAACAGCCATCCTTGGAAAAAACTGTGCCATTACATATAAACGATTTCCGTCGGGAAACTGCTCATAACCTGATCGGCCATTATTTACTTGTTCTTGATAATTTACAATATTGTACCACCATTTGATTGAAAAAGTGACTTTTTCACCATTTTTTAAAGGTTTTGGCAAATCAATACGCATCATGGTTTGATTGATGGTGTATTTCATAGGGTTTCCTTTTGAATCTTTTACAAATTCAATATTAAAACCACCTTGAAAAGGTGCTTCAATGAATTTTTTTGCAAATCCATCAGAGGTGATTGATTTATTTATCGATTCACTATCAGCTAATGGTGTTTTAGAATCGGGTCTTTCGATATTCTGATCCAATTGTACCCATAAATATTCTAACGATTCTGGTGCGTTGTTATGATAGGTAATGGTTTCTGAACCGTATAATTTTTTATTTTTATCATCTAATTCCAAGTTCATTTTATAATCTGCTTTTTGCTGATAATAAGCTGGTCCAGGTGCTCCAGAAGCAGTTCTAAACATATTTGGCGTTGCCATTTCATCATACATTTGACGAAATTTATTCTCATCATAATGTCCTGATTCACGCTTTTTTTCTTCTGGTTTTACCTCTTGAGCAAAACTTCCGAAATGAACTGTTAAAGTTAAAAAAGTACTTAATAAAATTAATTTTTTCATGGTATACGGTTTGTTTTAATATTCGATTTTTTCTTGAAACACTGTATTAGTCAATAAAAAGCTTTTTTTGTTACTATTAATATTAGTATGAACAATATTTTGCTGATCTTGAAATGTTTCGGTTAATAGTGAATTATAAAATTCGAAAGTATTTATTTTTTTTGAGATAGCAATTTTTGTATACACAATTAACACGTCTCCTTCTACTTCTTTTGCTAAATATTCAATTACTTGAGGTTTTTTATTGATCGAAATTTTGATTTTTTCCTTAACATATGTTTTTATCCATTCTTCCGCTTCTGGAAGCTCGTTGGAAGAAGTGATGTTAGGTTTTCTTTGATATTTTTTGGTCAGGGCTTTTTCTAAATCATCAATAAAAATTCTGGAAGTAATTTCTATTCTTTTTTTATTTTGCACATAATCTATTTGTGTTACTGAAACATAAAATTTATGCAGCACGAAAGAACTACACAATATAAAACAAAAAATCAATAACCCTATTTTAAAGTTGTTTTTCATTTGGTAAAAATAGTAATTATTCTTTTTGATTTTGTTTTTTGAATTCGGCAGCTTTTTGAATTAAATATTCTATTAATTTCAACTCGTTTTCTGGCTTTAATAAGGGTGATAATTCATATACATTTAGTTCAGAAAAACTCATAAACATAGGAATATCTTCATTTTTAATTTTTAAAGTTTCTACAAAAAAATTGTGCGAAAAACGTTCAAATAGATGATCTGAATACGATTTTGATTGTAAAGCTTTAATTCGCCTTTCTTCAAAAACTCTTTTGGAATGACTTTTTGAAAGTGAAGGTTTTATAAACAAACTGACTAAACCTGCGCCTATGGCAAGAAAATTAAAATTAGAACCGTTTGGTGCTAAAATAGTTGGCATTGCAGTATTTACTGGCGCACCAGATCTAACATCGTCTTCATAATGCATGACTTTTTTTGCATCTACTGCTGCAAAACCATCGCCATAAACTTGAATTCGTTTAGTGTCTTCAGTTAAATTTCCTGAAAGTGTGTAAGGTGTTATTATCAATTCGTCTAATTCTGTTATTTTAACATGCAATCTTATTTCGAGCTCTTCTTTCCAAAAATCTTTTTGGGTTAAAATGTATTTTTGTGAGACAAAAGAAGATCCTTCAAAAAACAACGTATCGGTAGCTCTGGCTCGGATTGAAAATTTTCCGTCAATATCTGTTTTGGCACCCACATTTGATGAAATATTATGCACCGAAATATTTTCAACATCAAATGAATCAACAACAATTATTCCTCGAAGAACTTTCCGTTCGATGCCTTGTGAAAATAGTTGGTTCCCTAAAAATAGACTCAGAATAACTAAAAATAGTGATTTCATATCTGTTTATTAAATTTTATCAAAAACCTTGTAATTCGCGATACTTTGTGGCTAATTCCGATAAAATAAATGTAGCCATTGTATAATTTTTTACTCGCATTGCTTCTGCAAATCGATTATTTTCAGCAGTATAAAACACAAAACCCTCTACATATTCTTCCGGAATTTTAAGCGTATTTATAATGTATTCTTTATCATATTTGTTAGCTAGTTTAACTTGAAGTCGTTCTTTTTTTTCTACAACTAGTTCTTTCTTTAGCATATTTGTTCTGCCGCTTATCGCATTTAATAAACCATCAACACTCATTCCTCCTAATGGAATTAAGAGCGGACTGTACCAATGAAGTTCTTCCGCTGTTCTAACTTTTCGTTCTGCGGGCGTATACGTTCTTTGATTGGCTGGAACAATTCCAAGTGAAACCGCATTAATACTTTTATAATCAATAATTGCAAGTTCTTTCAGTTCGGTGCGATTAAGTGGCATGGGAATAAAAACAAGATTTTCACCAAAATCTTTTTCTTTAATAATGTGCATAGTTGCTTTCAAATTAAAAGCACTAAAAATTAAAGTATCATTTTGTTTTCCATTGATTGAAAAATAGCCGCCTCGATATGAATATGTTTCCTGTTTTGAAGAAATATTTTTTATCAACACTCCCTCGATATCTGTTGCGTCCGATATAATTTTACCCTTAAAAACGATTTGATTCTGTGAAAAACCACAAAATGAAAACAGTATTAATAAGTACCAAAGGAGTCGTTGCATTTTTATAATTTGAATATTTTTGTAAATGTACCAATTAGACCACCAAAATAAATCATAATTAGATGATAAACTTATGTTAATACAAAGCATTACTTTTGCAAAAAAAAGCATTGAAGTCGTTTTAACTTTTTTCAATTGGCTGCAAAATTGTATTTTTATCCCATATTTCATCTTTTTTTAATTCCTTAGTCCAACTATGCAATGAAAAAAAGCTAAAATCTGAAACAAAAACCCTAGTTTTTCGCTTCAATCAAAAAAGATTAAACGACTTCATTATGAAAAATATAATTATAGCCAGCACCTCAACATTACATAATGGAGAATATCTTGAGTATCTCTTGATTGAATTGAACGTTTTATTTGAAAAATGTTCTGAAATACTTTTTATTCCTTATGCACGTCCTAGCGGAATATCACACGATAATTATACAATAAAAGTAGCCGAAGCTTTTAATAAAATTTCAAAAACAATTAAAGGAATTCATGAATTTGAGAACCCCATTGAAGCCATTGAAAAGGCACAAGGCATTTTTATTGGTGGTGGAAATACTTTTTTATTGGTGAGCCAATTGTATAAAAACAATAGTATTGAAGCTCTAGAAAAAGTAGTTAAAAACGGAACTCCTTATTTAGGAACTAGTGCAGGAAGCAACATTTGTGGTTTAACGATGAGCACTACTAATGACATGCCTATCGTTTATCCGCCAAGTTTTAGAACATTGGGGTTTGTATCCTTTAATATAAATCCCCATTATTTAGATCCTATCGAAGGTTCAACTCATATGGGAGAAACGCGCGAAACAAGAATTAATGAATTTCATCAATTTAATCCACAGCCGGTTATTGGTCTTAGAGAAGGAAGTTGGCTAGCAGTAAATGGTGATTCTATCAAATTAAAAGGTAGTTTATCCGCTAGAATTTTTAAAAGAAATGAAAAACCAATAGAAGTTGATCCCGAAACAGAACTGAAAGATTTAAAATAAAAAAAGCCATGCAATTGCAAGGCTTTTTGTTGAGCGGAAGACGAGGCTCGAACTCGCGACAACCAGCTTGGAAGGCTGGAGCTC
>ERZ888423.569-NODE-569-length-37241-cov-32.085274_pt1 | contig 37241 bp, 31 predicted proteins | sample MGYA00520523_ERZ888423 | MGnify/ENA primary metagenome ERZ888423 (study PRJEB32303, sample SAMEA104408611) | aquatic metagenome | biome: Brackish water; feature: Pelagic; material: water | place: Baltic Sea | collected 2014-06-08T10:24:00 | depth 30,27 m ... | reverse complement strand
GAGCATTGGAGTTGGCGCCGCTAAAGCTGTTGTCATCAAGGCCCAGCTGCTTAGGCGTAGCAGCAACATCCAAGGTGTCTGTCCCGTCTCTCCAGATGCGGAGATTGTTGTTCCCATCCATCACAAACAGGTTGAACCTGTTGGGGTCCACAGCAACCCCGTTCGCCAACTTGGCGGTGGGATCTACGAACAAGGAAAGCTGTTGCTCTTTCTGGGTTGCGATGTTGATGGAGTAGAGCCGATTATTCACACTCACGCCGTAGAGATATTGATTGGCTTGGGCCGGTGACGCGCCGATGAAGGCCGCGGCAACGCTCAGCACCACCGGCGCTAGCCAAGGCTTCAGGCGAGGCACCAGTATCTCTCAGGAGTTATTAGGGTTCCTTCAGGGTAATAATTGTATCGGCTGGCGCGGGCAAGGCCGCCCAAAGGGCCACTCCGTAGCCGTTGCTTAGGATAGGGAGACCTTCGCCTGCTGCCGTGCCTGCCGCTTCCCCTGCCGTCGAGCCCGCCAGCCGCTCTGGGGAAACGGTCACCACGCCAGTGCTGCTGCCCAAAACGAGCGAAAGCACCCAGCTGCTCAAGATTCGCCATTCGATGAGCCACGTGCTGGCCATGGCGGTGCAGAAGCTTTTTCCCAAGGCGCAGGTCACGATCGGCCCCTGGACCGAATCCGGCTTCTATTACGACTTCGACCATCCCGAACCCTTCACCGAAGCCGATCTCAAGGCGATCAAGAAGGAGATGGGCAAGATCATCGGCCGCCGCTTGCCCCTGGAGCGCCTCGAGGTGAGCCGCGCCGAAGCGGAGGCGCGCATCTCGGCCCAGAACGAGCCCTACAAGCTGGAGATTCTCGAGGGCCTCACCGAGCCGATCACTCTGTACACGCTCGGCCAGGAATGGTGGGATCTCTGCGCCGGGCCCCACGTGGCCAACACCAGCGAGCTACATCCCAAGGCCTTCGATCTCGAAAGCGTGGCCGGCGCCTATTGGCGCGGCGATGAAAAGCGCGCCCAATTGCAGCGCATCTACGGCACCGCCTGGGAAACGCCTGAGCAGCTGGCCGAACACCAGCGCCGCAAACAGGAAGCCCTGCGCCGCGATCACCGGCGCCTCGGCATCGATCTCAACCTGTTCTCGATCGAAGATGAGGCCGGCGCCGGCCTGGTGTTCTGGCATCCGCGCGGCGCGCGCATGCGGCTGCTGATCGAAGATTTCTGGCGGCAGGCGCACTTCGCCGCCGGCTATGAGCTGCTCTACACGCCCCACGTGGCGGATCTGAGCCTCTGGAAAACCTCCGGGCACCTGGATTTCTACCGGGAGAGCATGTTTGGCCCGATGGATGTCGATGAGCGGCAGTTCCAGCTCAAGCCGATGAACTGCCCCTTTCATGTGCTCACTTATGCCAACACTCTGCGCTCCTATAAGGAGCTGCCGATCCGCTGGGCGGAGCTGGGCACGGTGTACCGCTACGAGCGGCCGGGGGTGATGCACGGGTTGATGCGCGTGCGCGGCTTCACCCAGGACGACGCCCACATCTTTTGCCTGCCTGAGCAGATCGGCGATGAAATCCTCGGTGTGCTCAACCTCACCGAGACCATCCTCTCCACATTTGATTTCCAGAACTACGAAGTTCACCTTTCCACCCGGCCGGAGAAATCGATCGGCGAAGATTCCGTGTGGGAATTGGCCACCGCCGGCCTGGTGGAGGCGCTCGATCGCAAGGGCTGGGCCTACAAGATCGATGCAGGCGGTGGTGCGTTCTACGGCCCCAAGATCGACATCAAGATCGAGGATGCGATCGGCCGTTTGTGGCAGTGTTCCACGATTCAGCTGGATTTCAACCTGCCCGAACGCTTCGATCTGCACTACGTGGCCGCCGATGGCCAGCGGGCGCGGCCGATCATGATCCACCGCGCCATCTTCGGTTCGCTGGAGCGCTTCTTCGGCATCCTGGTTGAAAACTACGCCGGTGATTTCCCCTTCTGGCTGGCACCGGAGCAGCTCCGTCTGCTGCCGGTCACCGATGAGGTGCTGCCCTATGCGCAGACGGTGCTGGCCCAGCTCAACGCCGCCGGGGTGCGCGCCACGCTGGACCGCAGCGGCGATCGGCTGGGCAAGCTCATCCGCAATGGCGAGCAGATGAAGATTCCTCTGCTCGGCGTGATCGGCGCCCAGGAAGCTGAGCAAGGCAGCGTGAACCTGCGCAGCCGCCGCGACGGCGATCTCGGCGCCGTGGCCCTGCCTGTCCTCCTGGCCGCCGCCGCCCTTGCCAACAGCGTCCGCGCCGCGGGCCTCGAGCTGCCTGCCGGCTGAGGCCTGAGCCCTGCGGCGCGCCGTCACCAGGCCTGGCAGCATCCCCACACGCCGCACCTTCTCCATGCCCACCCTGCTGGCCGGCGATATCGGCGGCACCAAAACCCTGCTGGCCACCTATGCCGTGCGCGAGGGGCAACTGGTGCAGCAGCGCTCGGCCCGCTACGCCTCGGCCGCCTGGGGTGATTTCAGCGCCATGGTGCGCCACTTCCTGGCGGAAGGGGCCGGTGCTGGCGGCGGCGCAGGCGAAGGCGCAGGCGAAGGGGGAGGCCAGAGCGATGGGGACCGGCCCCGTCAGGCCTGTTTCGCAGTGGCGGGGCCTGTCCAGAACGGCCAGGTGCAGCTCACCAACCTCACCTGGCATCTCGAGGCCGGTGCCCTGGCCAAGGCCTGTGATCTCGAGGCCGTGGAGCTGGTCAACGATTTCGCCGTGCTGATCCATGGCCTGCCGCACCTTTCGGCCGAGCAGCAGCAGCCCCTGCGCCGCAACGCATCCCCACCGACGGCCAGCACCGCCATGCACGGACCGGTGGCCGTGCTCGGCGCCGGCACCGGTCTTGGGGTGGCGATCGGTGTGCCCGGCCCGCGCGGCCCGATCGCCCTGGCCAGCGAAGCGGCCCATGCCGCCTTTGCGCCGCGAGAGGAGCAGGAGTGGCGCCTGCGTCAGTGGCTGCTCAACGAGCTCGAGCTGGAGCGCGTCTCGATTGAACGGGTGGTGAGCGGCACCGGGCTTGGCCATGTGGCGCGCTGGATGCTGCGAGAGCGCGACCCGGGCGGCAGCCACCCGCTGCACGCCCCCGCCGAGGCCTGGTGGCTGGCAGAACGCCAGGGGGAGGCCGAGCGGCCGGATCTGCCGGCCCTGGTGGCCCAGGCAGCCCAGGCCGGGGATGCCCTCGCCGCTGCGGCTCTTGAGCTCTGGCTCGGCGCCTACGGCAGCGTCGCCGGCGATCTGGCCCTGCAGACGCTCTGCAGCGGCGGCCTGTGGGTGGGCGGCGGCACGGCCGCCAAGCTGCTTGCCCAGCTGCGTTCCCCCGCTTTCCTGGCGGCCTTCGGGGCGAAGGGGCGGCTCTCGCCGGTGCTGAAAACCATCCCCCTGCGAGCGCTGGTGGATCCGGCGGCTGGCCTGTTCAGCGCCGCCTGCCGCGCCCGCACCTTGATGGGCTGAGGGCAGGGGCTGAACAGGCCGGCCCTGCGAGGGCGTCCTTGCAGCGGCGTCCTTGTATCGGCGTCGTTGCAGCGGCTGGCTTGTATCGGCGCGCACCAGCAAATGGGACACTGAAACCCATCAAGATCCGTAGGAAGGGAAGCAGCGCATGGTCAGGCCCCGCATCGGGCAGGGAGTGGCGGTGGATGTCCCCGCCACCACCGCCAATCTGGGGCCGGGGTTCGATTGTCTCGGCGCCGCCCTTGAGCTCAACAACCACTTCAGGCTCACCTGCATCGAAGGGGATGGGGAGCGCTTCGAGCTGCTGATTGAAGGCAGCGAAGGCGCCCATCTGCGCGGCGGCCCCGACAACCTCATGTACCGCTCGGCCCAGCGGGTCTGGAAGGAGGCGGGCGAAGAGCCGGTGGCGCTCGAAGCCCGGGTGCGGCTGGCGGTACCGCCAGCCCGGGGGTTGGGCAGCAGCGCCACGGCGATCGTGGCCGGCCTGCTCGGCGCCAATGCGCTGGTGGGGGAACCGCTCAGCCGCGAGAAACTGCTGGAGCTGGCGATTGATATCGAGGGCCACCCCGACAACGTGGTGCCCTCCCTGCTGGGTGGCCTCTGCATGACCGCCAAGGCCGCCTCGCACCGCTGGCGCGTGGTGCGCTGCGAATGGCATGAGGCGGTCAAGGCCGTGGTGGCGATCCCGGGGATCCGGCTGTCCACCAGTGAGGCGCGCCGCGCCATGCCGCGGGTGGTGCCGATCCCCGATGCGGTGGTGAACCTCGGCTCGCTCACGCTGCTGCTGCAGGGCCTGCGCACCGGCAATGGCGATCTGATCGCCGATGGCATGCATGACCGTCTGCATGAGCCCTACCGCTGGGGCTTGATCCAGGGCGGCCGGCAGGTGCGGGAGGCGGCGCTGAACGCGGGAGCCTGGGGGTGTGTGATCAGCGGTGCCGGGCCGACGCTGCTGGCGCTCAGCAACCGGGAGCAGGCGCCAGCGGTGGGCCGTGCCATGACCCAGGCCTGGGAACGGGAAGGGGTGGCCTCCCGCTTTCAGGTGCTCGATCTGCAGCTGGGCGGCAGCCGCTGGGAGCCGCTGCCCGACCGCAGCTGAGCCCGGGGCTTCGCCACAATCCCTGTGGCCGAGAGCGCGGGACCTTGTCGCGAGTGGTGATGGCGGCCCTTCTGAGTACAACTACTCAGTGCCGTTCTCGTAACTGATAAATTCTCCAGGTTGAACCGCCCCACCGGCGGACCAAACGTTCCCTCGCAGGCTGAAATGGACGCCAATCTGCCCCTGACGGCCGCGTCCTCTCTCCCTGCCGACTTTCCCTGGCTCACGCTGATCGCCCTGATCCCGGCGGCGGGCGCCCTGTTGATGCCCCTGGTGCCCGGCGATGGCACCGATCCGCGCGCGCCACGCACCATCGCCTTCGGCGTGCTGCTGGTTGACCTGCTGCTGATCCTGTGGGTGTTCAGCCAGCGCTTCGACAGCAGCCTCAGCAGCCTGCAGCTGGTGGAGCGGGTGCCCTGGCTGCCCGCCCTCGGCCTGGAATGGTCGCTGGCCGCCGATGGGCTCTCCGCCCCGCTGGTGGTGCTCAGCGGCCTGGTCACCCTGCTGGCGGTGGCCGCCAGCTGGAACCTCAACCGCAAATGCCAGCTCTACTTCGGCCTGCTGCTGCTGCAGGCCTCAGCGCAATCGCTGGTGTTCCTCTCACAGGATTTCCTGCTCTTCTTCCTGGCCTGGGAACTGGAGCTGGTGCCCGTGTACCTGCTGATCGCCATCTGGGGCGGTGCCCAGCGCCAATACGCCGCCACCAAGTTCATCCTCTACACCGCCACCGCTTCTCTGCTGATCCTGATCAGCGGCCTAGCCCTGGCCCTCGGCGGCGACAGCTTCACCCTCAACCTGCAGGAGCTCAGTGAGCGCTCCTACGGCGGCAGCTTTGCCCTGCTCTGTTACCTCGGCTTCCTGATCGGCTTCGGCGTGAAGTTGCCGATGTTCCCGCTGCATACCTGGCTGCCCGATGCCCACGGCGAAGCCAATGCGCCGGTGTCGATGCTGCTGGCCGGAGTGCTGCTCAAGATGGGCGGCTATGCCCTGCTGCGCTTCAACGTGCAGATGCTGCCCGACGCCCATCTGCGCCTGGCGCCGGCGTTGATTGTGCTCGGCATCGTCAACATTGTGTATGGCGCGCTCAACGCCTTCGGCCAGGACAACGTCAAACGGCGGATCGCCTGCAGTTCGGTGAGCCACATGGGCTTCGTGCTGCTCGGCATCGGTGCAATCAACACCCTCGGTCTGAGCGGAGCGATGTTGCAGATGATCAGCCACGGCCTGATCGCTGCCTCAATGTTCTTCGTCACCGGTGTGTTTTACGAGCGCACCAAAACCCTCTCGATCCCCAACATGGGCGGCCTGGCCAAGGTGCTGCCGATCACCTTCGCCTTCTTCCTGGCCAGTTCGCTCGCCTCGTTGGCGCTGCCTGGCATGAGCGGCTTCATCAGCGAAATCACCGTGTTCCTGGGTATCACCAGCAACGACAGCTTCACGATCGGCTTCCGCGTGATCGCCATCCTTCTGGCCGCCGTCGGCTTGGTGCTCACCCCCGTCTACTTGCTGTCGATGAGCCGGCGCGTGTTCTTCGGCCCCAGGATTCCGGCCCTGGCCGTGGTGGGTGACATGAAACCCCGCGAACTGGTGATCGGCCTGGTGCTGCTGGTGCCCACGCTGGCGATCGGCTTCTGGCCCCGCCTGGCGATCGATCTCTACGGCGCCAGCACCAATGCCCTGGCCGAGAAGCTCAGTGCCCATGCCCAGTTGGCCCTTGGCGGGCTTCCCGTCCTGGGTTGAGCCGCCGCCGGCTGCAGCGCTGGGGTGAAATGGGTTGACAACAACCCCAAGCCCCCCGGCGATGCCCACCACCCTCGAAGCTCCTGTGGCCCTGCTGGCCGGCGAGGGCCTGCCGGATTACGCAGCGATCACGCCCGAGCAGGTCACCGCGCACATGCCCGGCCTGCTCGCTGAGCTCGATCAGCAGCTCAACCACTTGGAAGCAGACCTCACGGCCGCTCTTGAGGCTGGCGCTCCGCTGAGCTGGCAACAGGTGATGGGGCCGCTGCAACGGCTGGGCGAACGCCTGCGCTGGAGCTGGGGGGTGGTGAGCCACCTCAACGGCGTCTGCAACGGGCCGGAGCTGCGCAGCGCCCACGCGGGCCAGCAGGCGGCAGTCGTGGCCTTCGGCAGCCGCGTCGGGCAGAGCCGGGTGCTCTACCGGGCGTTGGAATCCCTGCAAGCCAGCGACAGCCTCGATGGCACCCAGCAGCGCATCCTCGCCGCCGAACGGCGTGACATGGAGCTGCGCGGTGTGGGGCTCGATGGCAACGCCCAGGCCGCCTTCAACGCCACCACCCAGGAGCTGGCCGAACTCTCCACCCGCTTTGGCAACCAGCTGCTCGATGCCACCAACAGCTGGAGCCTGCTGCTCACCGAACCGGCCGAGGTGGAAGGGTTGCCCGAGAGCCTGCGCGGGCAACTGGCCCAGGCGGCACGCCAGGGCGATCACCCCGACGCCAGCAGCGCCGCAGGCCCCTGGTTGCTGGGTCTGGACATGCCGCGCTACGCCCCGTTCCTCAAATACAGCCAGCGCCGTGACCTGCGCGAGCGCCTCTACAAGGCCCATGTGAGCCGGGCCTCCGGCGAGGAGGGCGGCAACGGGCCGTTGATCGAGCGGATTCTCACCCTGCGGCGCGAGCAGGCCCAGCGCCTGGGCTACGCCCATTGGGCCGATGTGAGCCTGGCCGCCAAGATGGCTGGCTCAGTGGAGGAGGTGGAGCAGCTGCTGGAGGATCTGCGCGCCGCCGCCCATCCCGTGGCCGTTCAGGAGCTGGCCGAGCTGCGCGCCTGCGCCACCCGCGCCGGAGCCCCTGAGGCCGAGGCGCTACGCGCCTGGGATGTGAGCTTCTGGGCGGAGGTGCGGCGGCAGGAAGCCTTTGCACTCGACAGCGAGGCGCTACGCCCCTGGTTTCCGCTGCCGCGTGTGCTGGATGGTCTGTTCGGACTTTGCAACCGGCTGTTCGGCATCCGCATCAGTGCCGCCGATGGCACGGCGCCGGTGTGGCATGCCGATGTGCGTTATTTCCGCGTCGATGACGCCGGCAGCGGCGAGCCGATCGCGGCGTTCTTCCTCGACCCCTACAGCCGGCCCGACAGCAAGCGGGGCGGCGCCTGGATGGATGAATGCCTGGTGCGCAGCGTGGCGGAAGACGGCCGGCCGGTGCTGCCGGTGGCCTACCTGGTGTGCAACCAGAGCCCGCCGGTGGGAGAGATCCCCAGCCTGATGACCTTTGAGGAAGTGGAGACCCTCTTCCACGAGTTCGGCCACGGCCTGCAACACATGCTCACCACGGTGGAGCGGCCCCAGGCGGCAGGCATTAATAACGTGGAGTGGGATGCGGTGGAGCTGCCCAGCCAATTCATGGAGAACTGGTGCTACGACCGCGCCACCCTGCTGGGCATGGCCCGCCACTGGCAGAGCGGCGAGACCCTGCCCGAAGCGGAGTTCGCCAAGCTGCAGGCGGCCCGCACCTTCATGACCGGCGCCGCCACCCTGCGCCAGGTGCACCTGGCGCTCACCGACCTGCGTCTGCACAGCCAGTGGACACCTGAGGGCGGCCGCTCCCCGGAGGCGCTGCGGCGTGAGATCGCCGCCCACACCACCGTGATCGCGCCGATCCCGGAGGATGCGCTGCTCTGCTCCTTCGGCCACATTTTCGCCGGCGGCTACGCGGCCGGCTATTACTCCTACAAGTGGGCTGAGGTGCTCAGCGCCGATGCCTTCAGCGCGTTTGAAGATGTGGGCCTCGACAACGAAGATGCCCTCCAAGCCACCGGGCGCCGTTTCCGCGCCACGGTGCTGGGACTGGGGGGCAGCCGCCATCCGGCCGAGGTGTTCGAGGCCTTCCGCGGCCGGCAACCCTCACCGGAGGCACTGATCCGCCACTCGGGCCTGGTGGCGGCAGCCTGAGCCTGCCCTGTTCAGGGAGCCAGCAGCGCCTGCCGCAGCGCTTCGAGCGAGCGCGGGTCGCTGAGGATGTGCTGGTGCAGGGTGGGCGGCAGCGGTGTGGAAGGGCCCACTGGCAACACGCCGCGCCAGGCCGGCACCACCACCTGATCCCGGGGCGAGTAGTAGCTCTGGCAGTCCACCTGATCGAGGCCGCTGAGATCGCCGTTGAGCTCGCGCACCAGCGGGCTGCCCAGCTTCAACTCGGCGATGCCTCCCACCAGCCAGGAGGGCCACGGCTGGGCAACGAGCGTGCCCTGCTGCGGGCTGCCGACGCTGATGAAGCGCCGCGTACGCCGCTGCCCGCCCTGCAGCTGGATCCAGGTGCGCCCGATCACCCCGCCCATCGAGAAGCCGAGCAGGTCGATCGGCTGATCCGGGCCGAAGGCTGCCTCGATCGCCGCGCCAAGCCGCTCGGCCAGCGGCCGCATGCGGGTGGCGCCGAGCCGGTGCGGCAGGTGGGGGATCAACAGCGGGTCGCGGGCGCCAGCCAGCTGGCGGGTCAGCCGTTCGAACAACCGCGGGGTGTCCCAGAGGCCGTGGACGAGAACAAGGGGGGGAAGCGCCGTCATCGGGCCATCCTGATGGCCGGGGGCTCAGCGGCCACTGGAACCTGAAGCTGCCGGTGCAGCAGCCAGCACCACCGGCTGGCCGAGCCGCTCCAGGTGCCGCCAGCGTTCCACCGCCACAGTGCCGCTGAAGCCGGGTACGGGCGCCCGGCACTTGCGCAGCTCCAGGCGCTGCGGCACCGGGCCATACAACCGCTCAAGCAGGTCCAGCACCTGCTCTGCAAAGGCCTCCAGGGTGAGGCAGCGCAGCTCCCGGGCCAGCCGCTGCAGGGCCTGGATCGCCACACCGTAATCAAGGCTGAGCTCCAGGGCATCGGCGCGCCCCGCCGGCGCCAGCGGCCACCAGAAGGTGAGATCCAGCTCAAACCACTGGCCCAACAGGCGTTCACGCTCCAGCACGCCCACATGAGCCCAGAGCCGCAGGCCGCGCACGTGGATGGCATCGGCGCCGAAACCTGTGGAGTGGCCAGCAGGCTGGCCGGGCGGGGGGGAGGCCGCGTTCACAGGGGGAGGGAGCGGTGCAGGAAGCGCTGGTCACCGCGGGCGTAGTCGGCCACGGTCTGGCCGTGGCCGCGCAGGCGGTAGCGGTAGGTGATCAGGCCCTCCAGCCCCACCGGCCCACGCGGGGGCAGGGTCTGGGTGCTGATGCCCACCTCCGCGCCCAGGCCATAGCGGAAGCCATCGGCGAAGCGGGTGGAGCAATTGGCAAACACCCCGGCGCTGTCGACGGCGCGCAGGAACTGCTCAGCCGTGGCGGGATTGGTGGTGCAGATGGCCTCGGTGTGGCGGGAGCCGTAGCGGGCGATGTGGGCCAGCGCCGCCTCAAGGTCGTCGACCAGCTTCACCGCCAGAACCAGATCGGAGTACTCCGTGCCCCAGTCCTCCTCGCTGGCGGGGAGCGGCACACCGAGCGCGCAGGCGCCGGCATCGCCGCGCAGCTCCACCCCCGCCGCCACAAAGGCCGCAACGGCGCGCGGCAGAAAATCGGCCGCGATGGCATGGTGCACCAGCAGGGTTTCGATCGCGTTGCAGGCGGCGGGGTACTGAATCTTGGAATCCAATGCCACCCGCAGCGCCTCTTCGCCATCGGCCTCCGCATCCACATACAGGTGGCAGATGCCGTCGGCGTGGCCCAGCACCGGCAGGCGGGTGTTGTCCTGGATGAAGCGCACCAGGGCGTTGGAGCCGCGCGGAATGATCAGATCCACCAGGCCATCGAGCTTGAGCAAAGCGAGGCTCTCCTCGCGGGAGGTGAGCAGATCAAGCGCCTGGGGAGACACCGCACTGGCGGCCAGACCCTGCTGCAGTGCCGCATGGATGGCGGCGCAACTGCGCCGGGCTTCACGGCCCCCCTTGAGCAGGGCGCCATTGCCGGAGCGCACCGCCAGCGCGGCGATCTGCATCAAGGCATCGGGGCGCGCCTCGAAGATCACCCCCACCACCCCGAGCGGCACCGTGATCCGCTCCAGCACCAGGCCCTGGTCGAGTTCGGTGTGCAGCTGACGCCGGCCGAGCGGATCGCCCAGGGCCGCCACCTGGCGCACCCCCGCCACGGCGGCCGTCAGCTTCGGACCATCCAGCACCAGCCGGGCCGCCAGCGCCGGCGGCAGGCCATCGGCCAGGGCCGCCTCGCGATCGGCCGCATTGGCGCCCAGGATTTCAGCAGAGGCCTGCTCCAGTGCCGCCGCCATCGCCTCCAGCGCCGCCTGGCGCTCGGCATCGCTGCTCTGGGCCAGCTGGCCTGCCGCCCGCCGCACCGCCAGGGCGCGCTGCAGCAGTTCAGGCGAGGGATCGGGAACGGGGCTGGTCATGGCCCCATCCTCTCAATCGGTGGGGGGCATAGGGGCGAAGCGCTCGAAGGCCAGCCAGGCCGCACCGAGCCGGCCGGCTCCATTGCCGAGGGCACAGCGGCGCAGGCTCAGCCCCTGGCGGCTTTCGGGCATCACCCGTTGCTCCACCTCCCGCCAGACCGCCGGCAGGAAGTGATGGCTGGCGCCGCTGAGGCCACCGCCGAACAGCACCAGCTCGGGCGTGAGCACATAGAGCAGGGAGCTGAGGCCCGTGCCGAGCAGCTGGCCATAGCGGTCCCATACCGCCAGGGCCTCGGCCTCGCCCGCATCGGCGCGGCGGCAGAGCTCACGGGGCTCCAGCAACGACAGGCGCCGCAGGCCGCTGATGCTGCAGAACTGCTCCAGCGAGCCCCGGTTGCCGCTAAGGCAATCGGGTCCCTGCGGATCCATGCCGATCAGCCCCGGCTCCGCCGCCGCCCCGTGGGGCCCGGTGAACAGCTGGCCGCCCAGCAGCACGCCGCCGCCCACGCCGGTGCCCAGCGTCAGCAGCAGCACGTTCTGCTCGCCCCGGGCCGCGCCGCGCCAGGCCTCGCCCAGCAGGGCGCCGTTGCCATCGTTGGCCAGCACCACAGGCCGATCGAGGCGGGCCTCCAGCCAATCGGCCAGCGGCACCCGGCGCCAGCCCGGCAGGTTGATGGCGATGCGGGCAACGCGTCCGGCCGCATCGATCGGGCCGGGCACGCCCACCCCCACCACAGCCGCCTGCCGCTCGGGGTCGAGCTGGTCGATCGCGTCGGCGATCGCCATGCACACCGCGCCTGGCACCGGCGGCTGGGGGGTGGCCAGCTCCCGCTCCGCCAAAACCTGGCCGCAGCGATCAACGCGGGCCAGCTTGATGGCCGTGCCGCCGAGATCCACCCCGATGGCCTGGTCGGCCGCGGAGGTGGGCGCGAGGGGAGCGGGCTGGGAGGCCGTGAAGCCCAGCCTGAAGGTGGAGGCCTCAAGCGCGGTTGCAGCCATGGCGGGCGTTGGGGCCTGGGATGGGGCGTCGGCCACAGACAAAAGGATCAGAACCGGAAGAAGAATTGCAGCTGGGTCTGCCAGCGACCTTCCGCATCCACCGATCCCTGCAGGCCGTAGGTGTCGCTGGCCTGGTAGCGCAGGGTGAATTGCGGAGGGATGTCGCTGCGGTTCGGCGCTGCGAGGATGGACAGATTGATGCGATCGCTGAGATCCAGGCCAAAATCGGTGGCAAGCACCAACTGGGAGGGCACCCGCCCGTTGCTCCTGTTGGGGTTCTGGCTCTCGGTGGGCACCACATAGGTGGGATAGATCGCGAAGCTCACCCGCTGGCCAAGAGCATCAGTGATCGTGCTCACGAGGGGCGAGAGCAACGACTGGCCCAGCACCGTGGCCAATGCCGCGCCTGCATTGCCGCCGGTGAGACCCGCCAGCGAATTGCCGCCGATCAACGCCACCAATCGCTCCTGCGAGAGCGGCGGATTGCTGCGCAGCTCCAGCGATTCGCCGATGCGGTCGGCTGGACCGCTGATCTTCATCACCACCCGCACCAGGTTGAGCTGGTCGAGCGGCGTGAAGCCACCGCGCAGGTCTTGCTCGCTCACGAAGCCCGGGCTGCGGCCCACCTCCAGGCTGTTCGAAACCCGCGTGCGCAGGGCGATGTCTAGAAAAGGCACCAGCCCAAGCGAAGGGGTGAACACCGCCACGTTGGGCGCATCGGGATCGAGCGTGAAGGTGGTGGTGAACAGCGTGAGCCGGCCGCCCTGGAGGCGCACCACACCACGGGCCTGCAGGTTGCTGTCGACCGGGCCGTTGAGGGTGAGCAGGCCTGCTGTGCGGAACGTGGCCACCGGTGGCATCACCACCTCCAGATCAGGGCCGAGCTTCAGGCGCAGATCATCAAGCTTGAAATAGGAAAGGTCCGGGAACGAGCTGCGCAACGCCTCCTCCGCTCCTGTGTCCACACCTGCCCCCAACAGCACCAGGGGTTGCTGGAAATCCCAATTGGATTCCATCAGGCTCTGCACCGTGACCGGCTTGACGGCCACGGTTTTGCCCGCGCCGCCCTCGATCTGCTCCGATTGAGCCAGCTCGCCGGGCTGCACATTGAGCTTGCCGCGACTGATCGCCACCTCCCCGCTCACCAGCGGCCGCAGCAAGGTGCCGGCAACCGTGAGCGAGGCGTCGGTCTGGGCATTCAGCCGCGGCACACTCAGACGGGCAGCGGTGAGGTCCACCTGCAGCAGCTTCGTCTCAGCCAGCGGGGTGAACAGCCGCAGGTTGCCGGCCGCCTTGATCGCCCCCTTCTCGCCCACCTGGGCGTTGAACTCCTGCACCAGCAGTTGTTCGAAGTCGAACAGCACGGTGGCTTCAAGCTTGGTCACCTCCTGATCGGCCAGCAACAGCTCGCCACCCCGTAACCGCAGGAAGCCATTGGCAGAGGGATCGTCGAGGCTGCCGCGCACCAGCAGCTCAAGATCGGCGCTGCCCTTGCGCCATTGCAATTGCTGGCCGCCCAGGGCGGTGAGGAAGCGCAGGCCATCCCCGCGGCTGGACAGCCGCATCCGCAAGCCCTCATTGGCGGGATCGAGGGGCAGCCGCGCACTCAGATCCACGCTGTCGGCAGCATTGTCACCGCGCAGGGAGGCCTGGGCAGAGACGGCGGCCTCATCGAGACTCACCTGGGCGTTCTCCAGCACCAGACGCATGCCGTTGAGCGAGCCGTCGCGCAGGGCCAGCTCGGCAGAGAACTGAGGATCCGGAGCGGATCCCGGCCCGCTGGGGGCACCGATCCGGAAGCGCCCTTCAAGATCGAGCGTGCCGCGCAGGCCATTGGGCACCGGCGTGATCAGCGCCAGCAGCCCCAACGACAGGCCTTCGAGCGCGAACTGGCCACGGCCCGGCCCGAGCGGACCCTGCAGCCGCACCACGAAGGGCTCCAACTGCAGGGCCTGGTCGCGGTCGTCGCCTTTCAGCCAAAGGTGGCCTTTGGCATTGAGGGTCAACCTGAGGGCGGCAAGGCTGGGCCCGGTGAGGCTGCCGTCGAAGTCCACCAGGCCACGCAGCAGATCGGCGCGGAACTTCGGCCTGGGCGCCACGCCGGCCTGGGCAGAGGCCTCCAGGCGGGCGTGGGCCGCCGCCAGGGCCGCCAGCTGATCGGCGATGGTGCCGCCGAGCGTGTCGATGGCCAGCTCGCCCAGATCACTGGCACGGCCCTGGGGTGGACCCGCCACTCCGCCGGTGCGGGCACGGAGCTGCAACACCTGCTCGAAGAAGGCACTGGTGAGCGAGCGGCCCTCGAAGGCGAGCTGGAGCGGGCCGCCGCCGCTACCGGAGGCCTGCAGGCTGAGCTGGCCGCCGCTGAGGGGATCAACCTGGCCGCGGAGCCGATAGCGGCCCTGGCGGAGATCACCGTCAGCCACCAGCTCGCGGGCGAGCAGCCCCAGCAACGCCGGGCGCTCCACCCGCACCTGGCCGTTCATCGTGAGCGGCGCCAGACCCACCACCCCCTGACCACTCAGCAGCCCCTGCAGCGGCTCGCGGCGCCCGCCGGTGGTGGTCTGCAGTTGCAGGCCGGTGAGGGGCAGGCCAGTGGCCTGCCAGCGGTACTGCTCCCGGCTACCGCTGAGCGCGAGCGTGCCCCCCTGCCGCTGCAGGGTCACCTGCCGCGGCAACCAGGAGGCATCGAGGCTGGCGGTGAGCGTGCCGGGCAGAGCGGTGCCACTGGAGCGCATGCTCAAGTTGCTGCCGCTGGCGGCGGCCACCAGCTGCCCGGTCCAGCGTTCACGCAATTGCAGGGAGCCGCTGCCCAGATCCGCCACCTCCAGGCGCAGGTCGGGCCGCAGGGCCGCCAGCGGGCCGCGCAGGCTGCCGCGGGCCCCCAGCGTTCCGAACAGCCGCGCCCCCACCAGCGGGCTGAGGCGCTGCAGGGGGTAAGCGGGCAGGTCGAGCAGCAGATCGAGGTCGCCTGCCACCAGGCCGCGACGGTTCTGCCAGCGCAGCGGCAGGCGCCCCTGAGCGGTCAAGCCGGGTGCCGTCAGGTCGTCGAGACGCAGCAGCCCGTCCCTCCAGCCCAGCTGCGCGGTGGTGGCCCCCAGCACTGGCTGGCCCTCCACGTTCACACCGGCCGGAGCCCGCACCACGGCCGTGAGCGTGTCGGGCACGGCAGGGCGGGCGCCCGGCCGGGGGGAGGCGGAACGGGCCTGCAGATCGAGGTTGAGCAGAAGTCGCCCCTGGCGGGCCAGCGAGGCCTGCAGGCGCGGCGCCAGCAGCGTGCCCGACGACTCCAACGCCAGCGCCACCGGCTGCTGACGGCCCAGCAGCGATCCCAACCAGGGCGCGGCGCTCCAGAGGCTGGGATGCAGCGATCCCGACTGGCTGCGTACCGCCAGCCTGGGCCAGAGCGCTCCGCCGGCCACCAGCTGGGAACGACCGGAGGTCAGCTGCAGGCGCCGTAACTGCACCGCCAGGGCACGGCGCCGATCGACAGTCAGGTCGGCGCTGAGCGCCAGCGGAGCCGGACTGCTGGGGGTGCCCTTGCCGAGCGGCACCCGGGCGGTGAGCTTCAAGCTGGGTTGAAGCCAGGGGCCTTGGATCAGCGCCTGCAGGCGATCGCCGCGCTGGGGGTCTTCAGCGGCAGCGTTGAGATCGAAGGAACGGACCGGCACCAAGGACCCGCCGGCAGTGCCACGCCAGTTGGCCATGCTCCAGCGCATGGGGCCCAGAGCGATCTGATCGTCGTGGCAGCGCAGCTGGGCGTCGTTGGCCTGCCAGGGGGCGGGCAGCTGGGGATCCTGCAGCTGCAGCCCGCGCAGGCGCAGGTTGCCGCTACAGCGGAAGCGGCTGGCTTGCTGCGGCAGTCTCAGTGACAACGACAGCCGGCCATCAGCGCGGCCGCTGAGCCGGCGTCCTCCGGCCACGCCTGGCCGCGCCAAGCCACTGCCAGCCGGCAACAGACCGGCCAGGGGCTCGAGCTGCACCTGTCGCAGCCGCAGCGCCAGCTCAAGCTCGCGGCGCTCCCATTGGAAGCGGCCGTTGGCGCGGATGCGGCCCGCAGGAGCACCGCTGGCCGCTGGCCGCCCAGCGGAGACTTCCGGCTCGGTGCTGCGGGGCGGCCGTTGCCATGCCGTGAGGCGCCAGTTCACCAGGCGCTCCTGCAGGTTCACCGCCACCGAACCCCGCAGGCGCAGGTTGAGCCCCGCCGGAGAAATCGTGACCGGCATGGAATCGGCCAGGCGCACCTTCAGGTTCAGCCGCGGCGGCTCCTGGCCGGCGACGGTGCCGCCGAACACCCAGTACTCGCCGGCGGCATTGCGCACCAGATCCAGCTGGGCGCCCTTGACGGTGAGCTGCAGGGTCGGGGTCCAGGCCTGCAGGCTGGCCAGCGGATCGAGCCCCACCGTGAGGGAACGCACCTTGAGGCTGGAGCTGTCGTTCGGGCCGGGTCGGAAGCGGCTGGCGCCGATCGCCACGCCCCAAGGGCGCAAGCCGAGATAGGGGCCGAGTTCAAGGGGATGGCCAAGCGCCAGGCTCAGCTGCCGTTCCAGCCATGGGCGGGAACGGTCGTAGAGGCTGCGGCCGAGATGATCAGCGCTGAACCAGCCCGTGGCCACCAGGCCTGCGCCCAGCAGCGTGGCCACCACCACTGGCCCTGCCGCGGTCCCTGCTTTGCGCTCAGCGTCGTCCCCCATCGGCTCGCTGCTGTCACCGCCTGAGGTGGCCGCAATATATAAGTTGAATCCCCTGCCGCCCAGCCCCCATGCCCGCCGATCCGATCCTGCTCAAAGCCGGGCAGTGGCTCGCGGGGGCGAGCGCGGTGCTGGCCGTGGCGACCCTGGCGGGGTTCGTCTCCAGCTGGGGCATCCGCTTCCGGCTGGTGGGGGTCACCAGCTTCACCGTGCTGCTCTCACTCTCCTGCTGGGCCTTCGCGATCAGCTACAACCCCCGCGAGCCAGTGGAAGGGGCGGTGAATGCCCCGATCGTGTTCGACAACGGCACCAACCTGGTGGTGGCTACCGCCGGCGCCGACCTGAGCCCGGCCGTGTATGGGCCCACCGTGGAGCAGGTGGCCCGCAACCTGCGCGGCAGTGGCCGTATGACCACCGACGGCAGCGTGCATGTGCGCCTGCGGCGTGTGGAAACGGTGGCACCGGGCGTCAGCCGGCCGGTGGTGCTGGCGGAAGCCACCCGCGGCCGCGATGGAACCGTGGTGGTGATCAAGCCCTGAACACCTCCACCCCCATGTACCCCCTGCCCCAGCACTTTCATCTGGAGCAGGAGCAACTTCAGGCCGCTGGTGTGAAGGAGTGGGGCAGCCTGGCCCGGCTCCAGGACGGCGCTCTGCGCCAACTGGCGCGGCAGGGGGCCTCTGAACAGCGGCTGACCCGGCTGCGCGGCCAGGCGCGGCTGATGGAGGCGTTGGCCCTTGAGGCCGGTGATGCGGCCCTGTTGCTACATGCCGGCATCGCCACCGCCACCGCCCTGGCGGAATGCTCACCGGAGCGGTTGCAGGTACAGCTCACCCGGCTGGAGCGGGCCCTGCGGCCGGGCGCTCTGGCCAGAATCGACCGTGACACCGTGCGCGGCTGGATCCTTCGGGCCCGCAAGGCGTCCAGTCGCTCCCCAAACTGACCCGCCGCGCCCCTGCCAGACCCTCCGGCTGACTGGAATGGGATTACTCCCCCCATGGTCCCGTATTGATTCACCTCCGCCGCTGGGGAGACCCCAGCCGTCCATTTCTTGCTCTCACCGCGTTTCTGGCGGCTTGCGCGGTGTTGGCCGTCGCCCCGGCCGGGGCCGCTTCCGCCCTGCTCGAATCGGTCAAACAAAATCCTCAGGTGGCCCAGAACCTCTGCGTCCAGCTGCGTGCCCTCAATGCCCAGGGCGTGCGCTCCAGTTCCCCCCAGGCGGTGGCGATGGTGGCCCAGAGCCGCAACGTCAGCACCCAGGATGCCGAAGTGCTCACCACCTACGTGGTGGGCCTCTACTGCCCAGACGTGCGCTGAGCCGCGCCGGTGCCTGACGCCTCTCCGGTGCGTGACGCCCTGCCGGTGGAGTCCAGCGACATCTGGATGCCCTGCGCCGATGGGGTGAAGCTGGCCAGCCGCCTCTGGAAACCCAGCCAGCCGGGCCGCTGGCCGGTGCTGCTGGTGCGCCAGCCCTACGGGCGGGCGATCGCCTCCACGATCACCGCCGCCCATCCCCATTGGTATGCCGGCCAGGGCTACGCGGTGGTGGTGCAGGACGTGCGCGGTCGAGGCGACTCGGCGGGGCAGTTTGAAGGATTCGCCCAGGAGGCCCGTGATGGGGCAACCGCGCTGGAGTGGGCGCGCAGCCTGCCCTGCGGCGATGGCAAGGTGGGCACCTACGGCTTTTCCTATCAAGGCCTCACCCAGCTGCTGGGCCGCGCAGATCCGGCACCACCCGATGCGCTGGTCCCGGCCATGACCGGCCTCGACGAGCGGCTGCACTGGGCCAGCGATGGCGGTGCGCACCGCTGGGCGCAGGGGCTGGGCTGGGCCCTGCAGCTGGCCGCCGAAACCGTGCGCCGCGCCGGCGACCACGACGCCTGGCAAAACATCCGCCGCAGCCTGGAAAGCGGGCGCTTCCTGGCGGAGGGGATGGCGCTGCTGGAGCGCCACGACCCCAGCGGCATGGGGCTCGGTTGGCTGCGCCTTGACCCCCAGCAACCACAGGGCTGGCGCTGCCACCAACCCCCGGCGGCCTTGCTGCGGCAGCCCATGCTGCTGGTCGGCGGCTGGCTCGACCCGCACCTCGGCGGCGTGCTTGACCTGCTGGAACGCAGCCAGGCGGCCGGCGGCTCAGCGAACCTGCTGGTGGGCCCCTGGACCCACCTCAACTGGAACGGCGGCATCGACCGGCTGCAGCTGGCCTTCTTCGATCGACACCTGCGCGGCCGTGAGCCCGCCCAGCTGCCGGCGGCCTGCGCGCTTGGCGATCTCACCAGCGGCGCCTGGAGCCATGCCCCGGAGGAGGCTTCCCATCCCCTGTTGTGGGGCCTGCGCAGCGCCGGGCTGGCGGCCGTTGATGCAGGCGAGGGGCAGCTGACACCGGCCGGGGAGGGCGGCGGCGCGGTATGGCTGGTGCACGATCCCTGGCGGCCCTGCCCCGGCCGCGGCGGCCATCTGGCCCTGGAGGCCGGCCTGGTGGAGCGCGGTGATATCGACCAGCGCGGCGACGTGGCGTGCTTCACCTCGGCGCCGTTGGCGCAGGATCTGCAGCTGTGCGGCCGGCCGGAACTGGTGCTGGACCTGGCCGCCGATCAGCCCGGCCACGACCTCTGCGGGGCACTTTCGGTGGTGCGCGGCGGGGGCAGCCAGGTGCTGCAGCTCTGCACCGGGGTGGGCCGCTGGCTCGGCGAAGACGCCCTGCGCCTGCAACGCCGCCGCCTGCAGTTCCAGCCGCTGCTGGTCACGTTGCGGTCCGGTGAGTGCCTACGCCTGTCACTGGCGGCGGCGGCCTGGCCGCAGATCGCCGTCAATCCCGGCGATGGCCGCCAACCCAGCGGCCCCAGCGGACCCGGCCACCGGGTGATCACGCTGCAGTTCAGCCTCCGTGAGGCGCAGTTGCACCTCAAGCCACTGACATCAGCGAAACTTTGCTGATCCCAACCTGCTGACCTCCATGGCTCTCCGTTCTGCCCTGCTGGCTGCCGCCCTGTTCGCCGGCCTCTCTGGGCCGGCGGCATGGGCCACCACCACCCTCACCCCGGCCGCCGCCCAGCGCGCCGCTGAAACTCTGCTCAAGGCTCTCAGCCAGCGGAACAGCCAGGTGATTTACGAGCAGCTCGCTCCGGAGCTGCGCCAAGCCACCACCGCCGACAAGGTGAATCTGCGGCTGCAGAACCAGGAAAAGATCCTCGGCAGCAAGGTGCTTGAGGTGGTGAGCGGGATCGACGACAGCACGGTGGACGCCGAGCTCACCACCCCCAGCGGCGTGCGCAAAATCACTCTGGTGTTCGACGAACGGGGCCGCTTGCTGGCCTGGGAATGGGAACGCACCAACACGCCGATCCGCCAGATCGCCACCAGCTTTGTGCGGGCGATGAGCCGCGGTGAGGTGGTGAGCGCGCGCAGCCTGCTGTCGCTGGATCTGCAGGAGCAGATTTCCGCGCAGGAACTCACCAACCGCTGGCAGAACCTGGAGAAGCGCACCGGCAGCTTCGTGCAGATCCGCGGCAGCCTGCTGGCCAGCGAGGGGGGGGATCAACAACTGGTGCTCGTCACCACCCAGTTCAGTCGTCTCACCGACAACCTGTTCGTGATCCTCGATTCCGCGGGCCACATCATCGGCATCGATTTCCCCACCACCCCGCCGCGCTGAGCAGCCACAGCAGGTGGGCGGCCTAAGCTCCCGGCTCCGCCCGCATGTGCGCCCATGGCTCCCGCCAGCCTCGACTGGATGGTCCAAGACGGTCAGAAACTCGAAGAGTGCCGTCACGACCATCCGTTTGCGGTGCTGGGGCCCCAATCACTGGATGATCACTGGGTGGTGCGGGCCTGGATGCCCGATGCCGAACGGGTGGAACTGCGCCTGAACGGCCAGTCAGTGGCGATGGCGTGCCCCCACCACCGCTGGCTGTTCGAAGCGGAAGTGGATCACGATCCCGGCCAGGCCTATCAACTCTGGGTACGGCGGGGCGGCATTGAGCACCTGCAGCACGACCCCTGGGCCTTCCGTGAAGAGTGGATGGGCGAGCTTGATCGCCACCTCTTCGCTGAAGGCAACCATCACCACATCTGGCGGCGGCTGGGCGCCCACGTGTGCGAGCGCAATGGTATCGCCGGCGTGCAGTTCGCCCTATGGGCACCCAATGCCCTCAGTGTGGCGATGCTGGGCGACTTCAACGGTTGGGATGGCCGTCACCACCCGATGCAGCTGCGCCTCGGTGGCATCTGGGAGCTGTTCATCCCCGGCCTGATGCCGGGAGCGATCTACAAATACGAAGTCCGCAATCAGCACGGGCACTGTTATCAGAAGGCTGATCCCTACGGCTTCCAGCACGAAGTGCGCCCGCAGCAGGGGTCGGTGGTGGCGCAACTGGGCCAATATCGCTGGGCCGACCAGGCCTGGCTGGCCGACCGCGACAGCCGCGATCCACTTGAGCAGCCGATCAGCGTCTACGAGATGCATCTGGGCAGCTGGATGCATGCGGCCATCGATCAGCCTTTCCTTGAGCCGGATGGCACCCCGCGGCCGCCGGTGCCCGCTGCCGATCTCAAGCCTGGCGCCCGCCTGCTCACCTACCCGGAACTGGGCGACCGCCTGATCCCCTACGTGAAGGCACGCGGCTTCACCCACATCGAGCTGCTGCCGATCGCGGAGCATCCCTTTGATGGCTCCTGGGGGTATCAGGTGACCGGCTTCTATGCCCCCACCAGCCGCTTCGGTTCGCCTGATGAATTCCGCGCCTTCGTGGATCGCTGCCACGCCGAAGGGATCGGGGTGCTGCTCGACTGGGTGCCGGGCCACTTCCCCAAGGACAGCCACGGCCTGGCCTTCTTCGATGGCTGCCACCTCTACGAGCACGCCGATCCGCGCATCGGCGAGCACAAGGAGTGGGGCACGCTGATCTTCAACTACAGCCGCAACGAAGTGCGCAACTTCCTGGTGGCCAATCTTGTGTATTGGTTCGAGGAGTTCCACATCGATGGCATCCGAGTGGATGCGGTGGCCTCGATGCTCTACCGCGATTATCTCCGTCCGGATGGAGAGTGGCTGACCAACGAATACGGCGGCAGGGAGAATCTTGAGGCCGTGCGCTTCCTGCAACAGGCCAATACGGTGCTCTTCCATCATTTCCCCGGGGCGCTTTCAATCGCGGAAGAATCCACCACCTGGCCGATGGTCACCAAACCAACCGAAATGGGCGGTCTGGGCTTTAACTTGAAGTGGAACATGGGCTGGATGCATGACATGCTCGATTACTTCGAGCTGGATCATTGGTTCCGTCAGTTCCATCAGAACAACATCAGCTTCTCGATTTGGTATCACTACACCGAAAACTTCATGCTGGCCCTCAGCCACGATGAAGTGGTGCACGGCAAGAGCAGCCTGCTCCACAAGATGCCTGGCGACGATTGGCTGAAGTTCGCCAACGTGCGCGCCCTGCTTGCCTACATGTGGACCCATCCCGGCAAGAAAACCATCTTCATGGGGATGGAATTCGGCCAACGCTCCGAATGGAACGTATGGGGCGATCTTCAATGGGATCTGCTCCAGCACGACGCCCACAAAGGCCTGCTGACCATGGTCGACGACCTCAACCGCTTCTACCGCGAGGAGCCGGCACTCTGGCGTGACGACTTCGTGGAATACGGCTTCCAATGGATCGACTGCAGCGACAACCGCCACTCCGTGATCAGCTTCATGCGCCGGGAAAGCACCACCGGGCGCTGGCTGGTGGTGGTGGCCAACTTCACCCCACAGAGCCATTCCCACTACCAGGTTGGGGTGCCACTTGAGGGCTATTACGGCGAGGTGTTCAACACCGACAGCAGTCGCTACGGCGGCAGCAACCTCGGCAATCTCGGCGGCAAGTTCACCAACAAGTCGGCTATGCACGGCTACGAGCAGTCGATCAACCTCTGCCTGCCGCCCCTCAGTGTGCTGGTGCTGCAGCGCGATGACGCCCGCAGCCAGGCCCTGTGTGACGAATCCGCCGAAGCAGGCCAGCTGGTCGGGTAGGTTCGCCCCTGGCATTCCCTCCCTACATGGCCGAACCCCTCCCCCTGCTGCTGCGCGCCGCCCTAGGCGAGCAGGTGGAGCGGCCGCCGGTCTGGATGATGCGGCAGGCAGGCCGCTACATGAAGGTGTACCGCGACCTGCGTGACCGCCACCCCGGCTTTCGAGAACGCTCGGAGATCCCCGACCTCTCCTACGAGATCTCGATGCAGCCGTTTGAGGCCTTCGCGCCTGACGGCGTGATCCTGTTCTCCGACATTCTCACGCCGCTGCCGGGGATCGGCATCGACTTCGACATCATCGAGAGCAAAGGGCCGATCATCGACCCGCCGATCCGCAGCCAGGCCCAGGTGGACGCCCTGCGGCCGCTGGAACCCGCCGCTGCCCTCCCCTTCGTGGGCGAAGTGCTGGGCCGGCTGCGCCAGAGCGTGGGCAACAAAGCTGCTGTGCTCGGCTTTGTGGGCGCCCCCTGGACCCTCGCCGCCTACGCAGTCGAAGGCAAGAGCAGCAAGAACTACGCCGTGATCAAGGCGATGGCCTTCCAGGAGCCGGCACTGCTGCACCAGCTGCTGGGCCACCTGGCCGATTCGATCGCCACCTACGTGAGCTATCAGATCGAAAGCGGGGCCCAGGTGGTGCAGCTGTTCGATTCCTGGGCCGGTCAGCTCAGCCCGATCGACTACGACGTGTTCGCCGCCCCTTACCAGAAGCGCGTGGTGGATCAGGTGAAGGCGAGGCACCCGGACACCCCCCTGATCCTTTACATCTCTGGCAGCGCCGGCGTGCTGGAACGCATGGCCACCACCGGCGTGGATTTCATCTCCCTCGACTGGACCGTGGACATGGCCGACGGCTGCGCCCGCCTGCCCCAACACCTGGGGGTGCAGGGCAACGTGGATCCCGGGCTGCTGTTCGGCACGCCTGAGGCGATCCGTGCCCGCATCGTGGATACGGTGCGCAAGGCCCACGGCCGCCGCCACATTCTCAACCTCGGGCACGGCATCCTGCCCGGCACCCCCGAAGACAACGCCCGGGTGTTCTTTGAAGCCGGCAAGTCGGTGAATGAGTTGATCGGGGCGGCTGTTTGAGCAGCACCGGATCGCCCGGCCCGCGCCAACGGGTGCTGATCACCGGCGCCAGCGGCTGCGTCGGCCAGACGATCGCCGAGCAGCTCTACCGCGAAAGCGATGTGGACCTGTTGCTGTGGCTGCGGGATCCCGCCAAGCTCACCGCCCTACCGGCGGACGATCCGCGCATCACCCTGCTGGTGGGCGATCTGCGGGACCAAGAACCCCATGCCGAGGCGATCGCCTCCGCCGACCGCATCATCCACACCGCCACCGCCTGGGGCGACCCTGAGCGGGCCCAGCAGGTGAATGTGGTGGCGGTGAAGGAACTGCTGGGCCGCATCAATCCAGAACGGCTGCAGCAGGTGATCTATTTCTCCACCGCCAGCATCCTGGATCGCAACTTGCAGTTGCTGCCGGAAGCGCAGGCCTACGGCACCGAATACATCCAGACCAAGGCCCTCTGCCTGCAACAGCTGGAGCAGCACCCTCTGGCCGCGCGGATCGTGGCGGTGTTCCCCACGCTGGTGTTCGGCGGCTCGGTGCAGCCGGGCGATCGCTTCCCCACCAGCTACCTCACGGCGGGTCTGCAGGAAGGGGTGCGCTGGTTGTGGCTGGCGCGCTGGTTGCGGGCCGAAGCCAGCTTCCATTTCATCCATGCCGTGGACATCAGCCGGGTGTGTGTGCACCTCTGCCTGCAGCCGCACCAACCCAACAGCGAACCCGGTCAGGGGCCGGTGCGGCGCCTGGTGCTGGGCCAGCCGGCCGTCACGGTGGACGGAGCCATCACCAGCCTGTGCCGCTGGCGGCAGTGCTGGCGGCCGCCCTTCGGCCTGGCCCTGAGCGGCTGGTTGATCGAAGCCCTGATCAAGGTGCTGCCGATTGAAGTGAACGCCTGGGATCGCTTCAGCATCCGCCAGCGCCACTTCATCCATAGCCCCGTCAGCCCGCCGGAGCGGTTCGGCCTGGTGAGCCATGCCCCCACCCTGGAGCAGGTGTTCGCCGCCGCAGGTCTGCCGCACCGCGGTGCCGTGGGCTGAAGGCCCGCCGCCAAGCCGCGCTTGCGTAACGAGATTGTTTCGATCCTCCCGCGTGCTGCAGCGCCGTGTGGGCGCGAGACCCTAACTTCTTTTCGTTGCACGCTTTTCGATGCGCCGTCTGCTGTCATTTGTTGCCCTTGCCCTGGCGCTTCTGCTGGGTACCGCGTCTCCTTCGTACGCCGCGGATGTCGCCCATGGCGGCCAGGTGTTCTCCGCCAACTGCGCGGCTTGCCACATGGGCGGCGGCAACGTGGTGAACGCCGAGCGCACGCTCAAGAAAGAAGCCCTCGAGGCCTACCTGGCCAACTACAGCGAAGGCCATGAATCGGCCATCGCCTACCAGGTCACCAACGGCAAGAACGCCATGCCAGCCTTCGGTGGCAAGCTCACCGAAGCCGATATCGCCGATGTGGCTTCCTACATCGAGCAGAAATCCTCCGAAGGCTGGTCCTGATCTCTGACCAGGCTTCACGCTCATCAGCCCCAGCCATCCATTGGTCGGGGCTTTGCTGCTCATTTCAGAGGTGGGCCTGACAGCCCTCCGGCGATCCGCCCCTGAGTGGGGCGGATTTTTTATGCAGGCACCCCAGCCCAGCGGCTTGCGGTGATCCTCAGCCCAGCTGCTTGCGGCGGGCGAGCACGGCGAGGTAGAGGTCTTCCGGCACGTCGCGGATGTCGTACTCGCTGGGCAGCACCCCATGGGCATGGCGGTGGACCACCAACCAGCAGTTGCGCTCCGGATCCCTTGCAGTGGCATCAAACAGCCGTGATTCCTCCGCCAGCTGGTTCACCAGCTCGTCGGTCGGGGTGAAATCGGAGCGGGATTCTGTCATCGGCGGGCGCACCATCCGCGCGTCATGCCAACGAGACTAGGCAGGCGCGCACCTCACCCCATGGCCTTGAGCCCCGCGGCCTCGCCGCTTCACCAACGCCAGGGCCACGCCTTGGCCACCGTGGCGTCCTTGATGGCTGCCATCGGCACCGCCCTGCTGGGGGCAACGGCAGCTCCTGCCCTCGCCCAGGCCCCTTCACCCAACCAGCCGGCCGCGATCAGCCCCTCAACAGCGCCGCTGAAGATCTGCCCGCGGCTGCCGCCGACCCCTGACTCCAACCTGCAGCCACTGCAGCTGAAGCCTGAGCAGGTGCAACGCAAGAACGCCATGGGTTGCCTGTCATCGGCCGATGCCATCTACGGGCCCGATGGCTGCCCCCTGCGCCGTTGCACCAACGTGGAGAGTTTGCGGCGCATTCAGCTCCCCCTCACCGGCCCCGCCCCAGTGGGGCCCTGATCACAACCGCCATGGAGGGTTTTCTGTGGGTATCGGTTCGGTGCTCCCTCTGAGCCCAGCGCGGAAGGGATTCATAGGGTGATTTCATCTCCCCCCTGACGGCGCAACGCGCACCCACCGCCATGCACCCCACCGCCGAAACCTTCACCGAAAAGGCCTGGGCGGCCATCGTGGCCGCCCAGCAATTGGCCCAGCAGAAACGGCAGCAGCAACTGGAGAGCGAGCACCTCTTCGCCGCCCTGCTGGCCCAGCAGGGGCTGGCGGGGCGGATTCTGGAGAAGGCCGGCGTCAACCCTGCTGTGCTCGCTGAGAAGGTGGAGGCGTTCATGGCTGGCCAGCCCAGCCTCGCCACGGCGCCCGAGAGCGTGTATCTCGGCAAGGGGCTGAACCTGCTGCTGGATCATGCCGCCACCCTGCAGAAGGAGTTCGGCGACAGCTTCACCTCAATCGAGCATTTGGTGCTCGCCCTGGCCAACGACGGCCGTTGTGGCCGCCAGTTGCTCTCGCAGGCAGGCGTGGATGCCACGAAACTGCGTCAGGCCATCGAAGCCGTGCGCGGCAGCCAGAGCGTGACCGATCAGAACCCCGAAGGCACCTATGAATCGCTGCTGAAGTACGGGCGTGATCTCACCGAGGCCGCCAAGGACGGCAAGCTCGACCCGGTGATCGGCCGCGATGAGGAGATCCGGCGCACGATCCAGATTCTCAGCCGCCGCACCAAGAACAACCCTGTGCTGATCGGCGAACCCGGCGTGGGCAAGACGGCCATCGTGGAAGGCCTGGCCCAGCGGATCGTCAACGGTGACGTGCCAGCGGCGCTGCAGAACCGGCAGCTGGTGTCGCTCGATATGGGCGCCCTGATCGCCGGGGCGAAGTACCGCGGCGAATTCGAAGAGCGGCTCAAGGCCGTGCTCAAGGAGGTGACGGCCTCCCAGGGCCAGATCGTGCTGTTCATCGACGAGATCCACACGGTGGTGGGAGCTGGTGCCAGCGGCGGCGCCATGGATGCCAGCAACCTGCTCAAGCCGATGCTGGCCAGAGGCGAACTGCGCTGCATCGGCGCCACCACCCTCGATGAGCACCGCCAGCACATCGAGAAGGATCCGGCCCTGGAGCGGCGTTTCCAGCAGGTGTTCGTGGATCAGCCCACCGTGGAAGACACGATCTCGATCCTGCGCGGCCTCAAGGAGCGCTACGAAGTGCACCACGGCGTGCGCATCGCCGACAACGCCTTGGTGGCGGCGGCCGTGCTCAGCAGCCGCTACATCGCCGATCGCTTCCTGCCCGACAAAGCCATCGATCTGATGGATGAATCGGCAGCGCGCCTCAAGATGGTGATCACCTCCAAACCGGAAGAGATCGATGAGATCGATCGCAAGATCCTGCAGCTGGAGATGGAGAAGCTGTCGCTGGGCCGTGAATCCGATGCGGCCAGCCGCGATCGGCTTGATCGGCTGGAGCGGGAACTGGCGGAGCTGAGTGAGCAGCAGAGCGGCCTCAATGCCCAGTGGCAGAAGGAGAAAGGCTCCATCGATGAACTCAGCGCCATCAAGGAAGAAATCGAGCAGGTGCAGCTGCAGGTGGAGCAGGCCAAGCGCAGCTACGACCTCAACAAGGCCGCCCAGCTGGAATACGGCACTCTGGCGGAGCTGAACAAGCAGCTGGCGGCCAAGGAGAGCGAGCTCAATGCTGCCGGTGCCGACAAAACCCTGCTGCGCGAGGAGGTCACCGAAGACGACATCGCCGAGGTGATCGCCAAGTGGACCGGCATTCCGGTGGCGCGGCTGGTGCAGTCGGAGATGGACAAGCTGCTGAATCTGGAAGCGGAACTGCACCGCCGTGTGATCGGCCAGGAGCAGGCGGTGACCGCCGTGGCCGATGCCATTCAGCGCTCCCGCGCCGGCCTCTCCGATCCCAACCGGCCGATCGCTTCGTTCCTGTTCCTCGGCCCCACCGGCGTGGGCAAGACCGAGCTCTCCAAAGCGCTGGCGGCCCAGCTGTTCGACAGCGCCGACGCCATGGTGCGCATCGACATGAGCGAATACATGGAGAAGCACGCCGTGAGCCGCCTGATCGGAGCGCCTCCCGGCTATGTGGGCTACGAGGAAGGCGGCCAGCTGACTGAATCGGTGCGGCGCCGCCCCTATGCGGTGATCCTGTTCGATGAGGTGGAGAAGGCCCACCCTGATGTGTTCAACGTGATGCTGCAGATCCTCGATGACGGTCGCGTCACCGATGGGCAGGGGCGCACGGTGGATTTCACCAACACCGTGCTGATCCTCACCAGCAACATCGGCAGTGCTTCGATTCTCGATCTGGCCGGCGATCCGGCCCGCCACGGCGAAATGGAACGGCGGGTGAATGAGGCCCTGCGCGGCCACTTCCGCCCCGAATTCCTCAACCGCCTTGATGAAACGATCATCTTCCACAGTCTGCGTGCCGAAGAATTGCGTCAGATCGTGGAGCTGCAGGTGGAGCGGTTGCGGCTGCGGCTGGCCGATCGCAAGATCGGTCTCGAGCTTGATGCCGCCTCCCTCGACTGGCTCGCCACCGCCGGGTATGACCCGGTGTATGGCGCACGGCCGTTGAAGCGGGCGATTCAGCGGGAGCTGGAAACCCCGATCGCCAAGGCGATTCTGGCCGGCACCTACGGCGAAGGTTCCAGCATCGGCGTGTCGGTGCTGGGCGAGCGGCTGCACTTTCAGCCCCTGCGCCAGGTGGAGCCTGCCCTCGCATGAGCGCGCCGCTGGCGGCCCGGCCTGGCAGCCATGGGGCGGGCCTGGCGGCCACGATCGCCGCCCTCAGCCGGCCGTCGGTGTATCCCGAAGCCGACTGGCAGGGCGTGGCGGCCGGCCAGCGGCAGGTGGAGGTGGTGCAGACCCACATCAGCGTGGTGTTTCTCACGCCGCGCCATGCCTACAAGCTCAAGAAGCCGCTGCAGCTCTGGGACCTCCTCGACTACAGCAGCCTGGAGCGGCGCTGGCACTGGTGCCGAGAAGAGGTATGGCTGAACCAGCGCCTGGCCGCGCCCATTTACCTGGGCGTGCGGGCGCTTGCGGGAGAGCCGCTGGTGGTGATGCGTCGCTTCGATTGGCAGTGTACCCTGCGCAGCCAGCTGGAAGCCGGCCCCGTGCCCGCCGCACAGCTACAGGCCCTGGGGGGCGTGATCGCCCGCTTTCACGCGGCCAATGGCAGGCCTGGCGCCGATGGCCGCGCCGCCATCCGGCGCTTCGCCCATGTGCTGGCCAGCAACGTGCAGGCCACGGCCAGCGCTGTGCCCGGCCTGTTCCCCGCCCCGGTGCATGCCGCCCTGGTGAGCAGCCTGGCGGCCCAGCTGCGCCAGCTGCGCCGCGCCCTGGCGGCGCGGATCAGCGCCGACTGGGGCGTGAACGGCCACGGCGACCTGCGCCTTGAACATGTGCTGCTGGAGGCAGGGCCCGGCCCCTTGATCGTCGATTGCGTGGAATTCAATGCGGGGCTGCGGGAGGTGGATGGCGCCTCCGACCTGGCCTTTCTGGTGATGGAGCTGCAGGCCAGCGGCCACGCTGAGCAGGTGGAAGCCCTGCTGGCGGGTTACGGCCGCCCAATCGATCCGGCGGTGTTGCATCTCTTCTGCGCCTACCGGGCCCATGTGCGGGCCAAGGTGGAAACGGTGACCTGGGCCGAGCACGACCGCGCCGCCAGCGAACGCCTGGCGGCCGCACACAGGGCGCGCGGCCATCTGTCATTGGCGCTCGCCTACGCCCGCATCGGCTTGGAGCCGCCGCCGCTGATCCTGCTGCGGGGCCTTTCGGGCGGCGGCAAGAGCCACCTGGCCGCCCAGCTGGCCCCCTGGCTGATCGCCGATGCGCTCAGCAGCGACCGGGTGCGCAAGGCGCTATTCGGCCTGGATCCCCTGGCCCGCTCCGCTGGCGAACAGCGCGAGTGCCTCTACAGCGCCGCCGCCAACGCACGCACCGAAACGGCATTGCTGGAGCAAGCTGCCGCGCGCCTCAAGGCGGGACGCGCCGTGCTGCTCGATGCCACCCACCTGCGCCAGGCCAGCCGCCAACGGGCCGCCGCCCTGGCGCAGGAGCTGGGGGTGCCCTGGTGTCTCGTCGACCTGGTGGCTCCCGCTGAGCTGATCGCAGCGCGCCTGCAGGCGCGCCTGGAGCGCAACGACGATCCCAGCGATGCCGATCTGGCTGTGGCGGAGCTGCAACGTGACCAGGTGGAGCCGCTCACGCTGCTGGAGGAGCGGCACACCCTGCCCTTCCGCGCCGGCGATGCGCCGACCGCGCTGCTGATGCAGCTGTGGGAGCGGATCATCAGGGGCGGCACAGGCGGCGCCACCGAAACCGGGCCCGATTCGATCTGAAACCGCCGCTGCGATGGAGATTCGGATGTCTTAGGTGCGGATTTCTGGGTTCCAGCGTTGGGAACTGCGAGGCTCAGGGAGCGAGCAGAGCGTTGATGCGCCGCGCCAGCTCCCGGTCCAGGCTGGAGAGACCGCCGGCATCGTGGGTGGTGAGATCGATCACCACGCGGTTGTAGATGTTGCTCCACTCCGGATGGTGACCGAGCGTTTCCGCCAGCAGGGCCACCCGAGCCATGAAGCCGAAGGCGGCGCTGAAATCGGCAAACACGAAGGCGCGCTGCAATTTGCCGTTGATCACGCTCCAGCCCGGCAGCTGGGCGGGCAGCGCCCTGATCTCTTCAGGGGTGAGCAGTTGAGCCGCCATGACAGGTCCGCAGAACAGTGTTGTCACCAGGATGGCAAGCAGGCTGAAGCGCGCCAGCCGGCGGGAGCCTCGCAACGGGCCAGGCCCGCTCTCACGCTCCGTCATCCGCCTCACAGAGGTCATGCAGGCGATCGATCAGGAGGTCGAGCTCGGTGTCACTATCAGCATCGCCGCCCAGGCGCAGGCGCCGCTGCACCTCGCCATTGAGCCGTTCACCACTGCGCAGTGCCAGCAGGGTGGCGGGGGAGGCACTCGCCAGCGGTGGCCGCAGCTCCGCCGGCGGTGCGAAGCGGGAATCAGGCGGGCTGCTGGCCAGGGAGGTGATCGCGGCGGTGAGGGCGGCGACGGAGCTGTGCAACTGGCTGATCTCCTGCCGCAGGCGCACGATTTCCGCCGTCAGCTGATCGTTGCAGCCATTGCTGGGCCCTGCAGGTGGCCCGGCGGCGTTGCACCCAGGGGCGGGCGGAATCTGTGCCGGGGCGGATGGGGCGCTCTCCATCGCCTCACTTTGCCGGGGACTTACTACATCGTGGCTAGGCGCTACCGCAGCAAGGCGCGGGCACGACCTCTTGACGCCCGCCTCACGGGGCTTGATCCGGCCCTGCTCATTCCCCCAAGAGATGGAGGCTGAGTTCACGGCAGCTGCCGGCGGCGCGGTGCTCCCACAGGTAGACCGCCTGCCAGGTGCCGAGCATCAGGCGGCCCTGGTTAAACGGCAGCGACAGGGTGCTGGCCGTCAGCGCCGCGCGCACATGGGCCGGCATGTCGTCGGGGCCTTCGTCATCGTGCAGCCAGGGCCGCAGCCTGCCCTGCCCGCTGAGTGGCCGCACCCCTTCCTGCGGCACCAGCGCCTGCAGGAAGGCAGCGAGATCGCGCAGCACCCGGGGATCGGCATTTTCGTTGATGGTCAGGCTGCAGCTGGTATGGCGCACCAGCATGGTGAGAACGCCTTGGCGCAGTCCGGACGTGGCCACGCAGGCTGCCAGCTGTGATGTCAGGTCGGTGAAGCCCTCACCCGTGGTGAAAACTCGCAGTTGAGACAAGCTCTGACGGAGCATGGAAAACAGGCCGAGCGGTCATGGTTGGGTCATCTTTAGTCCCTAGGGTTGCGCCATCACAACGGATTTCCAATGGCTCCCGTCCTCCTGGCTTCATGGCGCGCAGCACGGCTTCCTTTTAGCCTGATGGCGCTGCTCATGGTTCCCCTGGCAGGCGGGGTGCTGGCTGAAGGAGCAATCGCTCAGCAGGTGATTCCGAAGCGGGAAGGAATGTGCCCGCTCGGTTATGTCGACACCTTCAACGGCAAGTGCAGCACCCTCGGTGTCGCCTCTTACACAGTGAGTCCGCGAAGTGGTGAAGCTTGTCAGTCGGGCTGGATGAATATTGGCGGGGGCTACTGTCGCAAGAAGTAATTAACGGGTCTCGTGATTCTGGCCCGTCCCCTTCTGCCAGCGCACCAGTCCGGTGGTCACGGCGATCAGGATCACCTGGCTGCGATCGCGGGCTCCGAGCTTGCGGCGGATCGCCTTCATGTGGGTGCGCACCGTTTCTACCGACACAAACAGCTGGGCGGCGATCTGCGCATCGCTGCAGCCTTCCACCAGCTTGCCAAGCACGTCGCGCTCGCGGGGGGTGAGCGGTGCCCGATCTTCCTTCACGGAACTGGAAGTGCCCTGCCGCATCAACGGCAGCAGAGGGGCATCCATATAGATACCGCCATCGAGAATCGCCTTGAGGGCCGTGATGATGTGGCCCCTGCCCACCAAGCGCTCCAAGCAGATGCCATCACTGCCGCAGGCAAGCGCCTCTTGAAGCACATCTGGGGTTTCGTGCTCAAGCAGCAGCAGGCAGGGGAGGTGGGGATAGCGTTGCTTGATGGTGCGAATGAAGGCCATGCCCGTACCCCCCTCAAGCGATTCGGTCACCAGCACCAGATCGGGTACACGCTGTTGAAGATGATGGAGTCCGGCTGCTTCAGTGGTGGCGCCGTCCAGAGAGCTGAGCACACCTTCCAGCAGCAGGTGCAAGTGGCCGATCATCAAGCGCCGCGCGCTCACGCATAGCAACGAACGGCGGGCGAGCAGCTGCAAAGTCGCTTGATGGCGCTCCAGGTTGGACTGAAACAACGGGTTGAGATCCATCAGCCCCTGGCAGAGCCGGCCGCCTCTGACCGCAGCGGCACCAATGCCAGCCGCAACCTGGGCGGAACAAAAAGGTGGACCGATCGAAGGCGGCCAGCATCATTTCCAACATTATTGGCTATCAACAGCTCAGGCTCCATCGGCGATGATGAAAGGATCAAAGGACGTACATGGCCCTTCAAAGGGGCAAAAAACGAGATTGTGTGACGGTAGCCGCTGAAATCGTCCATGGCAGAAGACTTTCAGAGCCATCACAACGTCATTGTTAGAATGGCATCCGTCTTTCTCAATTCTTGAGCTACACGGTTCGCTCAGGGCTACCACGAGACAGGCCATCACTTGGGAGCGCAGAAGGCCTTGTTCAGCGTCGACGCAGCTTGGAACCACCATCTTCTAGAGCTGCCATGCCACCGCCCCCTGTGACGGCGCTGAGGGGTACCGGAAAGGCTCAGTAGTAGCGCTTTGGATTCTGGGAAATCGCCAGCTGCACCTCCTGCAGAAACAACACCAGCCCCACGATCAACATCAGCATCGCCAGCACAAAGGCCGGCACCAGAATCGCCGCAAGATCCAGAACCGCCACCGCACTCACGAACATCACCGCCACCACCGCGGCGATCAGCAGCGCCGTGAAGGTGACGCAGAGAATGGCGCGGTTGATCAGGAACATGCGCTTCCTTGCCACCTCCAGTGCGCTGCGCAGGCGGCGCGCTTCCAAAGTTGTGCCACGTTCCAGCGCCTCCTGCAGAAATCGCGTGCGGTCGACGATCCGCGCCAGCCGCTGCGTAAACATGCTGAGCAGGCCGGTGATGGCCGTAAGCAGGAACACCGGCGCCACCGATAACTGAATCGCAGACGAGAGCTTGACGACCGCTCCGGTGGTCTCGCTTCCGGCCGCGAGCGCGACGATGTCGGGGCCCGTCATCGCATTCCGCCAGCAAGTCTCCTCTGCCATTGTGAGGGGGCAGTCCGGTACTGCTTCGCCGCGATGACCACCATCCACTGCCAGTACGAAGGTTCGCTCCGCTGCCAGGCCCTGCATGGTCCATCCGGTTCCTCGCTGCTCACCGACGCACCGGTTGACAACCAAGGCAAGGGTGAACGGTTCTCGCCCACCGATCTGGTGGCCACGGCCCTGGCCACCTGCATCCTCACCGTGATGGGCATCACGGCCCAGCGGCACGGCTGGGCGCTGCAGGGCAGCCGGGCCCGGGTTGAGAAAACAATGACCCGCTCCGGGCGCCGCCGCATCGAGGCGCTCATGGTGTGGATCAGCCTGCCCGACGGCCTGGCGGCGGATCAGCGCCAGCTGCTGCAGCGCGCGGCGGAGAGCTGCCCGGTGAAGCAGAGCCTGGAAGGTGCCGTGGCCATGACGTTGATCTGGGAGCAAGACAGCCCGCCGGCCCCTGCCCAACAGCTGGAGTGATGAACGCGGGCGCCATGCTGGGCCTCGCCACCACAGCCCCACCATGCCCGAGCCGGCCAACGCCCTGCAGCGCCTGCAGGACCACCTGAACGAAACCAGGTTGCTCGGATCGATCAGCAGCGCTCTCTATTACGACCAGAACACGGTGATGCCCGCCGCCGGGGCTGAATGGCGCGGGGAGCAACTGGCCTTGCTGGCCAGCCAGATCCATGCCCGCCAAAGCAGCGCCCGCTACGCCGAGCTGGTGGGGGAAGCGGAGGCGGAGCTGGAGGCGAAGGCGAAAGCAGAGCTGGGGCCGTCTGTACCGACCGAGCGGCGCCGCAACCTGCAGCTGGTCCGCCTCGAGCTGGAGCGGCAGCGCTGCCTCGACCCCGCACTGGTGGCCAGCCTGGCCAGAGCGCAGTCGAAGGGCAACGCCCTCTGGCAGACCGCCCGCCGCGACAACGACTTCCCCACCTTCGCCCCCGCCCTGGCGGAGCTGATTGCCTTGCGCCGGGAGCAGGCCGGGCAACTGGCCGCCGCCGAGGCGCTGCCCCGCAGCCCCTGGGAAGTGCTGGCCCAGCCGTTTGAACCTGACATCAGCAAGGCGCGGCTGGAGGAGCTGTTCGCCCCGCTCAAAGCGACCCTGCCGGGCCTGCTGGAGCAGGTGGCCGCCGCCCCGGCCCAGCCGGGTGGGTTGAACGCGGCCGCCGCCGAGCTGCCGGAGGCGGAGCAGGAAAGCCTCTGCAGTGAGCTGCTCGACAGCTGGGGCTATGACCCGGCGCGTTGCCAGCGCTCCCGTTCCGCCCACCCCTTTTCCTGCACGCTCGGCCCTCAGGATTTCCGCATCACCACGCGCGTGGTGCCCGGGCAGCCGTTCTCCTCCTTTCTGGCCACCGCCCACGAGTGGGGGCACTCGCTCTACGAGCAGGGCCTACCCCGCAGCACCGATCACTACTTCCCCTGGCCGCTCGGCGAAGCCTCCTCGATGGGGGTGCATGAGAGCCAGTCGCTGTTCTGGGAATGCCGGGTGGCCCGCGGCCGCGCCTTCGCCGCCCGCTGGCAGCCGCGCTTCGTGGCCAGCGCCGGCGGTGATCCCTGGGGCGGCGTCGATGGCTTCTGGCGGGGGCTGAACCCGATGCGACCCGGCCCCACTCGCGTGGAAGCCGATGAACTGAGCTACGGCCTGCACATCGTGCTGCGCTTCGAGCTGGAGCTGGCCTTGCTGGAGGGGGGACTGCCCGTGGCCGACCTGCCCGGGGAATGGAACCGGCGCATGGTGGAGCTGCTGGGCCTGCGGCCCGCCAGCGAGAGCGAGGGCTGTCTGCAGGACATCCACTGGGCCGAAGCTCAGTGTATGGGGACATACTGTTCGTGGGACGTACAGAGAGGGCTCGGTGCGGGCGCTGTCAGCGGATATCGCGGATCTGCTCACCCCAGAGGCCATGCGCCGTCTGTTGGGGGGCAGCCTGCTCCGCGTCGGATACCTGCGGGTCTCGACCTCGTCCGGGGAGCAGCTCTCTGCCCTCGACGCGCAAGGGGTGCGAGTCAAGGCAGAAGACTGCGACATGGTGCTCACCGACGTCGAGACCGGTCGCAATCCCCTCAGGGCTCAGTACCAGTCGCTTCGGCAGCTGATTGATGCGGGCGTGGTGGCGGAGGTCGTCGCCACCCAGTTCTCACGCCTCGGTCGGGACTCCCGGGAGTCCGACGACTTCGTCAAGCTTTGCGATGCCAAGGGCGTGACCTGCCGCACCCTTGACGACGGCATCCTCACCATGGCGACGCCGGAGGACCTCCTGCTCACCCGCCTCAAAGGCAGCCTCAGCGAAGGAGAATCCATGCGGCTCTCTCGGCGGGTACGCAGCGGATTGGAGGCAGGCCGGGCCATGGGCAAGCCAATGCGCAAGCCCTGCTGGGGCTACCGCCTGACGAGTGACCGCAAGCGGTTGGAACCCGATCCCGTGGAGTTCCCCCGCGCCCAGCGGTTTCTGGCACTGCTGCGCTCTCTCAACTGGCGCATGTCAACGGCCGTCAGGGAGTTTGAGGAACCCACTCCACTGAGCAGCTGCAGAGCTGTACGCAGCTGGCTGCTCAATCCCACCATCCGCGGTGGGATCGCTTACCACCAGAAACCCAACCACCGCTTTGAGAAGGTCCTCTGGGATCGCCATGAGCCCTTGCTCTCCCATGGTGAATTTGCGGAGTTTGAGCGCATCGCCGAGTTGAACCGGACGATGTGGGGGCACAACGTCCAGGTCAAACCCCGCCTCCTCACAGGTCTGTGTGTCTGCGAGGAATGCGGCACCCGCCTGGCCTATGTCGCCGGTCGAACGATTGCCAGCGTCAAGTGCAAAGGAACCCGCTGCAGCCAGCTCTACCGCTCCACTCGGGAAGAAGTGATCGTCAAGTACGCGGTCAAGGAGATCACCAGCAGGGCAGCTCAGACCTTGGCGGCTTCCGTCAGCCACGACGAACCGCCAGAGGCTTCTGAACTCAGGCATCAGATCGCCTCCCTTCAAGCTCTTGGGGATCCCGATCTGGCCGATGTGATCGCAGCCAAGAAAGTCAGGCTGGAGTCTGTTCTGCAGATTCCCCGGGTCGATGTCGAGATCGCCCAGAAGGTCGCTGACCCGCGCTGGCATGACCTGGCGACCTACGAGGAGATGCAGACGCTGTTGCACCAGCTCGTTGACGAGATTGTGATTTCCAAACAGGTTCCTGTGGCCATATCCCTGAGGATTTAGCGGCGTCATACCGCTCAGTGATGGCCAGCACCACATCAGCCAGCCTGAGCATTGGCCGGTGCTCTCGATCTGATGAGTCAGTCACGATGGCCCTGGCGGGTATAACAGCGATCCAGTGCCAAGTCCCGAAGGTCACAGTGGTTCTGCTGCTTCAGGACTCGGCCCCATGGCTCAGAACGGCACCTCCTCATCGGCGAACTCATCGCCGTAGTCCTCCCC
>ERZ888423.568-NODE-568-length-37263-cov-46.812245_pt1 | contig 37263 bp, 37 predicted proteins | sample MGYA00520523_ERZ888423 | MGnify/ENA primary metagenome ERZ888423 (study PRJEB32303, sample SAMEA104408611) | aquatic metagenome | biome: Brackish water; feature: Pelagic; material: water | place: Baltic Sea | collected 2014-06-08T10:24:00 | depth 30,27 m ... | reverse complement strand
GGCGGTGGACGCTGGGATTCGGCAGCCTCGACCTCGAGTTGCTCGCGGAACTGGCGCGCCATCGCGCGAGCCCGTCCCATCCAGCGGCCCACTTCGGCCACGACCTTGGGCAGCTTCTGCGGTCCGAGCACCAGAAGCGCAAGCACCATGATCAGCAGCAATTCGCTGAAGCCGACCTCGAACATCGGGCAGGCACCCGCCGCGCGGGTGCGGATCAGGCCTGTCGGTCGGAGGAGGGACCGCCGTTGCCCGGGTCTGATCGACCGGGGCTTTGAGCCGCCTTGGCCTGGGTCTCCGGGAACTCGGCGTCGGCGGCTTCCTGCTTGATCTGCCGCACGCTTTCGTCTGCATCGCCGTCGTTCATGCCTTTCTTGAAGCCTTTGACGGCCGCGCCAAGGTCCGCGCCGATGGTGCGCAACTTCTTGGCGCCGAACACCACCAGCACCACGAGCAGGATGATCAGCAATTCACGCATTCCGATACCCATGACGATCTCCTTCTCGATGGCGCCTGGAGGGCAGGCGAAGATTACGACGGATGATAGGGCAAAGTGCCCCCGGGGGGGACTTCCAGCCAGAAGGTTACGGGTCCTTCGTTACACAACGAAACGCGCATGTCCGCCCCGAACCGGCCGGTGGCGACCACAGGGTGGGCTGCCCGAGCGAGGCCGACCAGATGGCCGAACAGTCGCTCCGCCTCGGCCGGCATCGCGGCGGTGCTGAATCCCGGGCGGTTGCCCTTGCGCGTATCGGCGGCAAGGGTGAACTGGGGCACCAGCAGCAGGTCGCCGCCCGTATCGCTGAGGGACAGGTTCATGCGGCCCTGCGGGTCGCCGAAGACCCGGTAGGCGAGCAGGCGCTCGAGTAACCGCCCTGCGGTGCGTTCGTCATCGAGAGGCTGCACCCCGACCAAGACCAGAAGACCCGGCCCGATCGCGCCGATGCGCTCGCCAGCGACATCGACACTGGCGGAGGATACTCGTTGCAGAAGGGCGATCATGCGCAGGTCATGGTGGAATTCCGGGCCGCAAAACCTTAACATCGCCGCCTGCTTTTCGCATGATTACTGGTGTTCGGGGGTTATGGTGACGAAGTTCCTTGCTGCGCTGTCCGTTGTGGTGGCATCTTTCGCCCCGTCGGGTCTCGCCCAGTCGACCGGCAACGCTGAGCGCGGCGCAAAACTCGCGTACACCTGCCTCGGATGCCACGCCATCCCGAACTACAAGAACGCCTATCCGAGCTACCGTGTGCCGAAACTGCGCGGCCAGCACGCGGAGTACCTTGTCCTCTCATTGCAGGCTTACCGGAACGGCGAGCGCAGCCACGCCACGATGTACGCGAACGCCGCGGGCTGGTCTGACGAGCAGTTCGCCGATATGGCCGCCTTCCTCTCCGGTCCGCTCGTGAAGGCTCCGGTCACGGCGAAACCGATCGGCAAGCTCCCAGAGGCCGCGCAGACCTGCGTCGCCTGCCATGGCACCGACGGCATCGGCATCACGCCGCAATACCCGACCCTCGCCGGCCAACACGCCGATTACCTCGAGCGCGCCCTCACCGACTACAAGCAGGGCGGTCGCAAGAACGCCATCATGAGCGGCTTCGCCGCCCAACTCTCGGCGCGGGACATCAAGGTGATCTCCGCGTATTACGCGGCCCAGCGTCCCAGCCTCGACACGGTCAATCGGCCCACTCGGCGCTGACCGCAGCCGTCAGGGGGCGTCTCTGAGACGCTCGAGGAAAGTCGCCCGTGTCCGTAGGTCGAAGTCCCGGTTGGACTTCTTCCGAAAGCCATGACCTTCGTCGCGCGCCGCCACATACCAGACCTCGGCGCCGTTGGCGCGCACCCGCGCCACCAGCTGTTCGCTCTCGGAGGCCGGCACCCTCGGATCGTTGAGTCCCTGCACCACCAACAGCGGTTTGCGGATCGCCTCGGCGCGGGTCAGCGGTGAGATCCGCTGCAGGAAGGCGCGCATCGACGGATCGCGTTCGTCGCCGTACTCGACGCGCCGCAGATCGCGGCGATAGGCCGCGGTGTTGGTGAGGAAGGTCACGAAATTGCTGATGCCGACCACATCGATGCCGCCGCGCAGCCGGTCACCGAAGGCCACCATCGACGCGAGCACCATGTAGCCGCCGTATGAACCGCCGCTCACCACGACCCGCTGTTGATCGAGGTCGGGCTGCGCGGCGATCCAGGTCAGCAAAGCCCCGATGTCGCGCACCGAATCCTCGCGCAAACGGCCGTTGTCGAGCATCGTGAAGGTCCGGCCGTAGCCGGTGGAGCCGCGCACATTCGGCTGCACCACCGCGAAGCCCAGTTCATTGACGATGTACTGCGTCCAAGCGCTGTAGCCGGGCCGGGACTGGCCTTCGGGACCGCCGTGGATGTCGATGACGACCGGATGCGGGCCGGGTCCGCGCGGCCGGTAGACGAAGGCTGGGATGCGCCGCGCGCCGCCCTGTGCGCGGTCCCAGGTGGGATAGCGTATGAGCTCCGCGGGCACCAGCCGTGCGGGGTCGACCGCCGCGCCTTCGCTCGCGGTCCAGCGCGTGGCCTCGTTGCGCGCGAGATCGAGCACCCACGCATCGCGTGGTGACTGCGCGGATTCGAGCGTCATGCCGAGTTTCGACCCCGAGCGGTCGAAGCGCAGGCCGGAGACGATGCCGGCAGGCAGCCCCGCAGGCTCGACGGTGCGCATCGAGCCGAGATCCATCACCGACAGCTTGCCGTAGCCATCGATGTTGGCGATGTAGGCGAGCCAGCGACCATCCGGGCTGGGCTCGAAGTCATCGATGTCCCAAGGGATCAGGGCGGTGAGCGCCCGCAGGCTGCCGTCGGCGAGGTCGAGGAAGCGCAGTTGCTGGAACTCGCCGCCCAATTCGGCGGTGAACCAGATGCCGCGTCCATCGGCGCTGAACCGCGCGCTGCCGATACCGGTGCGCGGCCCGGCCTTGCCGGTCGTGCCGCCGAGCGACAGCAGCCGGAACGCGCCGCTTGCGACATCGGCGACATACAGGCGCGCATCAGTCACGGAACTCGTCGCCAACAACAGCAGCTGCGAGCCATCCGGCGACCAATCGACCGGTGACCAGTTCTCGCCTTGCGCGGCGACGGCGAGCCGAGGCGCTGGGCTTTGGGCGGCCGAGGCAGGGGCTGCCGCCGCCATCTCTGCGATATAGATGTCGGTGGCGATGCCGTCACGCGCATTGCCGGCGAAGGCGAGGCGCTGGCCGTCGCGCGACCAGATCGCGCCGCCGTGCCGGGAGCGCCCGTCGGTGAGCAGTCTCAAGCTGCGGTCCTGCGCGCGGTAATGATAGAGCTGCGCGTTCTCGTCACCGCCGCGGTCGCGCGCGAACACGAAGCCGCCGTCCTGCTGAGGGTTCGCGCTCAGTGCGCCCACCGGCTCGGTGCCGAAGGTCAGTTGCTCACGCATACCCATCGGCATCACCACGCGGTGCGCTTGCTCGACCTCACCGAAGCGCGTCGAGATGAGCAGACCGCCATCGGGGAGGAAATCGCGGAAAGTCGCGCCGCGACCGGTCAACCACGGGTCGAGGGTCTCGAGGATCCGGGGCGGATGCGGCGGCACCCCTTCGAGCACGAGGTTGCCGCGCTCGATACGGGGCGGCGGTGTGGCCGACACGGTCGCCGATGCAAGCAAAGCGGCGAGGAAGGCGAGCAGCGGCGCGACGATGCGGTGGGGCATGGGGAGTCTCCGGGCGGGGTCGAGGTCGATTGCCTTAGAATCATACCGCTTGGCGGTCCGCCAGCAGACTTTGGAGCGTCCATGGACGACACGCGACACGACGATGGCATACACACCATCGACACCCACTATGTCCGCCCCTCGTTCGATGCGGCGCACCTCGTGATCCAGGACGGACGGGCGGCCTTCGTCGATTGCGGTACTGCGCATTCGGTACCGCACTTGTTGGATGCGCTCACCGCGCACGGGCTCGCGCCGACGGCGGTCGACTGGCTGCTGCTCACCCATGTCCATCTCGACCATGCCGGTGGTGCGGGACAGTTGTTACAAGCCTTGCCGAACGCGCGTCTGGCGGTGCATCCGCGCGGCGCGCCGCACATGATCGACCCGCGCAAGCTGATCGATGCCTCGATCGCGGTGTACGGCGCGGAGGATTACGCCCGGCTCTATGGTGACCTGCTGCCCATCGACAGCGCGCGCGTGTCGCCCACCGCCGACGGTGAGCGCTTGGCGCTCGGCAGCCGCACGATCGAGGTGGTGCACACACCCGGCCATGCGCTGCATCACCAAGCCTATCTCGATCATGCCGCGCAGGTCGTTTTCACCGGGGACACCTTCGGTCTCGCCTATCCGCCGCTCGCGGTGCAGGGTCGGCCGTTCGCGCTGCCCACCACCAGCCCCACGCAGTTCGACCCGCAGCAACTGATCGCCTCCATCCGCCGAGTCGTGGCGCTCGCCCCGCGTGCGGCCTACCTCACCCACTACGGACGCATCAGCGACATCGCGCGCGTCGGCGATGACCTCGTGCGTATGGTCGAGCGTTTCACCGCCGCGGCGCTTGCGGTGGCGGATATGAATTCGCCAGGCGAGGCCCGCGATGCGCTGCGATCAGCGCTGCGCGCCATCGTGCTCGCGGAATGGCGGGGCTTCGGCGCCACGGGTCCGGAGTCGCTGCTCGATGAGTGGGCGGGGCTCGATTTCGACCTCAATGCCGACGGCCTTTTGGCCTGGTGCGCGCGTCGCGCGCGTTGACCCCCGCGCGGACCGGATCGAAGGGAGACAGCAGATGATCGGCACGTTCAAAGGATTCCGCATCCACGAGATCGACGGCAAGATCGTCGCGCGCATGGAGCCGCTGACGATCGACGACCTCGCGCCTGGCGAAGTCGTGGTGCGCGTCCAGTATTCCGACATCAACTATAAGGACGCGCTCGCTGCGACCGGCGCCGGCCGCATCCTGCGCAAGTACCCGTTGGTCGGTGGCATCGACCTCGCGGGCGTGGTCGAATCCTCGACCGATGCGCGCTACCGCCCGGGTGATGCGGTGCTCGCGACCGGTTGCGGGCTGTCCGAGGCGCACGATGGCGGCTATGCCGAGTTCGCGCGACTCAAGGGCGAGTGGGTGATCCCGATGCCGCCTGGCCTCGATGCCTACACGGCGATGTCGCTCGGCACCGCAGGATTCACCGCGGCGCTCGCCATCCACCGCATGGAGCACAACGGCCAGTCGCCGCAGAACGGTCCGGTGGTCGTGACCGGTGCCACCGGGGGTGTCGGCAGCATCGCGATCGACATGCTCGCCGGGCGCGGCTACGAGGTCATCGCCGTCACCGGCAAGGCGGGATCGGTGGATTACCTGCGGGCGCTCGGTGCGGCGCAGGTGTTGCTGCGCGGCGAGGTCGATCACGGCAAGCGCCCGCTCGAGGCCGCACGATACGCCGGCGCGATCGACAACGTCGGCGGTGACACGCTCACCTGGTTGACCCGTACGGTCGACAACTGGGGCAACATCGCCAGCATCGGTCTCACCGGGGGTGCCGAACTGCGCACCACCGTGATGCCGTTCATCATCCGCGGCGTCAACCTGCTCGGCATCAACTCCGCGGCGACGCTGCGGCCGATGCGGCTCGTGGTCTGGAACCGCATCGCCACCGACCTGAAGCCGCGCCACCTCGATCGCATCGTGACCCGCACCCTCGGTTTCGACGAACTACCTCAGGCGTTCCAGGCCTATCTCGACGGCACCGTCACCGGCCGCACGGTGGTGAAGATCGGCGCTGGCGCGTGAGCGGACCGCAGCCGCTCATCGAAGGCGCGGCGCGCCTTGGCGTGGTGCTCGAAGCCGGGCAGGCCGCGACGATGCTGCGCTTGCTCGAGGAGCTCGTTCGCTGGAACCGCAGCTACAACCTCACCGCCGTCACCACGCCCGCCGAGATGCTGACGCATCACCTCCTCGACAGCCTGTCGGTGAGCGGTCACCTGGTCGGCTCGCGGATCGCCGATGTCGGTACGGGGGCGGGATTTCCCGGGTTGCCGCTCGCAGTGGTGCACCCGCAGCGGTATTTCACGCTCATCGATTCCAACGGCAAGAAGGTGCGGTTCGTGGCCCACGTGGTGCGCACGCTCGGTCTGCCGAATGTCGAGGCGCTGCAGGCCCGAGCCGGCGAGTGGCAGCCCTCAGCGCCGTTCGATACGGTGGTGGCGCGAGCGTTTGCGCCCTTGCCCGTACTGCTGCGTCAGGTCGCCGCGTTGTGCGGTCCCGAGACCCGTGTGCTCGCCATGAAAGGGCGGCGTGATTCCGCAGAGCGTGCCGCGCTGCCTGCCGGATGGCAGATCGAAGCGGATCTCGACATCGAGGTGCCGGGCCTCGACGCCGAACGGCACATCCTCGTGCTGCGGCGCTTGCTCCGGCCACCGAGCGGGTAGACTGCGTACATGTCCCGAGTGATCGCTGTCGCCAATCAGAAGGGCGGGGTGGGCAAGACCACCACCGCTGTGAACCTTGCCGCGTCGCTGGCGATGACGAATCGGCGTGTGTTGCTCATCGACCTCGATCCGCAGGGCAACGCCACCATGGGCTGCGGCGTGGAGAAATCCTCCTTGTTCCGTACGGTCGGTGATGTCCTGGTCGGCGATTGTCGTTTCACGGAGGCCCGGGTCGAGATCGCCGAGCCGCCGATGGCGCTGTTGCCCGCCAACCAGGATCTGGTGGCCGCCGAGGTGCAGTTGCTGTCGATGCCGGCAGGACGCGAGACGCGGTTGCGCGAGGCGCTCGCGCCGGTGCGCAACGGCTATGATTTCATCTTCATCGATTGCCCACCTTCGCTCAATCTTTTGACCGTGAATGCGCTGGTCGCTGCCGACAGCGTGCTGGTGCCGATGCAGTGCGAGTACTACGCGCTCGAGGGATTGACCGCCCTCATGTCCACCATCGAGCAGATCCGTGCTGCTGCCAACCCCGCGCTCGAGATCGAAGGCGTGCTGCGTACCATGTACGACCCGCGGAACAACCTCACCAACGAAGTCAGCGACCAGTTGATCGCGTTCTTCGGCGACAAGGTGTTCCGCACCATCGTGCCGCGCAATGTGCGGCTCGCCGAGGCGCCGTCGTTCGGCAAACCGGCGCTGCTTCACGACAAGGAATCACGCGGCGCACTCGCTTATCTCGCGCTCGCCGGCGAGATGATCCGTCGCGGCGATGCGCCGTCGTCCGCACCGCCGAGCGCGCCGCTGTCGGACAGCGCGCCGTCGGGCGCCTGATCGCCCCATGATCCTCGAGCCGCGCACCGCGGCGCCCGGCGCGCTGCTGCGCTGGGTGCGGCAGGCGTTGCAGCTGTTGTGGCGCGGGCTCGGCTTCTGGGTCGGCCTGGTGCTGCTCATGTGCCTGTGGCTCTCGGTCGCGCACCGCTTCCCCTTGCTCGCCGGCCTGCTCGCCTTCGGTACGCTGCTCGCCTGTATCCTCATCGCGGCTCGGCTCGATCGCACGGGACCGCTGCGGATCGGCGAGGCGTTCGCGATGCTGCGCAGCCACGCGCGGGTGCTGCTGTCGTACACCGCCGGGGTCGTGGCGGTCGCTGCAGTCGTGTGGGCCGTTCTGCTCGCGCGGCCCGGTGTCGAGTGGTGGAACATCCTCTACACCTCCCGGAATGCGATGGACGCGTTGTCGAGCGACGGTTTCATAGCGATGCGGCAGATCTTTGTCTACCCCGCGTTCGCGCTCGGCCTGAGTTATTTCGGGTTCAACATCCCGGGCGTCACATCTTTCTTCCAGTTCCCTTGCATGACACTGCTCGGCCTGCCCTTCCGTGACGCTTGGCGCGTCGGCGCGGCCGGCCAGGTCCGCAATCTCGGGCCGCTGCTCGGCATCGGACTGTTGTTCGTCGTGCTGCCGGTGATCTGCGGCGTGTGGTTGCCGTTCCTGGTCCCCGTGCTGTACTGCTTCTTCGGCGCGCTCTGCTATGTGTCGTTCCGCGAGATCTATCTCGGCATCCCGGAGAACCGCCCGGCGGTGCCGGCCAAGGCGCCGGTCGCCGTGGCGGCGCACCAGAGTCCGCTATCATCGCGGCCATGAACCCGAAAAAGCCCAGCCTCGGCCGCGGTCTCGAAGCCCTGCTCGGTCAGGCGAACGCGCGCCGTCCAGCGCCCGCTCCGACCGGTGTCGCGGCGGATGCCCCGCTCCCCGCCCGAGACGAACTCGTGAGCCTGCCGCTCGATGTGCTGCAACGGGGTCGTTACCAGCCCCGCGTCGACATGCGTCCCGAGACCCTCGATGCGCTCGCCCAATCGATCAAGGCGCAGGGCGTGGTGCAGCCGATCGTGGTGCGCCCCATCGAGATGCCCGGTGCCGCGCCATCGGCTGCCGGGGCGCCCGGTCAGCGCTACGAGATCATCGCGGGTGAGCGCCGTTGGCGGGCCGCGCAGATCGCCGGTCTGCCGGACATCCCCGCCGTGGTGCGTCGGGTGCCGGACGAGGGCGCCATCGCGATGGCGCTCATCGAGAACATCCAGCGCGAGGATCTCAACCCGATGGAAGAGGCCCGCGCCCTCGACCGTCTGATCCGGGAGTTCCAGGTCACCCACCAGGAAGCGGCTGATGCGGTCGGCCGATCCCGCGCGGCCGTCAGCAACTTGCTGCGGCTGTTGGATCTGGCCCCGGAAGTCGCCGAGTGGGTCGACCGTCGCGAGCTGGAGATGGGACACGCCCGCGCCCTGCTGGGCCTGTCCGAGCAGCGCCAGCAGGTTGAAGTGGCAAGATTGGTCTGTAAAAAATCCTTATCCGTCAGAGAAACAGAAGCATTGGTCCGCCGGCTGACCAATGTGACGGGTGGTGAGGGTGCTGAGACCGGTCGCAAGGGCGGCGGTGGCCGCAGCGGCAGGGATCCGAATGTCACCGCCCTCGAATCTCGGCTCGCTGAAACCCTGGGCGCCAAGGTGGTCATCGACCATTCCGGCAAGACCGGTAAGGGACGCGTGGTCGTTGCCTACAATTCTCTGGATGAGCTCGACGGCATCCTCCAGCACATCCACTAAGTCGGCGTCCGGCCTCGCCCGGAAACGCGTGGTACATCGGGTTCCAATATTGGTTGAACCCGCCGGACGATATGCCTACAATTCGCCGCCCTCGGAGGGCCCCCTCGGGCGCTCTGGTTTGCCTACCGGCATGGTGTGAACGGATGCGCATCGCATGAACGATCCAGCGTCCCGGGGCAAGCGTCTGGCGAGTCGCTACGCTGCATTGCAGTTGGCAGCGGCCGCTGCAGTCGCGGTCGGGGCGGCGGTCATGTCCGGCGCTCCGGCGGCCCGCGCGGCGTTGGCGGGCGGTGTGGTGGTGGCGACCGGCAATCTGCTCTTCGGGTGGTTGCTGTTCGCGCCAGGCGCGGCCGCGGCACCGCGGATCGCCCGCGCGATGTGGGCGGGCCAGGGGCTGAAATGGCTCTGGGTGGTGACGGCGGTCTGGTTGGCGCTCGGCGTGATGACGCTGTCGCCGCTGCCCTTCCTGCTCGGGATGCTGGCGGCGCAGGCGGGTTTTTGGGTCGGCATAGCGTTTTTAAGATGAGGGGTTCTTTAGATGGCTGCTGAAGGTGACGCGGGAGGGATGACCGGCTACATCAAGCACCACCTCGAGCACCTCACCGTCTCGGTGGGCGATTCCCCGTTCATGACCCTCAACATCGACAGCATCTTCTTCAAGTTGCTGCTCGCCGGTCTCTTCCTGTTCTTCTTCATCCGCGTGGCGCGGCGCGCGACCGCCGGGGTCCCGGGCAAGCTGCAGTGCGCGATCGAGATGATGGTCGAGGGCGTCGACGGCATCGTCAAAGACACCTTCCCCGCCAAGACCAAGTTCATCGCGCCGCTCGCGCTCACCATCTTCGCGCTCGTGTTCCTGATGAACTTCATGGACATGATCCCGGTCGACCTGCTGCCCGCCACCGCCCATGCCGCCGGGATCCCGTACCTGCGCGTGGTGTCCACGGCGGACCTCTCGACCACGGTGGGCATGGCGCTGTGCGTGTTCGTCCTCATCCAGTACTACGCCATCAAGCACAAGGGCGTCGGCAAATTCGTCGGCGAGTTCTTCACCGCGCCGTTCCACGCGCATGGTGTCATCGGCAAGATCATGGTCGCGCCGGCCAACCTTCTCTTACGGCTCATCGAAGAGCTGGTGCGGCCGTTGTCGCTCAGCCTGCGTCTGTTCGGCAACATGTACGCGGGTGAGCTCATCTTCATCCTCATCGCCTGCATGACGCTCGGCGCCGGTTTCGCCAGCGGCATCACTTGGGTGATGGCGCCGCTGCAATGGTTCGCAGGGTTCCTCTGGACCGTGTTCCACATCCTGGTCATCACTTTGCAGGCCTTCATCTTCATGACGCTCACGATCGTCTATCTGAGCATGGCCGTGCAGGAGCATTGAGCTCCCGTCCCGTTTTCGCTGTTCGTCGTCACTTACGGAGATTTCGCAATGGAAAACATCACCCAGATCGCCGATGTCATGAGCATGACCGTGATCGCCGCGGGCCTGCTCATCGGTCTCGGTGCGCTCGGGACTGCGATCGGCTTCGCGCTGCTCGGCGGCAAGTTCCTGGAGGGTGCCGCCCGCCAGCCTGAGCTGACCAACATGCTGCAGACCAAGATGTTCATCGTCGCTGGCTTGCTCGACGCCATCCCCATCATCGGCGTCGCCATCGCGCTGTTGCTCATCTTCGCGAACCCCTTCCTGTCGGCGCTCGGCGTCGGCTGAATCCGTCCCGCGTCCATCCGCAAGGATGGCCGTCAACGGCAACAGGGGTAGCAGAGCATGAGCATCACAGTCACGCTGATCGTCCAAGGCCTCGCGTTCCTCGCGGTGGCTTGGCTCGTGATGCGTTTCGGTTGGCCGGAGATCATGGCCGCCATCGAAGCCCGTCAGAAGCAGATCGCCGACGGCCTCGCCGCCGCCGACAAAGGACAGAAGGAACTCGGTGAAGCCACAAGCCGCGCCGAGACCATCGTCCGCGAGGCGCGCGAACGCGCCAAGTTGGTCGAGGACCAGGCCGCCCGTCGTGCCAACGAGGCCGTTGAGGCCGCGAAGCGCACGGCGCAGGCCGAGGGCGCACGCATCGTGATCGCCGCGCGTGAAGAGGTCGCGACCGAGACCGGCCGCGCCCGCGAACAGCTGCGCAAGGACTTCGGCACGATGGTCGTGTCGGGTGCTTCGCGGCTGCTTGAGCGTGAGGTCGATGCCAAGGCGCACACCCAGCTCATCGACAAGCTCGCCGACGAGATCGCCCGTGGCTGATTCGGCGACAGTCGCCCGGCCTTACGCTCGCGCCGCTTTCGAGCACGCGCACGCGGCCGGCCAACTCGCGCCCTGGGGCGAGATGCTGTCGCGCGCGGGCGCTGCGGTGGCCGACGAGCGCGTCGCATCGCTCATCGGCAACCCCCATGTGCTGCGCGCCGATCTCGTCGCGTTGGTCGCGGAGGTCGCGGGTGCGGCAGGCGACGGCAAAGCCCACAACTTCATCCAGCTGCTCGCCGACAACAACCGGCTCGCGTTGTTGCCGCAGGTCGCAGCGCAGTACGAAGCGCTGCGTGCCGATGTCGAGAACACCGTCGATGTGACGGTCGCGTCGGCGTTTCCGCTCACGGCGGAGCAGTCCGACAAACTCGCGCAGGCGCTCACGCGCCGCCTGCGCCGCACCGTGCGCCTCACCGCCACGGTCGACCCCTCGCTGATCGGCGGGGCGGTCGTGCGCGCAGGCGACTTCGTCATCGATGGCTCGCTGCGCGGGCGTGTCGAGCGTCTCGCAAACACCATGGCCGGCGCCTGACGCGCCGCCCCACCACGGATACGTAGAAAGGTAACAGCCATGTCCATCAAGGCATCCGAGATCAGCGACCTCATCAAGCAGCGCATCGACAAGTTCGACTCTGCGGCCGAGGCGCGCAACACCGGCACCATCGTCTCGGTCACGGACGGCATCTGCCGCATCCATGGCCTCGCCGATGTGCGCTACGGCGAGATGATCGAGTTCCCCGGCAACCTGTTCGGCCTCGCGCTGAACCTGGAGCAGGACTCGGTCGGTTCCGTCGTCCTCGGCGACTACAAGTCGCTGAAGGAAGGCGATACCGTGAAGACCACGGGCCGCATCCTCGAAGTGCCGGTCGGTCCTGAGCTGCTCGGCCGCGTCGTCGATGCGCTCGGCACGCCGATCGACGGCAAGGGTCCGCTCAAGACCACCCGCACCTCGCCCATCGAGCGCGTCGCGCCCGGCGTCATCTACCGCAAGTCGGTGAGCCAGCCGGTACAGACCGGCTACAAGGCCGTCGACGCGATGGTGCCGGTCGGCCGCGGCCAACGCGAATTGATCATCGGCGACCGTCAGACCGGCAAGACCGCGATGGCCATCGACACGATCATCAACCAGAAGTCCTCGGGCATCAAATGCATCTATGTCGCGATCGGACAGAAGCAGTCCTCGATCGCCAACGTGGTGCGCAAGCTCGAGGAGAACGGCGCGATGGGTCACACCATCATCGTCGCCGCCTCGGCCTCGACGCCGGCCGCCATGCAGTACCTGTCGGCGTACGCCGGTGTGACGATGGGCGAGTACTTCATGGACAACGGTGAAGACGCGCTCATCATCTACGACGATCTCTCGAAGCAGGCCGTCGCTTACCGCCAGATCTCGCTGCTGCTGCGCCGTCCGCCGGGCCGCGAGGCGTTCCCCGGCGACGTGTTCTATCTCCACTCGCGGCTGCTCGAGCGCAGCGCCCGGGTCAACGAGGAATATGTCGAGATGGCGACCAAGGGTGCCGTCAAGGGCAAGACCGGCTCGTTGACCGGATTGCCGATCATCGAGACGCAGGCGGGCGACGTCACCGCGTTCGTGCCGACCAACGTCATCTCGATCACCGACGGTCAGATCTTCCTCGAGACCGACCTCTTCAACTCCGGCATCCGTCCGGCGATGAACGCCGGCATCTCGGTGTCGCGCGTCGGCGGCGCCGCGCAGACCGACATCATCAAGCGCCTGGGCGGCGGTATCCGCCTCGCGCTCGCGCAGTACCGCGAGCTCGCGGCGTTCTCGCAGTTCGCCTCCGACCTCGACGAGGCCACCCGCAAGCAGCTCGAGCGCGGCCAGCGCGTGACCGAGGTCATGAAGCAGAAGCAGTACGCGCCGATGTCGGTCGCCGAGATGGCGCTCTCCATCTATGCCGTCAACAGCGGCTACATGGACAAGATCGATCGCAAGAAGATCGTGGATTTTGAGGCGGCGCTGCAGAGCTTCGCCAAGTCCTCGCACAAGGCCTCGCTGGACGCCATCAACGCCGAGCCCGTGCTCAAGAAGCACGAGGCGACGCTGAAGGCGATCTGCGAGGACTTCGCGGCCAACGGCACCTACTGAGCCACGCCACAGGCGAAAAGAGATGCCAGGCACCAAAGAGATCCGCACCAAGATCGCGAGTGTGAAGAGCACTCAGAAGATCACCAAGGCGATGGAGATGGTCGCGGCGAGCAAGATGCGCCGCGCCCAGGAGCGGATGCGCTTGGCCCGTCCGTACGCCGACAAGATCCGCACCGTGATCGGACACCTCAACAAAGCGAACCCCGACTACAAGCATCCGTTCCTCGTCGAGCGTGAGGCGAAGCACATCGGGATCATCATCGTGTCGAGCGATCGCGGTCTCTGCGGCGCGCTCAACACCAACGTCTTCAAGAGCACGCTGGGTCTGATGCGTGACTGGCAGGGTAAAGACGCGAAGGTCAGTCTCTGCGTGCTCGGCAGCAAGGGGCTGGCGTTCTTCCGCCGTCTCGGCCTGCCGATCCTCGCGAGCACCACCGGTCTCGGCGACAAGCCGCATCTGAAGGACCTGCTCGGCGCGGTGAAGGTCATGCTCGACGCCTACAAGGACGGCGGCATCGACCGGCTGTTCATCGTCAACGCGCAGTTCGTCAACACCATGACGCAGAAGCCGGTGGTGACACAGCTGTTGCCGGTGGAGACCACGGATGCGGACGATCTGCAGGACCATTGGGATTACCTCTACGAACCCAGCGCCGCCGAGATCCTCGATGGCGTACTGATGCGCTACATCGAGTCACAGGTCTACCGCGGAGCGGTCGAGAGCGTGGCCTGCGAGATGGCGGCGCGTATGGTCGCCATGAAGGCGGCCTCGGACAACGCGGGCAATCTGATCGGCGACCTGCAGCTCATCTACAACAAGGCACGGCAGGCGGCGATCACGAAAGAGTTGGCAGAGATCGTCGGCGGCGCGGCAGCGGTCTGACCCGCGCAGCGTCTTCAAAGATATTCACGGATAAAAGGCACAGGACACCGACATGGCAACCGGCAAAATCACCCAGATCATCGGCGCGGTCATCGACGTGGAGTTCCCGCGCGATTCGATCCCGAAGATCTACGAAGCGCTCAAGCTCAAGGACGTCGACCTCACCCTCGAGGTGCAGCAGCAGCTCGGCGACGGCATCGTGCGCACCATCGCGATGGGCGCTTCCGAAGGCCTCAAGCGCGGCCTCGAGGTCGAGACCACCGGTGCGGCGATCTCGGTGCCCGTCGGTCGGGCGACGCTCGGTCGCATCATGGATGTGCTCGGCGCGCCGCAGGACAACCGCGGTCCGGTCGCCGCCAAGGAACATTGGTCGATCCATCGTCCGGCGCCTGCCTACGACGAGCAGGCCGGCGGCAGCGACCTGCTGGTCACGGGCATCAAGGTCATCGACCTGCTGGTGCCGTTCGCCAAGGGCGGCAAGGTGGGTCTCTTCGGCGGTGCCGGCGTCGGCAAGACCGTCAACATGCTCGAGCTCATCAACAACATCGCCAAGCAGTACAGCGGCCTCTCGGTGTTCGCCGGTGTCGGCGAGCGTACCCGCGAAGGCAACGATTTCTACCACGAGATGGCGGAGTCGGGCGTCATCGATCTCGTGAACCTCGAGAACTCGAAGGTGGCGATGGTCTACGGTCAGATGAACGAGCCGCCGGGCAACCGTCTGCGCGTCGCGCTCACCGGCCTCACCATGGCCGAATACTTCCGCGACGAAGTGCGCGAAGACGGCGGCAAGGGTCGCGATGTGCTGTTCTTCGTCGACAACATCTATCGCTACACGCTGGCGGGCACCGAGGTGTCGGCACTGCTCGGGCGTATGCCTTCGGCGGTGGGTTACCAGCCGACGCTCGCCGAAGAGATGGGCGTGCTGCAGGAGCGCATCACCTCCACCAAGACCGGCTCGATCACCTCGATCCAGGCTGTGTATGTCCCCGCGGACGACCTGACCGACCCGTCGCCCGCCACGACCTTCGCCCACCTCGATGCGACCGTCGTGCTGTCGCGCCAGATCGCGGCGCTCGGCATCTACCCGGCGGTCGATCCGCTCGACTCCACCTCGCGCCAGCTCGACCCCTTGGTCGTCGGCGAGGAGCACTACAACACCGCCCGTGCCGTGCAGCAGGTGTTGCAGCGCTACAAGGAGCTGCAGGACATCATCGCGATCCTCGGCATGGACGAGCTCTCCGAGGAGGACAAGCTCACGGTGTTCCGCGCTCGCAAGATCCAGCGCTTCCTGTCGCAGCCGTTCAACGTCGCGAAGGTGTTCACCGGACAGGACGGCAAGATCGTCCCGCTCAAGGACACCATCCACGGCTTCAAGGGGATCCTTGAAGGCCAGTACGATCATCTGCCCGAGCAGGCCTTCTACATGGTGGGCTCGATCGACGAGGCCATCGAGAAGGCCAAGACGCTGCAGTAAGGGCGCGCTCCGCACGCCCCACTGCAGCACGCCGCACCGAACCAGAGCGATTACACATGGCCGCCGACAGCACCATCCATTGCGACATCGTCAGCGCCGAGGGCGAGATCTATTCCGGTCCGGCGAAGATGGTGTTCGTGCCGGCCACGCAGGGCGAGATCGGCATCGCGCCACGCCACGCGCCGTTGCTGACGCTCCTCAACGCCGGTGAAGTGCGTGTGCAGACCCCGTCGGGCGAGGAACTCCTGTTCTTCGTCGGGGGTGGCGCGCTCGAAGTGCAGCCGAAGAAGATCACGGTGCTCGCGGACACGGCGATACGGGCGAAGGATCTTGATGAGGCAGCCGCCCTCGACGCCAAGAAGCGTGCTGAAGAGGCCCTGCAGGGCAAGATCGACCAGTTGGAGCAGGCCGAGGCGCTTGCTGAACTCGTCCGTGCCGCAGCGCAGCTCAGGATGCTGCAGAAACTCCGCAAGACCCGCGGCTGACGGCCCCGGCGCGTCCCCCATGACGCTCTCCATCGTCATCCTTGCAGCAGGTCAAGGCAAACGGATGAACTCCGCCTTGCCGAAAGTCTTGCAGCCGCTCGCCGGTCGGCCTCTGCTCGGGCATGTGCTCGCGGCTGCGCGCGCCCTCGAACCCGCTGCGGTGCATGTCGTGTACGGTCACGGTGGCGAGCAGGTACAGACCGCGCTCGGCGCCGAGCTCGCCGTCGTTGCGCCGCGCAGTTCCTGGGTGTTGCAGGCGGAGCAGAAGGGCACCGGGCACGCCATGCAGCAGGCATTGCCTGCGCTGCATGACGATGAGATCGTGCTCGTGCTCTACGGCGATGTGCCGTTGGTGCAGCCGGAGACGCTGCGCGCGCTGGTCGCGCTCGCAGGTCCGAAGTCGCTCGGCCTGCTCACCGTCGAGCTCCCCGATCCCACCGGCTATGGCCGCATCGTGCGCGATGCGCGCGGCAAAGTATTGCGGATCGTCGAACAGAAAGACGCCAACGCGCGCGAGCGCCGTATCCGCGAGGGCAACACCGGCATCATGGCCGTGCCTGTCAAGCGCCTACGCGGTTGGCTCGGCAAGCTGCGCAACGCCAATGCGCAGGGTGAGTACTACCTCACCGACATCATCGCGATGGCGGTGAAGGACAAGATCAAGGTCGCGCCACTCGCTGCGCCGACGGTCGCCGAGGTGCTCGGTATCAACGACAGGATCCAGCTCGCCGAGGTCGAGGCGGAACTGCGTGGCGCGTGCGCGCGCGCGTTGCTGAAGGCAGGCGTCACGCTCGCCGATCCTGCGCGCGTCGATGTGCGCGGTGAGCTCGTGGTCGGCCGTGACGTCTTCATCGACATCAACGCCGTGTTCGAGGGTCGCGTGGTGCTCGGCGACGGCGTGATCGTCGGCCCGGGCTGCGTGCTGCGAGACTGCGAGATCGCGGCCGGCGTGCGCCTCAACGCATACTGCGTCATCGAGGGCGCGACGGTCGGCGCCGGCGCGATCATCGGGCCTTTTGCGCGGCTGCGCCCCGGCGCGGCGCTCGGCCCCGATGTGCACATCGGCAACTTCGTCGAGATCAAGAACTCGACGATGGGCGCAGGCGCCAAGGCCAACCACTTGGCCTATGTGGGGGACGCGAGCGTCGGCCCACGCGCCAACATCGGCGCTGGCACCATCGTCGCCAACTACGACGGCGCGAACAAGCACCACACCGTCATCGGCGCCGACGCCCATACCGGCTCGAACTCGGTGCTGGTCGCGCCGGTGTCGGTCGGTGACGGCGCCACCGTCGGCGCCGGCTCCACGATCACCAAGGATGTGCCTGCGGGCACTCTCGCCGTCGCCCGAGGCAAGCAGGTCGCGATCGCGGGCTGGAAGCGCCCGGTGAAAAGCGGTGGCCGTAGGGCGGCCAAGCCCTGATCTTTCTTTGTCTGCATTCCCTGACTACAGCGTAGTATCCTGACCTATGTGTGGAATCGTCGGCGCAATCGCCAACCGTGACATCGTCCCCGTGCTCGTCGAGGGCTTGAGGCGTCTCGAATACCGCGGCTACGATTCTGCAGGCGTTGCGGTCGTCAACGGAACCGGCCACCTCAAGCGCGTGCGCACGGTCGGCAAGGTCCAGCGGCTGCAGGACGCGATCGACGCCTCCCCGACCCATGGCAACCTCGGTATCGCCCACACGCGTTGGGCGACCCACGGCGTGCCCTCCGAGCGCAACGCGCATCCGCATATCTCCGCCGACGGCCTCGCGCTCGTCCACAACGGCATCATCGAGAACCACGACGAACTGCGGGCGGAGCTCGAAGCCAAGGGCTACAGCTTCACCTCCGAGACCGATACCGAAGTCATCGCCCACCGCATCCACCAGCATCTCGGGGTGCACGGCGATCTCTTCAAGGCGGTGCGTGCGACGGTCGCAGAGCTCGAGGGCGCGTATGCGCTCGCTGTGGTCAGTGAATCCGACCCGGAGCGGATCATCCTCGCGCGCGAGGGCTGTCCGGTGGTCATCGGTCTCGGCGACGGCGAGAACTTCGTCGCTTCCGATGTGTCGGCGTTGCTGCCCGTGACGCGCAGCTTCATGTTCCTCGAAGAAGGCGACGTCGCCGAAGTCCGCCGCGCGAGCGTCCGCGTACTGGACCGCGACGGCAATTCAGCGGTGCGCGAAGTACGCCAGAGCGAGCTCTCCGCCGACGCCGCCGACAAAGGGCCGTACGCGCATTTCATGCTCAAGGAGATCTACGAACAGCCGCGCGCCATCGCGGACACCCTGCAAGAGCGGGTCGCGCACGGGCGGCTGCTCGAAGCGGCGTTCGGTCCTGCGGCGATGGCGGTGTTCGGCAAGGTCGAGCATGTGCACATCGTCGCCTGCGGCACCAGCTACCATGCCGGTTGCGTCACCCGCTATCTCATCGAACAGATCGCCGGCGTGCCCTGCGTCGTCGAGATCGCGAGCGAATACCGATATCGCCAACCGGTCGTGCCGAAGAATTCCCTGTTCGTCACCATCTCCCAGTCCGGCGAGACGGCGGACACGCTCGCTGCACTGCGTCTGGCGAAAGCGGGCGGCTATCTGTCCTCTCTGGCCATCTGCAACGTGCCCGAGAGCTCGTTGGTGCGCGAATCAGAGCTCGTCATGCTCACGCGTGCGGGTCCCGAGATCGGGGTCGCCTCCACCAAGGCCTTCACCACCCAACTCACGGCGCTGTCGCTGCTCGTGATCGCGCTGGCACGCCACCACGGTGCACGCCCCGAAGCCGAGCACACGCTGGTCTCGCGCCTGATCGAGCTGCCGGGCATCATGGAGAAGACCCTCGCGCTCGACCCGGTCATCCGCGAACTCGCCAAGCGCTTCGCCGACAAGCACCACGCGCTGTTCCTCGGTCGTGGCACGATGCATCCGATCGCGATGGAAGGGGCGCTCAAGCTCAAGGAGATCTCCTACATCCACGCCGAAGCCTACGCGGCAGGTGAGCTCAAGCACGGTCCGCTCGCGCTCGTCGACGAGGACATGCCTGTGGTGGTGGTCGCGCCGAACACCGATCTGCTCGAGAAGCTCAAGTCGAACATGATGGAGGTGCGCGCGCGCGGCGGCGAGCTGATCGTGTTCGCCGATCCGGACGCCGGCATCGAGCCGTCGGAAGGCGTCACGGTGATCACCATGCCGCGGCATGTGAGCTATCTTCAGGCGGCCGTCGTCTACACGCTGCCGCTGCAGCTGCTCTCATACCATGTCGCGATCCTGCGCGGCACCGATGTCGACCAACCGCGCAACCTCGCCAAGAGCGTGACGGTCGAATAGCGGCGTTTTGCGGTCTGTGACGCGCTCAGCGCGGCGCCAGTCCCCGCTCGTACCAGTCCTTCGAGCGGTTCACGGCGTGCACCACCACCAGCATGAACGGCACTTCGACGAGCACGCCGACCACGGTCGCGAGCGCGGCACCGGATTGGATGCCGAACAGACTGATCGCCACCGCGACGGCGAGTTCAAAGAAATTTGAGGCGCCGATCAACGCGGAAGGTCCGGCGACCTGATGCGGTTCGCGCGCGAGACGGTTGAGGCCATACGCGAGCGACGAGGTGAAGAACACCTGTATCAGGATCGGTACCGCCAGAAGGGCGATGATGAGCGGCTGCTGCAGCACGGCCTGTCCCTGCAACCCGAACAGCAGCACGAGCATCGCCAGCAAAGCCGCGATCGAGGCGGTGCCTGCGGCGCCCTCGAAGCGGGCCATCGTGGCAGGTCCGGCGCGCAGCAGCCGTCGTCGGATCCATTGCGCGATCAAGAGCGGGGCGCCGATGTAGAGCACGACGGACGCCAGCAGCGTCTCCCAGGGCACCGTGATGCTTGATATGCCGAGCAGCAGCGCCACGATGGGCGCGAACGCGACCACCATGATCGCGTCGTTGAGCGCCACCTGCGACAAGGTGAACACCGGATCGCCGCGCGTCAAACGGCTCCAGACGAACACCATCGCCGTGCAGGGCGCCGCCGCGAGGATGATCAGCCCGGCGATGTACTCGCCGATCCGGTCAGCAGGCAGCAGGTCGGCGAACAGGTGCTGCAGGAACAGCACGGCGAGCAGCGCCATCGAGAACGGCTTCACCAACCAGTTGACGAACAGGGTGATGCCGATACCGCGGGCGTGACGCGTCACATCGCGGACGGCGCGCAGATCGATCCGTACCAGCATCGGGATGATCATCACCCAGATCAACAGACCCACCGGTAGGTTGATCCGTGCGTACTCCATCGCAGCGAGCGATGCGAAGGCCTGCGGTGCGAGCCCCCCCAACAGGATGCCGAGTGCGATGCAGGCCAGCACCCAGATCGTCAGATACCGTTCGAAGAATCCCATGGGCCGCTCCTCTGTCGCTGCCTTATACGCCCGACAGCCCTCGAGCGCTGTCGGCGATCCGCTGGGGCGTCAACGCCTCGTCCGGCAGCGTGACGAAGGCGTCGATCCGGCGGCGCATCCGATCGAGCGTGTCCTGGAAAGCCTGCAGTTTCACCGCATCCGGCGCATCGCCTGCACTGGGGTCGTCATAGCCCCAGTGCACCATGACAGGCGCCCCTGGGAACACGGGACAGGCCTGATCGGCGGCGCCGCAGACCGTGACCACGAGGTCGATCCGTGGTGCGTCGTCGCCCCGGAAATCGCTCCAGCTCTTGCTGCGCAGCCCCTGGGTGTCGATCCCGGCCTCCTGCAGCGTGCGCAGTGCGAGCGGGTTCGGCTGGCCGCTGCTGCGCGGGGTGCTGCCGGCGGAATACGCGATGAAGCGGCCTGCACCGATATGGTTGAGATAGGCCTCGCCCAGGATGCTTCGAGCGGAGTTGTGGGTACAGAGGAACAGCACTGCGGTGGGGTCTGGTCGATCCATGGTGTTCCTCTAGCGGTATCCCGGTGACGGAGGTCCGCCACGCCGGACGCCACGGTGGTTGCGGTAGTATTGTCTCATGAACATTTCACGCATCTTGCTGTCGGCGGCCTGTGTCGCCTTGTCGTCCGCGGCGTTCGCCGCCGGGTCCACGGCTGCGCCGGTCACGGACACCGCTGATGCCCGAGCCTCGGTGTTCTTCGAGCGCGCGTTCGATGAGCGTGTCGCCGCGAGCCCGGAGTTCGCGGCACAGCTCGGTCAGCGGCTGCGCTACGACGAGTGGACGCCGATCACCGAAGCCGAACGGGCCGCGGGCCTCGCGCGCACCGGTCGCCAGCTCGCCGAGCTCGAGCGCGACTTCGACCGTAATGCACTGGCGCTGCAAGGGCGGCTCTCCCACGACATCTTCGTCGCCAACGCGAAGCGGACGATCGCAGGGGCTGAGTGGCAGTACCACGGCTACCTCTTCGACCAGATGAGCGGTCTGCAGTCACGGATCCCGGCGTTCCTCATCAACACCCATCGGGTGGAGAGCGTGGCGGATGCCGAGGCCTATGTCGCGCGCCTCGAGGGCGTCGCGAAACGGGTCGACGAGGCGATCGCCTGGGCGAACGAGTCTGAGCGCCGCGGCATCCTGCCGCCGAAGTTCGTGTTCCCGTATGTCGCCTCCGACGCCCGCAATGTCATCACCGGTGCGCCGTTCGGCGACGGCTCGGACAGCCCGCTGTGGGCCGACATCAAGGCCAAGGTGGGCGCGCTGGGATCGGCGGACGACGCGACGCGCGCGCGGTTGCTGGCCGCCGCGGAGCGGGCGCTGCGCGGGTCCGTCGGACCGGCCTATCAGCGCATCATCGCTTATGCGGAAGGCGCCGAGCGCCGCGCGGGCACCGACGACGGCATCTGGCGGTTGCCGCAGGGTGCCCGCTATTACGACCACCTGCTTGCGGGGTATACCACCACCTCGATGACCGCCGAGCAGATCCATGCGGTGGGGCTCGCCGAGGTCGCGCGCATCGAGGGCGAGATGCGCGCCATCATGACGCAGGTCGGCTTCAAGGGCGACCTGCCGGAATTCTTCGAGGCAGTGCGCACGGACCCGCGGTTCTACTACCCCGACACGCCGGATGGCAGGGCGGCCTACCTCGCTGAGGCGACCCGTGTGATCGACGACATGCGTACGCGCTTGCCGCAGCTCTTCCGCACGCTGCCGAAGGCGCCGATGGTCGTGAAGGCCGTGGAACCCTTCCGCGAGAAGTCTGCGGGCAAGGCGTTCTACTCATCGCCGTCTGCCGACGGCAAGCGTCCCGGTGTCTACTACGCCAACCTCTACCGCATGGCCGACATGCCGAAGTACGAACTGCCCGCGCTCGCCTACCACGAGGGCATCCCGGGCCATCACATGCAGCTTGCGATCGCGGGTGAACTTGACGAGCTGCCGCGCTTCCGCCGCTTCGGCGGCTTCACGGCGTACTCGGAGGGTTGGGGTCTCTACACCGAGCGCTTGCCGAAGGAGCTCGGCCTCTACGCCGATCCGTACGAAGATTTCGGGCGTCTCACCATGGAGATGACGCGCGCGGTGCGTCTCGTCGTCGACACCGGCCTGCACGCCAAGCGTTGGACGCGCGAGCAGGTGATCGCGTACCACCTCGAGAAGCTGCCGATGACGCGCGATGCGGCCACCAAGGCCACCGAGCGCTACATCGTGATGCCGGGGCAGGCCACGGCCTATACGGTCGGCATGCTCAAGATCGTGGCGCTGCGCGAGAAGGCGAAGGCGGCGCTCGGTCCGCGCTTCGACATCCGGGATTTCCACGATGTGGTGCTGCGTTCAGGGGCTTTGCCGCTCGATCTGCTCGAGCAGCAGGTGGACGGTTGGATCGCGGCGACGCGTTAACGCAGTTCGTACTCGAAGGTGCTGACCACGCGCAGGCGCTTGGTCCGTGAACTGCGGGCGTCGCCGCCCTGATCCTCGCCCGAGAGCGTGATGACGCCCTGGTTGGCGCTGCGCAGGCGGCCGAGCTTTGCGCCCGCCTCAGCCGCGAACTTCGTGCCCTGTTCACGCGCGTTGCGGGTCGCCTCGGTGAGCAGCGCGGCTTTGGCTTCATTGAAGCCGCGCAGTTCATACCAAGGGCCGTTGCCCGGTTCGATGGAGACGCCGGCGGCGACCAAGGGGTCGATGGCGAACGCCGTATCCGCGACCGCTGCCACGCGCGCAGACTTCACCAGCACACGGCCGACGCCGTTGTAGCGGAACGGTTGGTTCTGCTGCGCATATTCGCGCGAAAGCAGGTCTTGGATCTCGAGCGGACGGACCTGGATCTCCTCGTCCTTGAAGCCTGCGCCTTTGAGGAAGGCGACGACGCGCTCGCGATCGCTGGTCAGCGGCTTCTGTACTTCCCCGAAGCTGTTGCCGGCGCGGCGGAAGGTCAGTGTCCAGGTGGCATAGTCGCTCTCGACGCTGCGCTCGGCGAGCCCCTTCACGGTGATGGAGCGGTCGGCCATGCGGAAGCGCTCGAGGCCGTGGCTGATCGCGTAGCCTGCCGCCACGAGACCGAGGGCGAGCAGCAGCGCGGGCAGCAGGATCCGGGACAGTCCGGGATCTTGGGAGGAGGAGGGGTGTGAGGTGTTCATGGGGGTTCGACCGACCGCCTCTGCTGGAGTTCAGGGATCCCTAGGATTTCCGATAGTCTATGGGCGCCGTTGAACCACGGTCAAACGCCGATCCTGCCCCCTGACTCCGCCATCACCCGAGGGACCCCCCATGACCCGTCTCGCCTTATTGATCGGATCTGTGTTGCTCGGACCTGCGGCGATGTCCGCTTCCCCGGTCGTCGAGGGAACCGAGTTCAAGACCGGCAAAGAGATCAAGGTCGGCCTTGAGGGTTGGGTCGACAAGGCTTCCACCGAGTATGTCCGTGACAGCATGGCCTACGGTTATGTCATCGGCGTGCACGACGCCCTGGCAGGGTCGGCGGTCTGCGGCGGCGGCGATGTCACCCAAGGGAAGGTCGTCGAAGTCGTCTTGACCTATATGCGTCAGAACCCCGAGATCCTCGACCACAGCGCAGACCGTGTGATCGCCGCGGCGCTCGAGACCGTCTGGCCTTGCCGAAAGAGCTGACCCCCGATGCTTGAGCCAGCGAGGGGGCGGCTCTCGGTGGCTACTTTGTCGTATCTTTGACCACGATCGCCGTCAGGTCATAGGCGTCGGCGCCGGTGATCCGTACGCGCGCGAACTCGCCGATCGCGAGCTTGGCACCTTTCTTCACCCGCACCACGCCGTCGATCTCGGGCGCATCGCCGCGCGATCGCGCGATCGCCGTACCGTCCTCGATGCCATCCACCAGAACGGTCTCCTCGCGACCGACCCGCGCCGCGAGCCGCGCGGCGCTGATGCGCTGTGCGCGTTCCATGAAACGGGCAAGGCGCTCTTCCTGGATCGCAGGGTCCACATGCGCGCCCGCGGCGTTGGCGCGTGCGCCCTCGACCGGTGAATATTTGAACGCACCGACCCGATCGAGCTGGGCCTCGTCGAGCCACGCAAGCAGCTCCTCGAACTCGGCTTCGGTCTCGCCCGGGAAACCGACGATGAAGGTGCTGCGAAGCACCAGGTCCGGGCACACACGCCGCCACTCACGCAACCGGTCGAGCGTGCCTTCGGCGGCTGCAGGCCGCTTCATACGCTTCAGTACGGTCGGACTGCCATGCTGGAACGGGATGTCGAGATAAGGCAGCACCTTGCCCTCGGCCATCAGCGGTAGCACCGCATCGACATGCGGATAGGGATACACATAATGCATCCGCACCCAGACCCCGAGTGAGCCCAAGCCGCGCGCGAGGTCGATGAAGCGGGTCTCGTACTCTGCGCCCCGCCAGGTCGCCGGTGCATAACGCAGGTCCGAGCCATAGGCACTGGTGTCCTGGGAGATCACGAGCAGTTCGCGCACGCCGGCGTGCACCAGACGCTCGGCTTCGCGCAGCACATCGTCGATGCGGCGGCTCGCAAGTTTGCCGCGCAGGTCCGGGATGATGCAGAAGCTGCACTTGTTGTTGCAGCCTTCGGAGATCTTGAGGTACGCGTAGTGGCGTGGCGTGAGGCGCACGCCTTGCGGTGGCACGAGATCGAGGAACGGGTCGTGCTTCGGCGGCAGGTGTTGGTGCACCGCGGCGAGCACATCGTCGTAGGCATGGGGACCTGTGACCTTGAGCACGCGCGGATGCCGTTCGAGGATGCGCGCCGGGTTCGCCCCGAGACAGCCGGTGACGACCACTTTACCGTTCTGTTCGAGCGCCTCGCCGATGGCGTCCAGCGATTCGTCGATCGCCGAGTCGATGAAGCCGCAGGTGTTGACCACCACGAGGTCAGCCGACGCGTAGTCGGGCGCCACGGCGTAGCCTTCGGCGCGCAGCTGCGTGAGGATGCGCTCGGAATCGACGAGCGCCTTCGGGCAGCCGAGGCTGACGAAGCCGATCTTCGGTGTGCGGCGTGTTTTTGCGACGGGCATGGGTCATTTTACCGTCTATTGCCCTTCCTGTCCGCTGCGCCGCTGGCGGCTCCCGGGGGACACGGTTAGTCTCTGGCGGTGACGGCTGAAGAGGACGGCTTGCAGATGCGTATCGGTCTCGTGTGAACAGCAGTGAGCGCTTCGGGCGCGAGTACTACCGGCGTTTTTATCGTGATGGACGGACTTCGGTGGCTTCACGCGCCGAGATGGCGCGGCGGGCCGAGTTCATCGCGGCCTATGTACGGCATATCGACTGTCCGGTGTCGAGCGTCCTCGACGCCGGCTGCGGCCTCGGTCTGATGCGCGAACCTCTGATGCGGGCGCTGCCCGGGGCGGCCTGGGTCGGGCTCGAGTACAGCGGATATCTTTGCCAGCGCTACGGATGGACCGAGGGCAGCCTCGCGGAATGGCGTCCCCGAAAGCCGTTCGACCTCGTCGTCTGCTACGACGTTTTGCAGTATCTGGACGATGCCGCCGCGGCGAAGGCGATGGCCAACCTCGCGAGGCTCTGCCGCGGCGTGCTGTACTTCAGCGCATTGACCGGCCGTGATTGGCGCGAGAACGCCGACCAGACGCGCACCGATCGTGAGGTGACGCTGCGCAGTGCCGACTGGTACCGCTCACGCCTCAAGCGGAACTTCCGGCAAGTGGGTGCGGGTCTTTGGCTGCGCAAAGGGTCGTTGCTCGTGACTTGGGAGCTCGAAACGGCCGGTTGAGCAGTTCGGTTACACTCGTCTCATCTTTGATTTCGGAGGAGAACGCCATGCTGGGGTTGATGCAGGACCACCCGCTGCTGATCTCGGACCTCATCGAGTTCGCGGCCCGCCATCATGCCAAGCAGGAGATCGTGTCGCGTCGGATCGAGGGCGACCTTCATCGCTACACCTATCGTGATGCCGCGATCCGTTCACGCCGCCTCGCCCACGCCCTCGATGCACTCGGCCTTGCGCAGAGCGCGCGCGTCGCGACGCTCGCTTGGAACGGCTATCGCCACTTCGAGCTCTACTACGGCGTGAGCGGAAGCGGGCGCGTGGTCCACACGCTCAACCCGCGTCTGCCGCCCGACCAGCTGGTCTGGATCGTGAACGACGCCGAGGACGAGGTCTTCTGCTTCGATCTGAGCTTCCTGCCGCTCGTGAAAGCGGTCGCTGCGAAGTGCCCGACCGTGAAGCACTGGGTCGCGCTCTGCGAGGCGGATGCGCTGCCTGCGGACACGGGCATCCCGGGACTGGTGAGCTACGAAGCCTGGATCGCCCCGCATTCCGGCGAGTACGCGTGGCCGCGTCTCGATGAACGTGCTGCAGCCGCGCTCTGCTACACCAGCGGCACCACCGGGAATCCGAAGGGAGTGCTCTACAGCCATCGCTCGACCTTGCTGCACGCCATCACGGCCTCGCTGCCCGATGGGCAGGCACTGACCTCGCTCGGCGCCGTGCTGCCCGTGGTCCCGATGTTCCATGTGAACGGCTGGGGACTCCCATACGGCGCGCCGCTGGCCGGCATGAAGATCGTGTTCCCGGGACCGGCGCTCGATGGCAAATCGGTGTACGAGCTCATCGAGGCCGAACAGGTCACCATGGCGGCGGGCGTCCCGACGGTATGGCTCGCATTGCTCAACCATGTGCAGGGCAACGGACTGCGCTTCAGCTCGCTGCGCCGTACCATGATCGGCGGCTCTGCAGTCCCGCCCTCGATGATCCGCGCATTCCGCGCCATGGGCGTCGATGTGCTGCACGGCTGGGGCATGACCGAGACTTCGCCGCTCGGCACCGGCAGCAGCTTCAAGTCCATACACGCCGGTCTCGACGAAGAGGCCAAGATCGCGGTGCTCGCCAAGCAGGGCCGAGCGATCTTCGGCGTCGATATGAAGGTGGTCGACCCGGAGGGGCGCGAACTCCCTTGGGATGGTCGATCGGCAGGCGATCTTCTGGTGCGCGGTCCGTGGGTGGTGTCCAACTATTTCCGACGTGCACACGAAACCTTGCTGCAGGACGGCTGGTTCCCGACCGGCGATGTCGCCACCATCGATGAAGACGGCTTCATGCAGATCACCGATCGCAGCAAGGATGTCATCAAGTCGGGCGGCGAGTGGATCAGCTCGATCGACATCGAGAACATCGCGATGGGCCATCCGGCGGTGGCGATGGCGGCATGCATCGCCGTGCCGCACCCGAAGTGGGACGAGCGGCCGTTGCTGGTGGTGGTGCCGAAGCCGGGCACGACGCCGACCGCGGCTGAACTGCGCGCCTTCTATGATGGCAAGGTCGCCAAGTGGCAGATCCCGGATGATGTCGTGTTCGTCGAGGCGATCCCGATCGGTGCGACCGGTAAGATGCAGAAGTCGATCCTGCGCGAGCGCTTCCGCGATCACCCATTACCGACATGAAGGCCGGCATGAGCGCTGGCACGAGGGCCGGTACGAAGGTCGCGTGGGCCGCGTTCGCGCTGCTGGTCGTGGCGATCGCGGGCTACCTCGTCGCGTGGCCGGTACCGATCGAGCCGGTCGCGTGGCAGCCTGCTCCGTCGCCCGGCTATACCGGCGTGCATTCGGTCAACAACCGTCTGGCCGACCTGCAACGCATCGAGCTCGGCGGCGCGGCGGGACCTGAGCATGTCGCCTTGGGTCCGGACGGCAAGCTCTATGTCGCGGTCGAAGCGGGGCGCGTGTTGCGCATGGCGCCTGATGGCAGCGACCGCGAGGTATTCGTCGAGACCGGAGGGCGCGTGCTCGGCTTCGATTTCGACGCCGCCGGTACGCTGTATGCGGCTGATGCGATCCGTGGCCTGCTGTCGATAGACCGGTCGGGCAAGCTGCGGGTGCTCGCCGACACGATGGCCGGTGAGCCGATCCGCTATGCCGATGCCGTCGCCGTGGCGACGGATGGCAAGATCTATTTCACCGATGCCTCGCGGCGGTTCGCGCCGCGCGACTGGGGCGGTACTTTTGAGGCCAGCGTGCTCGACATCCTCGAGAACAGCGCGACGGGACGCGTGCTGGTCTACGATCCGGCGGCAGCGGCAAGCGGTGGCGCCGCGGTCCAAGTGGTCGCCGGTGGCCTGAGCTTCGCCAATGGCATCGTGCTCACGCGGGACGGCCAAAGTTTGCTCGTCAATGAGACCGGGCGCTACCGGGTGTGGCGCATCGACCCATCGGCCCGCGGTCTAGACCTCTCGCAACCCGCGCCCGGCGCCCTCGCACAGGTGCTGCTTGATGATCTGCCGGGCTATCCTGACAACCTCATGCACGGCCTCGATGGCCGCATCTGGCTCGGCTTCGCCAAACCTCGCAGCGCCGTGATCGACCGGCTCGCGGCTTGGCCGTCGCTGCGCAAAATGACCTTGCGGTTGCCACGCGCATGGTGGCCGGTACCGAAGCCCTACGGTCATGTCATCGCCTTCACCGAGGACGGCCGGATCGTCGCCGATCTGCAGGATCCGTCGGGCGTCTACCCGGAGACGACGGCGATCACCGAGACGCCCTCGCGTCTTTATGTGCAGAGCCTGCACGCCTCGTGGCTCGGTTGGTTGCCGCCTTTGCCGGCGGCCGCCATACAGCCGTGACCGGGCGGTCGGTCGGCATCAGAGCAGCACGCCTGCGGCATCCGGCTGGGTGCTGGGTGCGATGTTCTTCGGTTCGTGTCCGTCGGGCGGCATCAACTTGTACATCACCGGCGTGACGAGCCGCGCGAGCAGCGTCGAGGTGATGAGTCCACCGATGATCACCCAGGCCATGGGCGAGTAAAGCCCCGAGTTCTGCAGCGCGAGCGGCAGCAGTCCGCCGATCGCCGTGGCGGAGGTCAACAGGATGGGCAGGAAACGGATCTCACCGGCCTGCTCGATGGCTTCATCGAGCGCAACCCCCTCCTCACGCAGCTGGTTGGTGAAGTCGACCAACAATATCGAGTTCTTGATCTCGATACCGATCAAAGCGATGAAGCCGATGCTGGCGGTGAAGGAGATCTCGTTGCCGGTGATGAGCAGCATGAACATGCCGCCCATCACGCCGAGCGGTACGACGGTGAGCACGATCAGCGTCGAACGGAAGCTGCCGAACTCCAACACCAGGATCGCGAAGATGCCGAAGATCGCGACGATGGCCGCGGTGCCGATACCGGCGAACGACTCGGAGCCGGCCTCGGCATCACCGCCGAGGACATATCGGTAGCCGCGCGGCCATTCCATCTCATCGAGCCGATCGACGACGCCAGCGGTCACCTTGCCGGTGTTGAGGTCGCGTTCGACCTGTGCGGTGACGGTGACGGCACGCTCGCGGGCGAAGCGTGAGATCAGCACCGGCGCAGGTTCGAGCGTGACCTTCGCGATCTGTGAGAGCGGCAAGGATTCACCGGTGACACTTGTCAAACGCGCCTCTCCGAGGTTGCGCAGGTCGGCGCGCGCCTCGAACGGCGGTCGTACCATGATCGGGTATTGATCGCCGTCGTCATCCTTGAAGGTGCCGGCTTGCAGACCGGATACGGCGAGGCGGACCGTACGGTCGATCTCGACCGCCGGCACACCGAGCAGGGCGGCCTTGGCGGTGTCGGCTTCGACCCGCAGGTTGGTACGGGTGAACTTCAGCGGATTGCGGACGTCGCGGGTGCCGGGCGTCGTATCCAACAGGCCCTCCACCTCACGCGCAAGCCGGTCGAGCATCGCAAGATCGGGGCCGACGACGCGCACCGCGATCGGCGCCGCGACGGGCGGACCGTTCCGGAACTCGAGCACCGAGATCCGCGCACCAGGATAGCCATCGAGACGCGTCCGCAGTGCATCGAGGTCGGCTGGCGTGCGTCTCGGGTCGTATTTTTCGAGCACCCCGAGCACTTCGGCATAGGAGGCGGATTCTTGGCGTTGGATGTGGTTGTAGTACACCTGCGGATTGCCGCGGCCGAGGTTCGCGGACACCGATCGGATGCCCGGGACCTTGTTCACTTCAGCTTCGACGAAGCGCAGTGTGCGGTCGGTCTCTGCATAGCTGGTACCGGTCGGGGTGTCGATCTGCACCAGGAACTGAGGCGTGTCGGCTTTCGGGAACAGACTGGAACCGAGCACCGGCACCAGCAACACCGACGCCAGCAGGGAGCCACCGATGGCGACCGCGACGGTGGCTTTCGGTCGGGCAAGGCAATAATGCAGCGCGGGCCGGTAGTAGCGATGGATGCCGTCCATGATCCGCTGCAACAGCCGGTTCCCTTCGTTGTGCTCTTCTTTGCTCAGCATGCGGCTCGCAAGGAAGGGGATGATGAAGAGCGCGATCAGCAGCGAGCCGACGATGGTCGCGACCACCGCGGTCGGCAGCACACGGATGAACTTGCCGGCGGCACCGGGTAGCGCCATGAGCGGCAGGAACGCGAACACCAGCGTGGCGGTACAGCCGAGGACGGCGATGAAGATCTGGCGGGTCCCGGCGATCGCGGCACGGGTACGGTCGTAGCCCATGCGCAGGTGACGAGAGATGTTCTCGACCGCGACGATGGAATCATCGACCAACAGGCCGAGCGCCACCACGAAACCTGCGATCGACAGCTGGTTGAGCGAGTAACCAAGGAAATAGAGCACCGCGACGCCGAAGGCCAGCGACAGCGGGATGGAGATCATGACGATGCCGGCCGCACGCAGACCGAGCGGCAGCAGCGTCAGCAACACCACCGCTATCGCGATGCCGAAGTCGAGGTAGAGGCGGTTGAGCCGTGTCGCGACGTTGCGCGACTGGTCGAAGGCGAGTTCGAGCGCGATGCGCTTCGGAAGGCCGACCGACCAACGCTCGACGGCCGCGAGGATCGTCTCGCGCACCTCGAGGACGTTATAGCCGGATTTCATGTTGGCGGTGACGAACACCGCGCGCTTGCCGTCGAAACGACCGATATGCCCCCATTCGCCCTCGGACCACTTCACCTCACCGAGGTCGCGCACCCGGACCACACGACCCTCGATCGCAGTGACGACCGTGTCGCGCACCTGCTCGAGGTCGGTGAAGGCGCCGGTGCTCTTGAGGGTGAAGCTGCGCGGTCCGATATCGACGATACCCGCCGGGATGTTGGCGTTCTCGCTCTCCAAGGCCTGAGCGATGAGCGCCGGGCTGATGCCGAGCTCCGCGATCCGCCGCAGATCCACCTCGATGCGCAGTTCGCGTTGCGGGAAAGCCCAGGTCTCGGCTGTGCGTACACCCGGCACCGACTTCAGCGTGTCCTTCAGCTCGCGGGCCTGATCCTGCAGATCGCCGTAGTTCGCCTCCTCGGAGACGAGGGCGTACTGCACGATGTTGACGAGGCCGGGGCTGAAGCGACGGATGTTCAGCTGCCGCAGCTCCGGTGGAAGCGAGGGGCGCAGCGCGTTGATCTCGCGGATGACCTCTTCGTACTTCTTATCGGCGTCGGTACTGGCAAGGAATTCGATGATGGTGAAGGAGACCCCGTCCGCGACCACGCTCTCCATCTGCCGCAGATCATCGAGCTCTGCGAGACGGTCCTCGAGCGGCTTGGTGACGAGACGCTCGAGGTCTTTCGGGTCAGCGCCGGGCAGCACCGCCGAGATGTCGAAACCGGAGATCTCAAAGGATGGGTCTTCTTCGCGCGGGATCGACGAGAAGCTGTAGAGCCCGATCGCGACCAAGCACATGAACGCGACCAGCGTGAACTGGTAGCGTCGGATCGGGAATTCAAGGAATGTCATCGGTCAGTTCCGACGCGTCGAGGCGGGCGGCGGTGGATCGGCGACGATGCGGACGCGATCGCCGTCCTGCAGATAGAGCGCCCCTTCGGTGATCACCCTCTCATCGGGCTTGAGGCCGGTGGTGAGTGCGACCCGTTCGCCGTTGAAGAACGCGACCGTGACGGCCCGCTTGCGGGCGACTGCGCCGTCCAGCACGAACACGCTCGCCTGATCGCCGCGACCCTCGATGAGCGCAGCGATGGGGATGTGCGTGAGCGTACTGCGGCGGCTCGCCGCGGGCACGATATCGACCTTCGCGACGAGACCGGTCGCGAGGACGACACCGGCCTCGGGGGCGATGCGCACTTCCACGGGGAACAGACCGTTACGCGGGTCCGCGGCGGCGGCCACTTCGCTGACCGTGGCGGGAAAGACGCGGTCCGGATACGCGTCGAGGCGCACTTCGGCGATGTCGCCCAGTGCGACCCGGACGATCTCGCGGTCGGCGAGTCCGGTCCGCACCACATGGCCACGCGCGGCAGAGCCCAGCACCACCACCGGCTGGCCGGGTGGAACGAATTCGCGCTCTTCGGCCAGACGCCGCAGCACGCGTCCGTCGCGCGGCGCCACGATCGATGAATAGCCGAGGTTGAAGCGCGCCGCGTTGCGGCCCGCACGCGCGACCGCCGCTTGTGTCCGCAGGTTCTGCAGCGTCTCGAGGCTGATGACCTGATCGGCATGCAGGCGCTCTCCGCGCTCGAGGTCGCGTTCGGCTTTGGCGGCGGCTTGGTCGGCCTGCTCGGCCTGCGCGCCGACCTCGGCGAGCTCGAGCTCGGCGAGCAGCTGGCCCTTGCGCACCACATCGCCCTCGCGCACCGCGAGACGCCGGATGATGCCGCCGGTCTTGAACGACAGTCGCATCTCGTCCTCGCTCGCGATCAAGCCGTTGGTGCCGATCGACGGACCGGCAGGTCCTGAGCTGGAGGGCGCCGTGCGCACCGGGATCGCTGCCGCTTCGACAGGTGTATCCACCGGGGCGTCTTTGCTGCTGCAGGCGGCGAGCGTCAGCAGGATGATCCCGACGAGCGCTCTCGCGGACAGACGGGATGGGGAAGACGGCGCAGTACGATGGATAGACATGGCAAGTTCGCGCGCGCCTTACGGCTGCGGCGCTCCGGTGGCGTAATCGAGTTCGGCTTGGCGTGCGAGCAGCTGGAAGCGCACGGCGTTGAGATTCAATTCGGCGCTGGTGAGGCTGGTGCGCGAGTCGAGGAACTCGACCTGGCTCACCATGCCTTCGTCGCGTTTGCGACCGGCGATGCGGAACGCCGCGCGCGCCGCTTCGGCGCGGGTCTCAGCCGCCTGCAGCGATCGTTCGCTGGCCGTGAGACGGTCGAGCGCGGTCTGGACCTCGAGTTGCACCTGCAGCGCGAGTTCGTCACGACGGTTACCGGCCTGCCGTTCGGCGAGTTTCGCAGCGCGTTCGTCGGCGCGGCGTGCACCGCCGTCGAACAGCGTCCAATTGAGCAACAACGATACGGTGGCGAAGTTGCGGCCGCTGCCGAACTCGTAGCGTTCCCCTTGGGTGCCGCCGTCGATACCGAGCGCGAGCGTCGGCAGACGGGCGGCGCGGGCGATATCGGTCTGTGAGCGTGCGGCATCGACCGCGCTGCCGGCTTGCGCGAGCTCCGGTCGTCGCGTCAGCGCCCCCTCGCGCAGCGCTGACAGGTCGTGCGTGGCCCGCTGCAGTTCATCCTCGGTGTCGGCGGATTCGAGCGGCGTGTCGAGGGGACGGTTCATCAGGAAATTGACGAAACCGCGCAGTTGGTCGCGCACGGCTTCGGTCTCGATCACCTGCTGCTCGACGGCGAGAAGCTCGGCGCGGGCACGCAACACCTGGTCTTGCGTGACCTTGCCGTTGCGGAACAGCGAATCGGTGACGCGCAGGTTCTCCGCGAGCAAGGTCCGGCTGGCCTCGGTGAGCGTGGCAGCACGGCCGGCGCGCAACCAGTCGAGATAGCCGATGGTGATGTCGCGACGCAGGCGTTGGGTGAGCGCGAGGCGTGCGAACTCGCTCGCCTCGAGTGCGGAGCGGCGCACGCGTACCGCCGCGGGGATCGCCGGCGCGAAGAGCGGCTGCACCACCGATATCCGGGTGTCCTGTTCGCGCTCACGCAGCAACGAGAAGGACGGGTCTTCGATGCTGCCGAAACGCGCGGGCTTGCCATCGGCGGCCAGCAGTTCGTTGAGCGTCCCGTAGACCGGGTTGAATGCGCCCGAGAGCGGCAGCGTGATCTCGCGGCCGCCTTCGGCGCGGGTGTAGCGTGCGGCGAGCGAGGCCTCGGGGAAGAAGCGCGCGCGTGCGGCATCCAGACCCGCCTGACTGCGCTCCACCTCGAGCGTCGCGGATTGCAGCGCGAGGTTCGAGGCAAGACCGATCCGGACATAGTCTTCGATCACCGCTGCGACGGGTCGGCGCATCTCGAGCGACGGTGCGGCGGTCGCGGCCTGCGCGAAGAGCGGCGCTGCGGGTGCGAGCGCCAGCGTCACCGCACAGGCCAGTAGTGCGGCGGTCGTGGACGCGAGTGGCACGCCGCTCATGTCGCCGGGACGCCCGGCGCCATGGCGTCATCGCGCAGCGCAGCACGACCGGCGTCCGTCGCGAGCGATTCGGTGGCCAGACTGAAGCCCTGCTCGATCAACTGTGCACGGCCGACGCCTTCGCGTTCGAGACTGCCGCACTTCGTGATGGAGAGCTGGATCAGGCCATGCATCAAGCCCCAGAGCGTCAGACCGATGAGCGAAGGCGGGCCGGCTTCCGGGCGGATGCTGCCATCCTGCATGCCTCGCTCGATGGCGGCGCAGATCGTGCCGTGCGTGCGATCGCCCGCGGCGAGGAACGCATCGTAGGCGGGGTCATGGTCGCCGCTCGGTTGCTGGGCCTCGACATGCGCGAGCGCCTCGAAGCGCGCCGGGAACTCTTCGGCGAAGGCGACGTAGGCGCGTCCGCAGGCCACCACCTGCCGCATCCCGACCGGGTGGCTGGTGGTCGCCGCTTCAAAGCGCGCGTTCAGCACATCGAGCGCGCGCACGCAGAGCGCCAACAACAGCGCGGACTTGTCGTGGAAATAGACGTACAACAGCGCGCGCGACAGCCGTGCCTTGCGCGCCACGAGGTCCATCGTGAGCGCTTCGACACCGACCACCCCGGCGACGGTTTCGGCCGCATCAAGGATCTCGATGCGACGGCGTTCCTTCTCCTCGAGACGACGTTCCGTGATTTCGCTCATGGGCACAATTTTGCTGCCCTGCTGACACGGTGTCAACCTTTAGACATCAATATGAAATCTAGATGACCGTCAGCCAGAAAACCATGCTCGGAGCAGCCAAAATGCGACCATCCCGCCGACAATGACGCCGATCGTGCTGCGAGTAGCGGCGAAAATGATGATAGCGACCCCTCCGGCCAGCCAACGAGGGTTGTGAAGGCTCAAGTCCAGCGCCCCGGCGGTGAACAGCAGGTCGTTCGCGACGATGGCGGCGAGCGCACAGGCAGGGGCGTAGCGCAGGGCCGACTCCACGGTCGGCGGCAGCTGCAAGCGCTCACCGAGCAGCAGCACGCTCGAGCGCGCGATGAACGTGGCTGCCGTCACACCGAGGATCGCTGACCAGATATAGAGCGTCTCGTCCATCACGCCCTCAAGTCGCCGGCGAGCGCAGCCGACGCTCCAAGGCGATCGCGGCGGTCATGCCGGCGAGCGTGGCGGCGAGCAGGCCGAGGCGCAGGGGCAGATCGTGGGCGATCACGGCGACGATGACCGCCACGGCCACACCCCCCTGCGCCGGCCGGTGTCGACATAGCGGAATCAAGAGCGCCAGCAGCGCGAAAGTGCCGGCGAGCTCAAGGCCCCAGGACGTCGGGATCGCCCCGGCGGCGAAGATACCGATGATCGAGGACACCTGCCAGATGATCCAGTTCGCGGTAGCACCGCCCGTGAAGTAGGCCACGCGATGCGGATAGTCCGGTTCTTCAGCCAGCAAGGCCGAGTAACGCGCGAACATGACATCACCGGTGAAGTAACCGAGCCAGAGCCGGGTGTTCGCGGACAGATGCCCCAGGTGGCTGCGCAGCAGCGCGGCATACACCACGAAACGCAGGTTGACGATGATCGCGGCGAGCGTGACCAGCCAGAGCGGTGCGAACACCGCCATCAGCGGCAGGGCGGCGAGCTGCGCACTGCCCGCGTAGGCGAGCAGGCTGAGACCGAGAGACTCGACGATGCTGAGGCCGGATTTCACCATCGCGACGCCGGTCACGAGGCCCCAGGCGAACACGCCCGGCCCGAACGGCAGCATCTCGCGCATGCCGCGTCGGAACGCGTCGTGACGGGTCAAGCGAGATCGAGGGCGTGTGTCTTGAGTGCGGCGAGCGGCACGATCTCGAGCGCTCGCCGATGCGTCGCCTTCAGGAAGACTTTGGGCGCACGCCCGGCTTCATGGGCCTCGAGCCATCGCGCTGCGCAAAGGCACCAACGATCGCCGTCCTTGAGGCCCGGGAACCCGAACTCAGGGCGTGGCGTGGAGAGATCGTTGCCGCGGGCCTTCGAGAATTCGAGGAACGCCGTGGTCATCTGCGCACACACCGTATGCGACCCGACATCTTGGACATCCGTCTCGCAGCAGCCGCTGCGGTACCAGCCGGTCTTCGGCGCATCGCTGCAGGTCGCGAGCGGTTCCCCGAACACATTGACCTGAGGATTCTCGTTACCGCCGCTGCCATCCATGGGTATCCCTCGCGTACCTGACTCGGGCTGGAGGACCGACCCCAGCGATGCCGAAGAGTCTAAATCGTACGTCAGGGTCCGTGTTGATCAACCGCACCGCGCGGGCGTCAATACGCGATGCGGGTCACCTCGAAGCCCATGTCCGCAAGCAACTTCGGCAAGGCCTTGTCGCCGGTCATGTGGAGGATGCCGACGGCAGCGAGCACGGGTACGCCTTTGGTATGTTCC